>Ga0315286_10003185_pt1 | contig 15414 bp, 14 predicted proteins | sample YL17G10_0_MG_FD_205038 | JGI IMG/M metagenome (GOLD analysis project Ga0315286, IMG submission 205038) | Sediment microbial communities from Yellowstone Lake, YNP, Wyoming, USA - YL17G10_0 | ecosystem: Environmental > Aquatic > Freshwater > Lake > Sediment | place: USA: Wyoming | collected...
CGCAGACAGCCCCGGGCGCCGGCCGGGGAAACGATAGCGAGCAAAGGCGTAGGCCATGCTCACTCCCAGCACCATAGAAGACAGGGCCGCCCCGCCGGCGACGATCGGCCTGTTGCGCAGCAAGCCCAGGACCGACAGGCTCTGCGACGGCTGCGCCCACACCTGCCGGAAGAGGTCCAGCGTGAACTGCTTCGGCCATATGCGAAAGTCGGATGGCGCCCCCTTGATCGATCCGTCGAGCGCCAGCCGCGCCAACCCCCACACCGGCACCAGCACAAACAGCGCAACCGACACCAGCCCCAACTGGTGGAGGACTTGCGGCCTCCGGGTTAGCTTGGGCATCATCCACCTCGAGAAGGCCGAAGCCCGGCCCCCACCACTCCTCGAGCAGCTAGGCATAGGTCACCCCCTCCGTCGCTTTGCTGCGCCGGTCAAACCATAGCACCAGCACCACCAGCACGAGGACGGTGAACAGGTTGATGGCCGCCGACAGCGCATACTGGCCAGCAGAACCAATAAGAAAGAACGAGCTCACAGCGAATGTGGTTGCCGGGAAGGGCGGCTGCCTTACGTAGTACAGGTAGAACTGGTTGAAGGTAAAGATGGAACGGATGATGATGGCCGGCACCAACAACGGCAGGAGAAGCGGCCAGGTGATCAGCCGGAAGCGGTGCCAGACCCCCGCGCTGTCGATGGCGGCCGCATCGGACACCTCGACGGGGATCATCTTGAGTCCGGCCGTGGCCGCCAGCATCATGAACGGAAAGCCGAACCATGTGGCGGCGATCACGAGCACCAGAAGCGCTATCAGCGGATCCTCCTGCCACGCGGTCGCCAGCCGCAGCAGTAGGGGAAAGTCGAGGCGCTGGGGAAAGCTCCTGCCAGCCGAGCTCAGCCAGCCAAAGCGGGGGTCGAACATCTGCGCCCAGATGAGTGCCCCGACGAACTCGGGGATCGCCCAGGGCAGGATATAGATCGCGCGCCTTCCCTTGAAGCGAACCCCGGGCCGGGACCGCATCGTCGTCACCGCCAGCACAGCTACACCCCAAAGAACGCGCCTGATCCATACCATGCCACTCTCCTGGGAAGGCAGGAAGAGAATCCCGTCCTACAGCGACTGCCCGTAGGGCGCTGGGTCCGCACCGTTTCTTACTCCTGCAACCGGTTTGTCAAGAGGTACGAGCTCCGCCGCCCGCGCTCCACCGGCTGACTGACAAAATCCACCACCTCGAAGCCGGCATCGAAGTAGAACTGAAAGACTCGCCGCGTCGCCAGCCTCCATTCCAGGGCAAGCTCGGGATCCTGGCTCTTGATCGCCTGGTAGTCCGCGGGGATCTCCACTTGCACTGCCGGCACAGCCGCATCCAGGATCATAGCACCCGGCGTGACCGGGCCCTCCCCGCTGCAACCGACGGCGTTGGCCAGCACCGTCGACCCCGTCCACCGCGTGCCGAGTTCCTCCGAGTGTGCCCCCCTGACGCTCGCCCAGGCCGCGCGTGGCTTCGCCCGGCTGCTCGCTATCCACCAATCCACCTGAAACCGGTCCGAGGGTAGGCCCACGTTCAGCCCGTCGGCCATCGGCCCGTAAAAGTCGGGGATATACGTCCGGCACACCGCGCCGAGCTTGCGGATGTTCAGGTTCGCGTTGCGGCTTTCCAGGGGATCGTAGGTCCAGGTCATGAGGTCAAACCCCTGGGCGAGAGCGACCTCCCGTTGCGCGAGCTTGAGTTCGTAGCCAACCCCCTCGCTCTGGTATTCGGGGGCCACGCCCATCATGTGCGAGCAGTGCTTCAGCTTTCCTTCAGGGCCGAAACCGGGATAGCCAAAGACAAAGCCGGCCAGCACGTCGCCGTCGAAAGCGCCCAGCACCACCGCGCCGCACCTCTGCGCCGACAGCAGAAAATGCAGGGGCACCACGTCCAGGTCGTCGGGCATTCTCCACGTGCGCCGCTGCAAGTCCTCGCAGGCACGGAACTCCTCGAGCGTGCTCAATGGGCGAATCTCGACGCTCACTTCTCTCCCCTCAGCGACGAGAGACGAAGGACGGAAACAACGCGTCCGCCTTTGTCCGTTACAGCGCTGCATACTCGTCGCGCACCAACCCCACCTTGTCGATGTGCAACACTTCGAGCAGTTCGGAGATCATGTCCGCCTTCTGGATGGCGTCCTGCTTGCTCCAGGTGCGCGCCTTGAGCTCGAGGTAGACCACATCGGACGCTGGCTGAGCCAGTCGATCCAGGTTCACGGCGAACTCGACCCCCCGGACCTTGATTCGCCAGCGGTGCCGGATCTTGTCCACCCGCTTTTCTTCTCTGGGTTGGAAGTACTCACGGTAGAAGCGCAGGCTCCGGTCGGCGTTGGCCGAAAAGCGCGAGCGCGAGAGCAGCACGGAGTTGTCGAATTCGCGCTCGATGGTGGGTCCCCGCAACGTCAGGCTGTACAGCGGGCGGACCTCCAGCCCACGGTCCAGCAAATAGTCCTCCCGGTAGCGCACGATGCCCGCCTGGCTGGCATCAAAGAGGAAATAGGTGTCATACTGCTTGCGCTCGCTGCGTTTGATGACCATGATCTTGGGGCACGCGAGCAGCCGGGCGACCAGCGCCTCTTCATCGGGCACCCAGACCTTGACCTGCACTTCATACGTTTCACCCCACTCTAACGTGCCCAGAGCCACCAACTTGTCCAGCAAGCTCTGCTCGCGGCGCGCCAGGAAGGCGCCCACCTGGTTCGCGATGCGCTGCGCCTCGGCTTTCGCGTGGGCCTCGTCAAGGGTAAGCAGCTCCTGGCCGCGCATCACCCAGCGCCCGTCGATCAGGACGTGCTGCACGTCGTGCGCCTTGGCAGCGTAGACCAGTTGCGAGTACGTATTCTGCGACGAGAACTCAAAGCGCGGGACGTTGTGGACACGGTCGAGAGCCACCACGGCCACGTCGGCCCGTTTTCCGGGCTCAAGCGAACCGATGAGGTGTTTCATGCCCAGCGCCTCGGCACCGCCCAGCGTTGCCATGAAAAAAGCCTGCCGTGCAGGCACTGTCGTGGGGTCCTGGGTGATCCCCTTGGGCAGCAGTGCCGCCAGGCGCATCTCTTCCCACATGTCCTGATCGTTGTTGCTTGCCTGCCCGTCGGTGCCAATGCCCACGCTGATGCCGACAGCCAGCATGCCAGCCACGTCTGCCAGCCCGCTGGCCAGTTTGAGGTTGCTGGTGGGGCAATGGGCTACGCCCGCGCCCGCTGCCGCCAGCATTGCCTTGTCCCCATCAGTGAGGTGGACGGCGTGTACAGCCACAACGTGCGCCCGAAGAACATCGTGCTGCCTGAGCGCTTCCACGGGCGACGCTCCGTACAGCTCCCGCGTCTCTTCGACCCCGCTCGCGGTCTCGGCGACGTGGATGAGAAGGGGCACGTCGTACTCGATGGCGAGCTGCGCCGCCTGTCGGAGCATTTCGGGGGTGCTCGTTTCGGGGGCATGCGGGCCGACGGCGGGGATCACCAGAGGATGGCCCTTCCACCTCTCAATATAGCCACGGCAGGCGGCTAGACTCTCGTCATAGCTCTCGGCATCCGGCGTGGGCCACTTCATGATCGTCTCGGCGCAGACGGCCCGCATCCCAACTTCCGCCACGGTTCGCGCCACTTCGTCCTCGTAGTAGTACATATCGGCGAAGCAGGTCACTCCCGACCGGATCATCTCTGCGCAGGAAAGCATTGTTCCACAGCGACAGAACTCAGCGCTGACGAACTCGCGCTCCACGGGCAGCATGTAGCCAAACAGCCACACGTCCAGCCGCAAGTCATCGGCCAGCCCGCGCAACAGGCTCATCGGCACGTGCGTATGTGCGTTTACCAACCCGGGCACGATGGCGGCTCCCATGCAGTCCAGCACGTCGGACGCTTGCCACTCGGCGAGGATCGCTTCCGTCGGTCCCAAGGCCACAATGTCCCGTCCCTGGATGACAAGAGCACCCTGGGGAATTATCTCGCCCAGAGCGTTCATGGTTATCAGCAGACCGTTGAGCAGCATGACGTCAGCGGACTTCATTTCACCTCCGATCCGGGCTCGCGGTGCGCCCGCCAGAGATCGAGCTCTTCGTCGTCCCAATGCTCATCGTCTTCCCAATCGTCCCCTTCCTCTTCGACGAGGGCCGCTCCGGGCTCTCACTCCCACTCGAGGTCATCCTCCTCCTCTTCCGCTTCAAAGTCGCCGATGTCCTGGAAGGTCAAGCAGCCTACATCCGGCTCGCACTCGATCTCCTCGGATGCACACACCCCCTGTTCCCAGAACAGGCAGACCATCGCTCGGCAGATGATGTGGGTCATTCCTCCTTCTCCCCGGCGTGTCCCAGGTAGAGCCGTTCCAGCAAATCCACGATGCCCGCGGCATCGTCCAATGCAAACTGGACCACGGGCATGTCCACTGGGTAATCAGCCATGATCCCGATCAGCTCTCCGGCTTGGCACAGGAGTTCAGTGCCCCGCTCCTTTCGGGTCACTTCGATCTTGGGCCTATTCCCCCGTTTGTACCCCTCGGTGATGACCAGATCGAGGTCACCCATCAGGGGGACAATCTCGTCCACGGTCATCTCCTCGTCGAGCCGGCGAATCAGGGCCATCTGGCGCGGACCCGAGATCACCACTGCATCGCTCCCCGCTTGCGCGTGGCGCCACGAATCCTTGCCAGGCTGGTCTACCTCAAAGCCATGCGTATCGTGTTTGACCGTACCGATCTTGTGCCCGCGCCGCTTTAGCTCGCGGAGGACTCGCTCAAGCGCGGTGGTCTTGCCGACGCCCGACTTGCCTACAAAAGAAACGACGGGGACAGAGTGCAGGCTACTCACAGCAGCGAGCCCATGCCTTCCGGCCAGTCGAGCATTTGAACTTCCAGCTCGCTCCCGGCCTGTACCTCGTAGACACCTTCCGGCACCACCGCCAGCCCATTGGCCTTGGCCATAGAGGTCAGTACGCCCGACCCTTGCGCGCCCGTGGTGCGGGCGTGGTACGTTCTCTCCTGCCGGGTCACCACCACGCGCACGTAGCCACGCCGGCCGCTGTTGGTGAGGGGCTCATCCATGACCGCCCGCACACTCGGCTTGGTCAGCTCGGCGTGGCCCAGCATCTTCAAGATGGCAGGGCGGGCGAACTGCTCGAACGAGACCATGGCCGAGACGGGGTTGCCCGGCAGGCCAATGAGCGGCACAGCCCCAGGCAACAGGCCAAAGGCCAGCGGCTTGCCGGGCTTCATGCTCACCTGCCAGAACTGCATCCGGCCCTCGCGGCCGAGGACGTCTTTGACAACGTCATAGTCCCCCACCGAGACCCCGCCCGAGGTAAGGAACAGGTCCGCCCCCTGCTCCAGCCCAGCGCGGATCCTGGTGGTCAGGTCGGCTGCGGTATCGCGCGCAATCCCGAGCCGGATGGGGATGCCACCAGTGCGAGTCACCAGGGCGGCGTTGGTGTATTCGTTGGAGTTGCGGATCTTGCCCGGCGCCAGCGGCTCATGGATCTCTAGCAACTCGTCGCCGGTCGCCAGGATGGCCACCCGCGGTTTGCGGTGCACCAGAACCGTGGGCCGTCCCAGCGAGGCCAACACCCCGATCTCCTGCGCGCGAACCACCTGCCCGGGGGATAGCACCTGCTCCCCCTGGCGCACGTCTTCACCAGCCGGCCGGACGTGGTCGCCGGGCCGCACGGCCTGGCGCACGTCGATCTCGGTCGCCGGAGCCTGCAGCCTGGCCTCTTTGGGCCGGTCAAAGTCACTGGTGTCCTCGAAAGGAACCGAGGCATCGGCACCCTGGGGCATGGGCGCGCCGGTCATGATGCGCATGGCCGTGCCCGGTTGAACCTGAGTGCCGGCCACGTACCCCGCCGCGACGCTGCCTACCACAGCAAGACGGACCGGGCTCGCTGTCGACGCGGCCTGGACGTCTATGGACCGGACGGCGTAGCCATCCACAGCCGAATTGGCGAAAGGTGGAATGTCGCTATCCGAGACGACTGGCTCAGCCAAAACCCGGCCCATCGCTTCCAGGATAGGAACCCGCTCCGGCGGGAGGGGGCGAACGTGGCTCAGGATCTCGGCCAAGGCTTCTTCGACACTGATCAAGGTGCTTTCACTCCTGAGGTACCGGCTGCCTCCATCATAGCACGAATGAAAGGTGAAGTCAATTGCCACTTTTCAGCTGGAGACGGCCTCGCGCGCTGCGCGAATGTTGGCCCAGGGCGCAGTGATGGGCGTAACGCAGCCGGTGCCCAGGATGAAACGCCGCCCGCCCGTCTGTTGCATCGTGTCCCTCGCCTCTCGCCGCACGTCTTCGGGCGAGCCCCTCAGCATCGTCTCCCACTGCCTCAGGCCTCCGAGCACAGCACCCCGCACCCGTGCCTGTCCCTCGCGCAGTGCCGGCGGCGTCTCGCGGTCGTGCCAGTTGACCACCTGGACCGGATAGTTGGCCAGCAGGTCGAACATGACCCGATTGCCATGCAGGTGCAGCACGTTGAGCCACAGGCCATCGGCGGCCTCCAGAAGGCGCTGATCGTACGGCAGTCCGAACTCTTCATACTCCTGCCGGCTAAGTAGCTCGTAGCTGGCATGTTGGACTGCCAAGAAGACCCCGGCGATGCCCGTTTCTCGTGCCGCCTCGATAAACCGAACCGTGGTCACAGTGATCGTTTCCAGTGCTGCCTTGACCACCTCCGGGTTTTCGCGCACGTGGGCAAGCAGGCTGCCCTTGCCCACCAAGCTCTTCGCCTGAGAAAGTGGGTTAAAGATCGTCTGGATGAACGGCACCTCATCGCCGAGTGCCTGGTGGATCCGGGCCAGGCAGTGAAGCTGCGCCCCCAAGGCCCCTCGTGTTGGCTCAAGAGGCTCAAGCGAAAGCCAGTCCTCTGGCCTGTGGACGGGATGGGCGGTGCGCTCCCGTGTGCCTTCCTCATTGCCCAGCCAGCGATCCTCGACACCCCAGTCGCGGACGCAGAAAGTACTGGCGGGGGTCGCTTTGACGAAATCGAAATCGAACTGGCGCTGGAAGGCCACGATCGAGGCGGCCAACTCGGCAGGGTCCTGGTCGTCGCCGGGAAAGTGGCGCCACAGCGCCACCGGCACGCGGTCGGCCGGCTTGCCGCAGATCGTTGCTTCCAGTCGCTCTCGTTTAGTCATCTCTGCCATGTGGAACCCTCCTGGCGCTATTCTGCCATAGGGCACCGTTTTGTGCAAGTGTCTTGCCCACATCGTCACTGCATGGTATAATGACGTTGATCAAGCCTGTTGCCCGGAGGAGACGCATGAGCTTGCAGATTGGCATCGTGGGCTTGCCCAATGTCGGCAAGAGCACTCTGTTCAACGCGCTGACGAAGGCCGGCGCTGCTGTGGCCAGCTATCCTTTCACCACCATCGAACCCAACGTGGGCGTCGTCTCCGTCCCCGACCCCCGACTGGAGCGTGTGGCGGCGATTGTCAAACCCAACGAAGTAAAACCGACCACCATCGAGTTCGTGGACATTGCCGGGCTGGTCCAAGACGCCCACCGGGGCGAGGGGCTGGGCAACCAGTTCCTGGGCCACATCCGCGACGTGGACGCTGTTGCGTTCGTTGTTCGCTGCTTCCAGGGCCCTGATGTCGCCCACGTCACCGCCGAGCTCGATCCGCTGGTTGATTGTGACGTGATCGACCTGGAGCTCGCCCTGGCCGATCTGGCGACCGTGGAACGCCGAGAGGAAAAGGTACACGCCATGGCCAAGGCCCAGCCGCGGGAATACGCCGACGAGCTCGACGTGCTTGCCCGACTCAAAGCCCACCTGGCCGCGGGGCGCCGGTCGGACCGGTTCCCCGTCGACGAGGCAGACGAGCAGTCTGTGCGATCCTTGAACCTGCTGACCGGCAAACCCCGGCTGTACATCGCCAACGTGGGCGAGGCCGACCTACCCGATGGTGGCTCGCTGGCCGCCCTGGTGACCAGGCGGGCCAAGGCCGAAGGCGCCCAAGCGGTGGCCATCTGCGCTCAACTCGAAGCGGATCTGGCCGACTGGCCTCCCGACGAGGCCGCCGAGTACCGCGCCGGGTTGGAGCTGGGCGAGACCGGCCTGGAAAGGATGATCCACGCAAGTTACGCACTGCTCGACCTGATTTCCTTCTTCACTGCCACCGGCACCACCGTGGTCCGTGCGTGGACCCTGCCTCGTGGGCATACGGTCTACGAGGCTGCGGGCAAGATCCACAGCGATATGCAGCGCGGGTTCATCCGCGCCGAGGTCGTATCCTACCCCGATCTCATGGCCGCCGGTGATTTTGCCGCTGCCCGGGAACGCGGAGCGCTGCGCCTCGAAGGGCGTGAGTACATCGTGCGCGATGGCGATATCGTCCACATCCGCTTCTCGCCAGCGCATTAGACTCGCCTCTCCCTGTCGTTCGGAGCGCAGCCACGGGCTCCTTGGCGCCTGTCCCGTTTGCGAAAAACCTGTGACTGTGCTATAGTGTGGCGCATTGCAAAGGGGGCGCTCGGCCCGTGGGCAGCCGTCCCCTTTCTTTCCGCTTGTGACCAGAGCACAGGCAATCCCAAGGAAAGGAGATAGACCATGAGAGACTATGAGTTGTACCTGGTCATCGATGGCGACACCGAAGAGGAACAGGTGAGTGCCATCGTCGAGAAGGCGACTCAACTGATTTCGGCCGGTTACGGCGACGTGAACGGCGAAGTGATCAAGGTAGACGCCCGTGGCAAGCGGCGACTCACCTATCCTATCAGGAAAAAGGTGGATGGGCTGGATGTCGTCTTGAGCTTCCGGGCCCCACCGCAGGTCCTCCACGAGATCGAACGTGTTCTCAAGCTCGAAGAGCCGGTGTTGCGCTATCTGGTGATCCGCATGGGCGACGACTAGAGAAGCAGGCAACAAGGCGCAGTTGGGTAGAGGAGCGGTGGTACATGGCGCGGGGCATGAACAAGGGGATGATTATCGGCTTTGTCGAGCGAGATCCCGAGATGAGGCACATGGCCGATGGGCAACCCGTGACGTCGTTGAGTGTCTCGACCAATCGGGGTTGGACGACCAATGGAGGCGAAGCCCGGCGATCGACCGAATGGTTCCACCTGGTAGCCTGGGGCAGACTGGCCGAGGCTGCAAGCAGGAGGCTGCGAAGGGACCAACGGATCTATGCGGAGGGGCACTTTCAGACCAGAAGATGGGAGGACGCAGACGGCCTGAAGCACCGTCTGACCGAGTTCGTGGCCAGCAAGCTACTCCCCATTGACGACCGCCAGTCGGCCATTGCCAAGATCCCGCAGGATGAGGTCGACGAAATGCAACTGTGCCTGAACCGGGTGATGCTCATCGGCAACCTGGGTCGCGATCCAGAGATGCGCTACACACCGGGGGGACAAGCGGTGACCTCGTTCAGCCTGGCAGCCACAAGGACCTGGGCCGCAGCCAACGGGGAAAGACGAGACTCGACCGAGTGGTTCAACGTTGTGTCTTGGGGTAGCCTAGCTGAGATCTGCAACCAGTATCTCACCAAGGGCCGCCGCGTTTATGTCGAGGGTGAGTTGCGCACCCGAAGTTGGGAGCAGCCCCACGGGCAGAAGCACTTTCACACCGAGCTGGTGGCCGATGAGATGATCATGCTCGGACCGCGCCCAACATCAGATTTGAACGATGAGCCTCCACTGTGACGGGTGTCCGTCGGAGGAGGCATGACGCCAAAGGAGTACAAGATCAATGAGAGAGCGAGAACGATCGGATAGCAGCAGTGGTGGACGATACGCCCCTCGGCCATCGGGCCGGCGGGGATACGGTTCCAGCGATGAGGAGGGGGGACAATCCTCCCGGGGGCGGTACGGTCCCACTCGCAGGGTATGCGCCTTCTGCCTGGAAAAGACCCAGGTCATCGACTACAAGGACGTAGGGATGTTGCGTCGTTTTCTTTCGGAACGAGGCAAGATCAAAGGCCGGCGCAAGAGCGGGACTTGCGCCAAACATCAACGCCGGTTGGCCATCGCCATCAAGCGTGCGCGGCACCTGGCACTCATCCCTTACACGCCCGATCAGTTGCGCCGCTACTAAACCTGAGAGCCAAGAGGCGATGACGGGGGGCATGCCCCTGTTAGCGCCATGGAGAGAAGCCGATGGCCAAGTCATCAAAACCGCAGGCAGCCCCGAGCAGCAAGGCATCACCCCGCCGGGCAGGTCCTTCGGAAGTGAGGCAGACAAAGAAGCAGATCGCCCATGGCAAGAGACAGGCCAGGCAGAACCGCATCATCTGGTTAAGCGTGGCCGCGCTGGGTGTGATCGTCGTGGCGATCTTGGGGGCGGGGCTGACCCGCGAGATCCTGATGAAGCCGGGGTCGGCCATAGCCATCGTGGATGGAACCAAAATCCGCAACGACGACTACGAGGCCCTGGTCAAGTACCGGCGCGCGAATCTGAACTCCAACATTCAGAACCTGGAGAGCTATCTCCAGGGGTTGGACACCACCGATCAGAACAACCAGTTCCTGATTGCCTTCTACCAGCAACAACTGGATCAGTTGAAATCAGAGCTGGCCAATGTGGGATCGGGCTCGCTCGACGAGCTCATCGACGACGCGCTGGTCCACGAAAAGGCCAAAGAAGCGGGCATCGCCGTGACGGCTGCCGACGTACAGAAACAGATTGACGACGATCTGCAGCGCATCGTCGCCCCGACTACGCAGCCGGTCACCAACACGCAGCCTGTCACCGACACGCAGACCGTGCCGACTGCGACCTCAGTGCCGCAGAGCGAGCTCGACAGGGTGTATCAGAATGCGTTGACGAGCATGGGTCTGGCGGACAAGCAATTCCGCACGATCTTGCAGCGCAGCCTGCGTCGCACCAAGGTACAGGACCTCCTGTCCAGCCAAGTGCCCACCACGGGGCTGGTGGTTCACGTGCAGATGATTGTGACCACCACGCAAGAGATCGCGTCCGCCACCGAGGCACGAATCAAGGGGGGCGAGGATTTCGCCGCTGTGGCCAAGGAGGTATCGAGCGACTCGCAGGCCCAGGACAATGGGGGCGACATGGGCTGGCTGGCACAGGGACAGACCGCGCGGCGCTATGGACAGCCTGTGGAAGACTGGGTCTTTGCTCAGGAGCCCGGGGCGATCGGCATCGTCGAAAGCAACGGCCAGTTCTACGTCGTCAAGGTGGTGGAAAAGAACGAAAATGGCCCGTTGCCTGCCGACGAGCTCTCATACCGGCAGACCAACGCACTGACTGACTGGCTGACTCAGCGCAAGGCATCGCCCGACACCAAGATCGAGCGCCTGCTGCAGCCGACCGCAGAACCTTCTGCGCCTTTGGCTGTCCCTCAGCCAACCCCTTGACCGGGTCGGGCACTGGTTAAGACAGGCTTTGCCGGTTCCGTAATCGAAGAGGGGCACCCGCATGGGGTGCCCTTTGGTCTTGCCGTCCGAGCGGTGCCCGCGCCCGCCAGAATTCATCGCGCCTGTCGCGTCACTTCGATGACGTTTGGCAGGCGCTCGATTCGGTCCAGGATGCTGACCAACTGGCCAATGGTGGTGATCTCCAGAGTAGCAGTCAACGTCACCAAGTTGGTCCTTTGTGCCAGTGCGGAATTCACCTTGCGCATGTTGATTCGCTCTTCCGCAACCACCGTGGCGATATCGCGCAGCAGGCCGTCCCGGTCCCAGGCACGCACCTTGATATGAACTGGGTAGATGTGTTCCACCTGCTTGCCCCAGTCTACTTCGATGAGTCGTTCGACCTCTCCCTTGGTGGTCCGCACGAGCATGTTCGGGCAATCCCATTTGTGGATGGTCACACCGCGCCCCCTGGTCACATAGCCGACGATGGGTGCAGGATCGTCGGGGCTGGGCTTGCAGCACTGCGCCAGTTGGATGACCAGATCCCCTACCCCCTTGACGCGTATGCCCTCTGGGGTGACCGCAACGGGAGCCTCTTCCTCTTCCGCGAACACCTCCTCGCGGCGCAGTTCCTGCAAAACCCTGCCAGCCACCCGCTGCGTGTTCAGATCGCCTGAGCCAATCGCCTCGAAAAAGTCATCCAGGTCTTTGTACTCAAAGAGCGCCGCAATGTCCTGATACCTGACGTCGTCCGCCAGGTTGAGCCGCTTCAGCTCGCGCCTCAACTGGTCCCGCCCAAAGGCGATGTTCTCTTCACGGTCCTGCGCGCGGAACCAGCGCCGGATCTTTTGCCGGGTGCGCGCCGACCGCGCGTAGCCCAGGTCGGCCCTCATCCAGTCTCGGCTAGGCCCGCCCTGTTTCGCCGTGATGATCTCCACCTGGTCACCGTTCTTGAGCTGGTAGGTCAGAGAGACCAGATGCCCGTTGACCCTGGCACCTCGGCAGCGGTGACCCACTTCTGTGTGAACGGCATAGGCAAAGTCAATGGGAGTCGATCCGGCAGGCAGGTCGTGTACCTGGCCTTTGGGGGTGAACACATACACGCGGTCTTCGAGCACTTCTACTTTGAGGGTGTCCACAAACTCCTTGGCATCCTCGACGTCGGTGCGCCAGTCCATCAGCGACCTGAGCCAGGCCACCTTGTTCTCAAAAGCTACGTCGTGCTTCTTGGCACCCTCTTTGTAACGCCAGTGAGCGGCAATGCCCAGATCGGCGCGGCGATGCATTTCCTTTGTCCGGATCTGCACCTCCAGCGTCTTGCCCTCGGGTCCCACCACTGCGCTGTGCAGCGACTGGTACATGTTGTCTCTGGGCGTGGCGATAAAGTCATCGAACTCGCCTGGGATCGGATTCCACAGGGAATGAACAATACCCAAAGCGGCATAGCAGTCCTGCACCGTCTCGACAATGATGCGCAACCCACGGACATCATAGATCTGGTCGAATGGCACCTCTTTCCGCTGCATCTTGCGGTAGATGCTGTAGATGTGCTTCGGACGGCCATCTACCTCGGCGGAGATCCCCTCCAGGCGCAAGCGGCTCTGGATATCGGCGGTGACCTTCTGAATGTACTTCTCGCGCGCCTGCCGGTGTTCGGCGATGAGGCCGGAGATCGCGTCGTACGCCTCTGGATCGTGGTAGCGCAAGCCAAGGTCTTCCAGCTCCCACTTGACCTGCCAGATGCCCAGGCGGCCAGACAACGGAGCAAAGATCTCTAGTGTCTCCCGGGCGATGCGCTCGCGCCGTTCCTGCGACAGGGAGCTCAGGGTGCGCATGTTGTGGAGCCGGTCGGCCAGCTTGATGAGCACAACGCGGACATCCTCGGCCATCGCCAGGAACATCTTGCGCAGGCTCTCGGCCTCCTGGGCCTCCAGGTCGCGGCTTCCCATGCGGCTCATGGTGTCGATGGAGGCTAGCTTGGTCACGCCGTCCACCAACCGGGCCACCTCGTCGTCGAACAGCTCACTGACGCCCTGCAGGGACAGTTTGGTATCTTCGGCCACGTCGTGCAGAAAGCCGGCGGCCACCGTCCGAGGGTCCAGCCCGAGTTCGGCCAGGATCCGGGCGACCGCCACAGAATGGACAACATAGGGCTCGCCCGAGAGCCGCATCTGTCCATCGTGGGCCAGCGCTGCCTGCGTGTAGGCGCGCCTTACCAGATCCAGATCGCTGCCGTCAAAAAAGTCTACTGTCCACTCGATTAGCCGCTCATCTACCACGTCCCGCTCCCCCACTCCTCTCGGAGCAGTCAGCATAGTATACATCATAACACGATATAATGCAACCGCGCCGTTTTTTCCATTTGACGCCTGGATCGAACCGGGCTATACTGGTTTGATATGCGAGTAATTGCCGGCAGTGCGAAAGGCATCCAACTGCACGCGGTCCCTGGCACCGGTACCCGGCCCATAGCCGACCGGGTGAAGGAAGCTGTGTTCGATATCCTGGGCGATGCCGTTGTCGGGTCCCGCGTGCTGGATCTTTTTGCCGGGACGGGCAGCGTCGGCATCGAAGCACTTAGCCGGGGCGCCGCAGAGGCGGTCTTTGTCGAAAGCCAGTACAAGGCCACGATCACGCTCCGAAGCAACCTGGAGCGCACCCGGTTTGAAGCAGCCGGCCGCATCGTCAAGGCCGACGTTTTCAGGTTCCTGGCCACAGAGTCCACACCGTTCGACCTGATCTATGTGGCTCCTCCCCAATACCTCGGCCTATGGCGCAAAGCCCTCCTGGCACTCGATGCGCATCCAGGCTGGCTGAGTTCAGACGCGGTGATTGTCGTCCAGATCTTTCCGAAGGAACTCGAACCAGTGTCTCTCACCACACTCGCTCTCGCTGACCAACGCCGATATGGCAGCAGCCTCCTGTGCTTCTACGAAGCTGCCCAGCGAGACAGTCGCTAGCCTATTGCCAAAGAGCCCCTTTTGTGCTACAATGGTGGTAGAAAACCAGTATTGAATGGGTGTTCGATGATCAGTGAAGCCGATGGCCTTGGTCGCTTGCTGGAGCATCTCGCCGACGAGACCAAACCGATCGCCTTTTCCAAGCTGTACGCCCTCTCCGACCTGTGCGAGGCCGAGATCGATCAGTTCCTGGGTGCCTGGAAATCCTTTTCGACTCAGCGACGCCGGCACCTGGCGAAACACCTGACGGAGTTGGCGGAATCCAGCTTCGAAGTGAACCTTGACGCGATCTTTCGTCGCCTGCTGTTCGACAGCGACGAGTTTGTACGCGCTGCGGCCATTGATGGGCTCTGGGAAAACGAGAGTGTTTCCCTGATCGGTCCCTTCCTCACCCTTCTGCGGTCTGATCCATCCTCTTTGGTCCGGGCCACAGCGGCAGAGGGATTGGGCCGCTTCGTCCTGGCCGGGGAATTGGAACAGTTGGACGCGCCGGTTCAGGCGCGGATCTTGACCGAGCTCTTCGCCGTGCTGCGCCTGGCAGGCGAAAGCGCTGATGTGCGCCGGCGGGCCATCGAATCCGCAGCCTATGCGTGCACACCCGAGGTGCTGGAGGCCATCGAGAACGCCTATTATGACGACGAAGACATGCGCCTCAGTGCTGTGGTTGGCATGGGTCGCAGTTGCGATCGCCGTTGGCAAGCCATCCTGCTTGAAGAGTTGGAGAGCACATCCGCGGCCATGCGCTACGAAGCCTCCCTGGCCTGCGGCGGGCTGATGCTGCAACGGGCGGTACCCACCCTCGCTCGCTTGATACACGACTCTGATCGCCAGGTATGCAATGCCACCATACGGGCGCTGGGCCAGATCGGCAGCAGGGCCGCCAAGCAAGTGCTAATGGATGCCTACGAAAACGCCGACGAAGACACATGCGCGGCACTGGACGATGCGCTGGCCGAGACAACCTTACTGAACGGCGAGGATGGCTTTATCATGTACGATCTTGAGGATCTCGACGAGGACATGCTCGTTGAGGAAGGCGTTTTCGCCTTTGAAGAGGACGAGGACGATTGGGGCGAGTCCGACTGGGAGGGAGAAGACGAAGAGGCCGACGAGTCCGATTGGGA
>Ga0315286_10003186_pt1 | contig 15412 bp, 16 predicted proteins | sample YL17G10_0_MG_FD_205038 | JGI IMG/M metagenome (GOLD analysis project Ga0315286, IMG submission 205038) | Sediment microbial communities from Yellowstone Lake, YNP, Wyoming, USA - YL17G10_0 | ecosystem: Environmental > Aquatic > Freshwater > Lake > Sediment | place: USA: Wyoming | collected...
CCTCGGTATTTTGAACGCATATACTCAGGCGGAGGGAAACACAGATTCCTTGCCCTGCGTCCGATCCGCTTTGCATGTTCGGTGCAGTAATGCTTGCCAAAAGGAATCGGATCGGTAAGGATCGTCAAATCAACGCGGGTCTTCATCTTATCCCTGGCAAGCCATTTCAGCGTAATGCGGTGAGACACTGCCTTCAAGCCACGCAGAATGCGACGTTCCTTTCATGCAACAGGATCCGCCTGTATTTTGCAGATAGAAGCTATGTTTGCAGCAGTCTTGTGGCGAGCAAGATAACCGCCAGCCAAACCCAGAAACACAAACTGCCCGGTAATCTGAGACACGACAATACTCAGCACGCCACAACTCTTTATCAAAACAGCATATAGCATCAGATAAGCAATACCTGAACACACAGTGGTCCACAAGAGACCCCGAATAAGATTGTATCCTACCAGAATGTTCCAATAGAGACTTGATAGCACGCGTGTCCACGCCCGCGCACAGACAAGAAAGACAATCAGAAAAGAAAACTCGACCCTGTGACCTGACCAAAGGGATGCCAGCCACTCACCGCTACTTAAGAAAACGATGGAAAACAATATGAGGCCTGCAATAGAGAGGCATTTCGCCTTCGAAGTAAGCCTGTTCATCCCTTGCTCCTTTCCCGTAGCCCCCGCCGAGATCAGGGCCGGCACAAGGGGGACATACACGGCATTTGCCGCCAGCATCAGGGCGCTAGAGAGGCGGTCAAGCAGCGAAAAGTCGCCGATCGTGGCAGCACTGATGAAAAACGTTCCAATGATAAGATCAGAGTTCTTAAACAGACCATCCGCAACCCGGAGGCCAGCCCATTCACGGGCACTGCCCCATGTCCACAAGTCGTGGAATGCGCTTCGCACAATAGACCATGAGGCAGGCATGTAATGAATTCGGTAAACCCTCATGAATCGCGCGGTAATAGTGCAATTCCCTATGACCGTGGCAATTGAGAATGCTATCATCGAGGCCGCGAATGAAGCCGTAAGCGACAAAACCAGAATAAACACCGCCTTGGAGAATAGATCCCCGCCCAACGACCATGCTGCGCCACGATGAACCTCCCTATGGGCATTATATCCACACCCTGCCACCAATAATGGTACGTTCAGAGAAGTGGAGACAACTTGAATAAAGCCAAGCCAGACGACGAATGAAGGCACACGCATCGTGCCCATAAACAGGTTGGTGAGTGTCATCACAGATGTAACAAGAAACCCCAATGCTATAAACAGGCTGCTGATCCCCAGCATTCCCCATAAGAACCCCCATGTGAGTCTCCTTCTTCCTTCCTGATCGCCTGTCGCAACTAACTCGGTCAATCGATTCTGAAATGATAGACCGAGATACATGTCAAACACAACAACCATGCCAGGAAGCGCGGTGACCCATACATAATACCCGAACAACTCGCTTCCCAGCATCCGCGAAACCAGGGCGACGAAAAGCAAGCCAATACCCTGACCTGCGATACTAACGGCTGTATTCCAGCTTGCCTGATGAGAAAATGACTTCATGCGCCTGTCCCGATATCTGTTCCTTTCAATGGTGGCACCTCAGACCGGCGGGCAAACACAAACCACCAGGGCATCAAGAGAGGACCGGACACCTGAAGGCGACGGCCATCACACGTGCGTTCCGTATAAGTGCCCAGTCTCGGAACTTCAGGACGCTGGATATCCACATCTATCTCAAACGGCTCGGCAGAAAAGTCACCGAAGCCATTCCTGCGAAAGCTCTCCGACAGAGTCTGCAACGAATAGATGTTGTAGTGGACACCAACAGCACCATCAGGATTGCTACCAGGCTCAACGGGTACCGGACAGGCCAGTATGATGAAATCATGGGTGCCCTGCCACAAAAGCACACTGGCGGCTATCCACTCTTTCGCCAACGAGCACAGTCGCTCCACCCCAGCCTCTATGCTCGGAACCTCAGATAGGTCATAAAGCGACATCACACCGTCAAACTTCTTACTAAAGCGATCGTTGAGCATTCTCCAATCATTTTCCACGATCGAGACGGGGCCTATCTCCCTGCTCTCACAGTAATCTCTTGCTATGGCAGCTCTCTCACTGCTGGCTTCCATGCCTACTACGGAGGCTTCCGGAAACTCCCTGACTATATACGCAAGATCCTTGCCTTCCCTCGCTGACACCTGCACAATGGAGATAGGCGCTTCAGAAATGTGCCGCTCCACAAATCGACAGAAATGAACGGTACTGCGGTATGGACTATCAATTGACACAAGGAATTCCTCGGTAAGTTAGGGGCCAAGCGTTTTCGGGGAGGTTCCACATATCACTCCTTGCAGAAGCTCCATCGCGTCTTGACAGCGATCCACGACGCTATGCCTTGATGACAACACACGCTTATGTCCCTGTACTTTTATGCGCCTTACTAAATCAGGAGAGTCTCTCAACTCACGGACTCGTCTGACCAGTTCCTCCTTGCTGGAAAACAAAACGGCTTCCTCACCATCCCGGAACAGACCGCTTATTCTCTCGTTACGTTCCGCCACGAGCAGACCGCCGCACGCCGGTATCTCGAATACCCGTGATGTCAACTCGTCGCCATTCTGCTTTGAACAAAAACAGAGTGTTGCCATCGCATTTTGAACCGTCGTCACGTATTCATCGCCCCACACAGGCTGCGCGACTCCAACTGAACGGGCGTCTCTTTCCCCGAATTCTTGGGCCCAGTTCCACGAATATACCCTTACGGGGAGCCCGGCCGCGAGAAGACTCAATACGGCTTCACGCCGCCCATCGCGCTCAGAATGCATGGCAAAGACCACTTCGCCATTGGATTGTCCTACGGATCCGTTGCTCGATAGAGGCCGATGCAACCATGGAGAATAGAAAGGTTCCCACAGCGCCACTCTCCGTGCGCCATGCTCCCAGTATTGCACAACGTTACACCTCCGAAAGGCAAAATGAATGTCAAATAGGGGAATGGCCCTGCGCATCATGCGCCAGCGTCGATCACGATACGCGGGTGAGAAAGGATTGTCATTATTGAAAGACGTCAGCAATGCGTGACAATGCCGACGGATGTACCGAATCATCCTTGGAGTGAATTCGAGTGGGCGTCTGAAGAAGATTAGATCAGGTTGGAACCGTTCCGCCGCATCGCACACGCGGCGGGCCAGCGCGAAACATACTGGCCCGGCGGAAAACCTGAACTGGATCCGCATCAGAAGCTTCCTACTGTATAGGAGGTCCCCATAAGCGCACGCGCCAACTGCGGCACCACATTCCCGGAATCCTCGTACAATTGCCTCGTCTCGCTGAGGGCTTCCAAAGCTACCGACAAGGAGTATTCTCATGATGTGCCCACGTGCTGTTCCGCGTGCACGGTCATTGCCCCCTTGTGACTCCTTTGCCGCCTAAAGTTCTCAGCAATCCCAACGATGGCGTCAGCCGCACGCCTGCAGGACTGCCCATCACTGTAAGTAACGAGTTTTTCTATAGCCCTTTCACGAGATTCAGACAGTCGTGATTCACATCCGTGCAAATGTCTGAGGCACCCCTCGAATTCCGCCTTACTAGCACATCTGATCGCACCCCCATGCTTAACGTATATATTGGAGCCCTTCAGCATGTCTACATCCAACCAATCACACACGAGGATGATCTTACGCAACGCCAAGGCGTTGATCAGTGCGGTTGAGATCGTTCCAACAACAGCGTCACTGTAGTGTATCAATGCATCCAAGTTGGTGTTCTGAACGACAACGGTTCTACTCTCCTTGCTGAAAATCGATTGAAAACGCTCACCATCGGTTCCAGGATGCAATTTTACCACAAATCGGTAGCCCGAATCTTCCACCGCCTTTTCCATGTAGCGGAACCATTCCGCCTCGCGATCGTGCGGAAATGATCGCGGGTTCATTTTCACCATGCAATCCTCTATCTCCAATATGAACCGTTCGCCCCGTTTCAGGCCCATTGACTCATACAGTTTCGCACGATACGCGTCGCTCTCAATTTCCGCAATGTGATTGAACAACCCATCAAGCTTCGTATTGCCAACCACCTGCACCTTCGTCGGGTCAAAGCCATACACCCGCCGGTAAAGATCCGCATCATTATCGCTATAAAGACAGCACAGATCCGGTTGCGTTTCAACGCCCGTCACGGGTTGATATATCTCACGTATCGGGTTGGATAAGAAACCCCAGACCACGCGGTATAAGTCGCCCTTTAAGAGATACAATCGATCCGCTTCCAGATGTGCGGATGTATACATCTGCATCAGCCGGATATACTTTGGTATCTTCTTCAACCGGCGGCCTATGCCGGTGTGGGCCCCATAGAATTGCCTGTAACTACCGAGATCCTCGTAGCGTATGCCATGCATGACATACACACTGGGAATCCTTCGGTTGTGCGCCGCCTTGAATAATGATCTCTCAAACAACTCGAAGTGATTGAGTGCGACGATTACGTCCGGTTGTTCTTTGTCCAGTATCCTGCCCACATTCCTGGTGCCGTAGGCCGAAATGTTGGCACATTCGATTCCGTTCTTGATCTCAAGAGGCAACAAATCCTCATGCCGATACAAGCCTATATGGAAAAGCTTGGTCGTACAGCCACGCTCTTTCAACAGGGAGTCGTACAGCACGAAATTATGAAGACCGCGAGTCCAATGATCTACATACAGCACTTTAGTCGATTGCGATTTCATAAATTGCACTGGTTGCATGGGTTTCTTTAGTTTAACAGCCATCCTCTTGACTCAAGGACCCGGGGATGCGATAGACCTTGCGCATTCGTCCGCGGTTGCGATCCGGGAAGACGGCTGGATCAATGTGCCGTCTCTCGACAAGAGCAAGAGCGGAGGCGATCCAAGCACCCCGCCTTGCTCAGGGTCCATCGCGAGTCGATCCTCCCAGGTTTCCCTGAACGCACGGGCGTCCATCCATCACTCATTGGGGTCGGACTCTCCCGTTCAGGCAATCACATCCCATTGAAGAGGCGTGCCTTTCTCCAGGTGGCACCTGGCCTTCCGCCCCCGCACGTCCTGGAAGTGCTTGGGGCTGAGGCCATGGCCCGGCCGAATGGATCTCACATTGTCTTCTGAGAACACCTCTCCAGCTTGCATGTCCTTCACGATGAACAAGGATCGTCTAAACACTCTGCTGCTCATCTCATTTTCAGTGACTCCATACCGTACCCTTCCCACAGCCTACTCCGCGATGCGGACGCTCTGGACGAGTTCCTCCAATTCTCCCGGCTCAATGGAGAAGAAATTGTCGGCGCTCTCTATGGTACGTGAAAGAACGAAATGCTTCTCCACCATCCGTGCCCCCAGACTCACTGCCGCAACCGCTGCGGCGATCCCCAAGGAATGATCCGAGAGCCCAACGGGGCACCCAAATAGCGCTGCCATGTGAGGAATGGTGGCCAGGTTCATCTCCGAAGGCTGGGCAGGGTAGCTTGAGATACACTTGAGCAACGTGATCTGCTCGGCTCCGGATGCCTTGGCCGCGTCAACGGCGTCCTGGATTTCCGCCAGCGTGCTCATCCCCGTGGAAAGAATTAGCGGCTTCCCCGTGCCTGCCGCATAGGCAACTAACGATAGATCCACCAACTCGAAGGATGCGATCTTATGAGCCCCAACTCCCAACTCCTCCAACAGGTCTACTCCCCTCTTATCAAACGCCGTGCACAAGAAGGCTATCCCCGTCTCATCACAGACATCCTTGAGCCGCGGCAACCACTCGAACGGCGTGTGGGCCTTGCTGTAGAGCTCGTACAGAGTCTGCCCCCCCCACTTCGGGTGATCTACCCGAAAGTACCTGTTGTCAACATCAATCGTGAGGCTGTCGGGTGTATAAACCTGAAACTTCACTACGTCAGCGCCGCAGGCCTTCGCCGTCCGTATCATCTCAATGGCACGATCCAGACTCCCACCATGGTTGGCTGATACTTCCGCCACCACGGTGCACGTGTCCTGGCGGTTCCATGCTGGAGATTGGTTTGGCATGATGAATCCCTACCCACGTTCCAATTCATCAAGGCTTCTGGCAATCGCCCTCGCATAAAGGGGATACAGCAAATTATAGACCTCCACGACACTGGCCACAGCCGGCAGTTCGATGAATTCTTCGCATACAACTGGACCTTCATCCACCCGCTCCGTCATAAAGTGGACCCCAACACTCCCTCTCTTTTCTCCGTCCGTCAGCGCTCGTTCCACGGGATTCGCGCCCTTATACTTATAGAGAAAAGGGTGAACGTTGATCGCCCCCAGCTTCGGCATTTCCAGCAGCCGCCGTCCCACGATTTCTCTCCCATGCACGGAAAGGAGAAGATCGGCGTTCTTCATCGCCTCAACGAAACCGTCCTCGTGGATGCTCCTGTGCCCGGGGATACGCAGATCCCCGAGCAGATCGCTCAGATCTTCGGAGTAACTCACGGCACGAACAATACGGTGCCCCTTCGCCAGTGCGGTCAGCAGACCGATGATGCCCGCCTGCTTCGCCCCCATGAAACATATCGTGAGACTCATTCGATCGAATGCCCTCCCATGTGGCTGAGAACCGCCGACAAGACTCTCTCCTGTCCTCTTCCATCCAGAACGACTCGACCCGCCTGGGAGCGAACCTCCCTCGCGGACCGACTCCTGAGGCCCGACACCGCCGACAGGAGCCTCTGCTCGAACTCGCTTTCGTTGCACCGCCCGACGTAGTCCAGGAATCCCGCCTTGCGCCAACCCGTGATGTTCTGGTACTGGTTCGCCGCCATACATATGCCGCAGACAGGCAGACCCACCCGGGCCAACTCATACAGCGTTTGGCCACATCCGCTGATCGCCAGATCCGCCTCCAACATCAGGCCTTTCATTTGTGCGGCCCCCGGTGACATGATGATCTCCGTATCCGCGTCTGCGAACCGCTCGATCTCCGCCACATTCGCAAAATGCCGGGTCACGACCACGTGCTTTTTGAAGCGATGCGGACTGTGGCGCAGAGCACCAAGAATCTCGGATGTGACGCCTTGAGTATCACTTCCCCCCACCGTAATGAGCACTGTTTCTATCTCCTCTCGCATGACCTTGTCAGGTACGCGCCAGAAGTCCTTTCTCAGCACCGTGAACTCACGGCCCAACAGGTACCGTACACCGGGCAACTCCGGGTAATCCATCTCCTCTGCATGGATCGCGCCATTCAACACATATCCTGGAGGATATCTCAACCGTCGGTCGTCATCAAAGTAAACGCACGTGGGAACGGCGGAACGGATCTCGCGGTACACCTCTTCTGCGGCCAGGTAGGAATCGACAAAGACCACGTCAATCGATGTGAGCATCCCAGCGAGTGAATCGCGCTGCACGATCCAATCGAACGCAACAGCGCCTCCGCCCCCATCCCAATCGGCACCGGCCACACCTCCACGGACGACCAGCCGCGGCTGGACGCCTATGCACTGGAATGCCTGGCAAACCGCTGCGCACCGAGTGACATGGCCAAATCCTACTCCTGCGCCACTCTCAGTGAGTACCAGTACATTCATCTGCTACGACGCCCAGCAGAATCCCATCCACGTATTCACCCTCGGAGAGATAGTGGGCTCTCCTGACCCCCTCAATTGAGAAGCCTGCCTTCTGAAACGCACGTATGGAACCTTTGTTCGTGGCATAGGCGCCGGCGGTCAATTTGTGCAAGCCAAGAACATCGAATGCATAGCTCCTGACGGCCGAGATCGCCTCCGTCGCATATCCTTTCCCCCAACACGTCTTGTCACCAATCATCAAGCCTACATCGCCACGCAAGTGATGGTGATCGACCGGCCCCAGCTTGATGTTTCCAATATGACGCAGCCCTTCCCTCAAGACAATGGCAAGAAACACGGTGTTCGGATCCGCTCGCGTACGGCTCACATACTCGGTCAGGTCATCTCTCGAGTAGATTGTGAAACGGCATTCCAGGAATCTCGTGACCTGCAAGTCGTTCATCCACTGAAGATAGCCTTCCGTCACGTCGGACAGTTCCACCGGGCGCAACAACATCCGGTTTCCCGTAATGGGGCTTGCCGGCGGAGTTATCGATACAGCCATGTCAAAACATCCTCGCTCTGAAACGTGCACCACGCCGCCGACCGCAGGCCTACGCATCTCGGACGATAACGTGCTCTCCTTTTAGATAGGCCTTGATTCGCACAATGTCGTAGTCGCGAAGGAACAGCATCTTGCCCACCGTGCAGGCATCACAGTCTGTTTCTCGGAACAGATCCACCATGTGGTCGTAGCAGCCGGCCCCGCCGGAGGCAATCAATGGGACGGAGACGAGATTTCTAATCGTGCGGTATAGATCCACGTCAAACCCCTGGAGTGTGCCCTCTCGATCGATACACGTCACTACCACCTCACCCGCTCCAGAGTCAACCACTCTCCTGAGCAGAGTCGTCAAGTCCTCTTCGACATACTGCATGCCCGAGAAGACGTACACGCCATACGTACCATCGGGCTTTTTCTTCACGTCGACTGAAACCACGACGGATTGATTGCCAAATTCTTTGGCCAGACTGCCGATCAGCTTCTGATTCAAGATGGCATGGGTGTTGACCACAATCTTGTCGGCTCCCTCGCTGAAGCACCGGCATGCGTCCTCAACGTTGCGGATGCCCCCTCCGGCGGCAATCGGCAATCGGCATTTGGTGATCATCTTGTTGATGATCCTCGTGTCGACGAGACGCTGATCCCGAGACGCCTCTATGTCCACAACGATGATCTCGTCAGCCCCCTGGGCATCGTAGATCATGCCCTGCGAAACCGGGTCGCCGACATCCACGAAGTCGTGGAAATTCGTCCCCTTGGCGAGGCGAGCTCCCTTGATCAGAAAAAGCGGAATGATTCGTTTCGCTATGATGCTGCCACCTTCAGATAATTCCTGAGCAGCCGTAGACCGTTCCCTTGACTCTTCTCCGGGTGAAACTGGACACCGACCACGTTGCCTTGGTGTACAGCCGAGACTATATCGACCCCTTCATAACACGTCATACCAACCACTACCGACTGCTCCACAGGTACAAAGTGATAGCTGTGCATGAAATAGAAGAAGTCCGTCTTCATATCTGCAAATAGAGGGTGGCCGTTGCCACGAGCTTCATTCCAGCCCATGTGCGGGAGTCTCAGTGCATCGCCCTCAATCTTCTTGACCTCTCCATGGATCCATCCAAACCCCTCGGTGCGGCCGCCCTCAAGACTCACATCGGCGAAGAGTTGCATCCCCAGACAGATGCCCAGCACCGGCTTCCTGCGTCCCAGCACATGTTCATTGAGCGGCTCCCACAAGCGGTATCTCTTGAGTTTCCTGACGGCCGTCGGGAAGTTGCCTACACCAGCCAGGATAATGACGTCAACGGTCTTGAGTTCCGCCGCTTTGCTGACCAAATGCACGTCATAGTGATAGAATTGCAGTGCACTATACACGGAGCCTACGTTGCCCAAGCTGTTGTTTACGATGCCGATCTTCACGATCACTCACTCCCTGCTATTCTCTCTCGGCTCTCGCGGCCACAAGTCATGATCCCACAGTTTCTCGCCGAGTTCAAGGCTCTTGGGATCAATGGGACGAGCCGGTGGAATCAGATGCTGGGCCACAATCGCATGAAACGCTTCCTCAGAGATGCCGACATACTCGAGAAAGAGTTCCAGGCTGCGAGGCTTGCGCCCTTCGTACTTCTTGATGAGTTCCATCGCTTCATCGCGGGTCATGCGGCCATGCCTTATGTCCAGCGTCGTCAGGTGCGTAATCCTTGCGAATCCTCTTTTCAGGTACTTGATGTAGTCTCGAAGACCCGTAAACACACACTCGATCTTCTCATAGGTGGGACCCGGGTAGCCGCTCTCGATCTCATCTTCTTGCCAGCCCAGCTCCGCCTTGATGATCTCTACATGCTTTCTTACATCCCAGGGAATGAACTTGCCCAAGGGAAGGCTCTTGACCCCTATCCGCTCCAGATCCTCTCGGTCTGGGTAGATGAACGGAGCCAAGTCCCTCAGTTCAGCCCCAATGAAACCTGCCATGTCTTCCGCTCTCATGCCTAAAACGAGACGCCGATTGAACTTCCACTCATCCGTCTGCTCCAGGTCTGCGAACTTGAAGTATCCCTCGTATTCGCCGCCCCCTTCCCCCCAGATCAGCAGAGGAATCTCGTGTTGTACCGCGATCTGCATAGGATAGGCAAACACGCCGGCGTGGCAGTGCCAGCAGAAATCGCCTCTCCGTATAAGGGCCTCCAACATCAGCTTCTTGACGATGTGCCAATTGGGAGTAAATGTGATTACGTCGACGCCCAGCCGCCGAAAGACCCTCACTCGATTCTCCAGCGTTCGAGGACGGTAGAAGCAGTGGTCATAGGAGACAACGAGCGGCTTAAGCCCATACTTGCGGACCACCGCCCACAGTGTGAACGTGGAATCCTTGCCCCCACTGAAGGGCACGATGCAGTCGTATGTCCGATGCTCAGCCTTGGCTTGCGCAACAAGCTCTATGAGGTCTTTCTCTCGTTGAGCCCAGTCAACGTCTTCATTCTTCTGATGCCAGTTGTGGCAGATATTGCACACCCCCTCTTCATCCAAGTAGAGTGTCTCCCACGTGATGGGTAGTGTACAACGCTTGCAGCGCTTGATCTCGCCAACTTGATGGTCTTGCGCAGACGATGTCATTGCGTTACCTCAGTTCTATGTCAGGCGTTTGAAACCCGCCTGGCACACAGCCCCCTCCAGTTGATCTTTCAGACGACCCTCCTTCAAAGCACAAGCAATCACACCAAAGGCATCGTCTACGTTCTCCAGATACCGGTCGATGGCTTCCTCGGTATGCGAAAGTGCGGCGTAGAAAGCCGTGGTTGCCAGGAACCCCTTCTTCAGCATCAGTTGCGTAAACAGGGTCTTGGGAACCAGCGGATTCTGCACGTTGAACGAGAAGTGTCCCAGGGGAGCAATCCCCGAGACCGTGATATCCAACCGGTGCTTCTGACCCAATCGCAGCCATCCCCGTTGAACGTGTTCGCCGACTCTGACCAGATGAGCCGGTACGGACCGGTCCGCGAGTTTCCGAATCGTCGCCAACGCAGCGACAGGGCCAATCCTCTCCGTCCAATAGGTGCTGCTGATGAACGTCTCCTGAGCCGCATCCATCACATCGGCGCGGCCAATGATGGCCGCCATGGGATAGCCATTGCTCATGCCTTTGGCGAAGACAGCGAGGTCTGGTTCCACCCCAAAGGTCAAGTGGGCGCCGCCCACGGTCAGGCGCCAGCCGGACGTGATCTCATCAAAAACCAGCACGACACCGGCCTCACGCGTCGCCTTCCGTATCGTCTCTATGAAATCCTCCTGGGGGAGGTAGTTTCGGACAGGCTCCATGACAACGGCTGCCACTTTGCCTCGGTATTTCTCCATCAGGGCGGCAAACTGCGCCGTGTTATTGTACTCGAAGGGAACGGCTGTCCCTCTGAGTACCCTCGGGACTCCCTTGGGCTTAAGCCCTGGCAGGAGATGCCCGTCCAAGGCCTTGTCAGATGCCACATTCGCGGAGAGGTACCAGTCGTGCCATCCGTGATACCCACAGAACAGAATGACGTCCTTCTCTGTCCTCGCTCGTGCAATGCGCACGGCCATCGCCATGGCCTCTCCCCCGGTCCGCGCGAACCTGACCATCCCTGCCCAAGGATGAATCTTGCACAGGAGTTCCGCCAATTCCACCTCTTCGGGGCAATTGAGCGTACACATGGACCCTTTCTCAATCGCGGCATGGACCGCTGCGTCCACATCCGAGTCGGCGTATCCGAGCACGCATGCGCCGATCCCCATATAGCTCATGTCCCAGTAGTGGCGGTTATCGAGATCCCAGACTTCGCTGCCCTTGGCCTGCCGGTAATAGGCGGGCCAAAGGTCGGGCAGGAACATCTCGGGGCGCTTGCTGAGCAGTCCGGTACCACCGGGGATCAACTTCTTTGCCGTCCGATATGTGTCTTGTCCCTTTCCCATCGTCTATCCCGTAATCGTGCCTTGATCTCGCGCCCTCGACGCCAAGTAACCCTCATTCCGCATGATTCTCTCGTTGATTGCTTGCACCTCGGGGTGACTCTCCAGAAACCTCACAATATCGTCCATCCCAAAAAACGGATTGCCTGGGTACAGATACCGGAACAGAGACTTCATGAACGCAAGATCTGCCTTCTCGTCGACAGTCCACCGAAAGCGCCCCCAGTTGGGTCGATGCACACAGGAGCTCTGTCGGAACTGATGACCTCGCTTCTTCATGTAGGGAGTCACGTGCTCTCGCTCCGAGCCCAGCTTCGCCTCGGTCCAGGCACGCTCCAGAGCGCCGAATGAGAACACCTCAACATCCTGCCCATCTGGAAAGGTCTCCTCCAGGATATTCGAGCAGTAGTCTGCCTTGGTTTTGAAGTACCGTCCGACCACCTGATTGATGACACGAAAGTCCATGACCGGACAGTCGGCCGTGATCCGGATGACCGGATCCGCCTCGAAGAGACGCGCGGCCTGATAGTACCGATCCAAAACATCCTCCTCGGATCCACAGTACAAACTGATCCGACGGCGGCTGACGTGCTGAACAATCGCCAGATCCGCCTTGGCCACCGTGGTTGCGACGATCACGTGCTCCACACTCCGTGCATGAAGCACCCTGTCGATCACGTGGTCCAGAATCGCCTTGCCCTGGAGCTTCAGTAGGACCTTATTGGGCAGGCGTGTGGACTGGGTCCTGGCCTGGATGATGGCTGTCGTTCTGCTCATGAGGTCACCCACTTGTACGGCAGAAGGACCTCTTCATCCGCAATGCTCAGCCCCTCCAGGTCGGCGGTCAAATCCGCTACGCAATCGGCATAGGAGAGCAGGTCAAGGTTCCGCCGCAGTTGTTCAAGGCTGTCCACTCCCAGAACGACCCGGTCGATCCGAGAGTCCAAGAGAGGGTAGTTCAGCGCCAATGCTGCCACCGGAACGTCGTGTGCCGCGCCCAACGCGCGCAAGGCCTGCACAGCGGACCGAGCCTTGACCAGCGTGCCCGATAGACTGGCTGGATCAAGAAACATCAGGCCCTGTAGAAAGACGGATCGGACGTGAACCTCCACCCCAGCATGGTTGAGCGGACCCAACAAATCCCGGAATCGCCTGTCGAAGAGGCTGTACGGGATCTGGACAATATCAAAGTCCACCCCCTGGTCCAGAAGACGATGAACCTGTTCCGGCAAGTAGACCGAAAAACCCACCCTCTCGACCAGGCCGTCGTCCCGCAGTCTCCGAAGGTCGGTCCACAGATCTTTGTCGGTCACGACATCTTCGAACCGATGGACCAGATATCCATGCAACTGACCAATCTGGAGTCGCTGCAGCGATTGCTGGACCTGAGCACAAACAGGTAGAACAGCACCCTCGGAATATCGAGCGGAGAACTTCGAAACGATCGGAAATTTGCGTCCGGTTTCGTTCATGTAGCGTCCCAGGACTGCCTCGCTCTGTCCATAGGCTGCGGCCGTATCCAACATATCCAGGCCGCGACAGCTACAGAGGTCCAAGATGCTGTGGACCTCCTCCGCAGACACCTGACCCCGCGCATTGGCAACGCCATACCGCAGTCCGAAGGTGGCGGTTCCCAGACACAATCTTCCGACCAGGGCACTACTCATATCCGAAGAACTCACGTACCGCAGCGATAACCCTGTCCTGATCGGCGTCAGACAGTGCAGGATATAGCGGCAAGCTCAAACACTCCCGGAAGAACTTCTCCGCAACGGGCAGATCGCCATCCCGATACCCCAGTTCCCGCTGGTAGTAGCTGAATAGATGCGTCGGGATGTAGTTCACCTGAGCGTGGATCTCTTTCCGTCTCAGGTAGGAAAAGAGGCTGTTACGTTGGGAAGCCGGCACCCGGATCACATACAGGTGGTATGAGGCCTCCGTGGATTCCCGTTCCGAGGGAGTCCGGATCTCAGGAAGAGAGCCAAAGGACTCGTTGTATCGCCGTACCAGGTCCCGCCGTCTGCACACCATGGCGTCCAAACGCCGCAACTGGGAAATCCCCAACGCACACTGGAAGTCCGTGATCCTATAGTTGAACCCCACCTGGCTGATGTCGTAGAACCATGCTTGATCCGTCGCCTCCTGAAGCAGGGCACTGACCGGACCCGCCTGCTTATTGATGCCGTGGTGCCTCAGCCTCAGCAGTGTTTCATGCAGCGAAGAATCGTTGGTGAGCACGGCTCCCCCCTCACCGGTGGTGATGTGTTTGATGGGATGGAAGCTGAAAATAGTCAGGTCGGAATGCCGGCAGCATCCGACGGACAGCCACTCCTCTCCAACTTTGTATTTGGCGCCCAGGGCATGGGCCGCATCCTCGACCACCGCAATCCCGTGGGACGCGCAGATCTCTCGAATCGAGACTATGTCAGACACTGTTCCCATGAAGTGCACGGGAACGACCACCCGAACCTGCGCCCTTCGCTTCGGATCATTGAGGTCCCTGGCAAGACGGGCAACATCCATGTGATACGTGCCGTCGTCAATATCTACGAACTGCGGTCGCGCACCAACATACAAGGCACAATTGGCACTGGCGGCGAAGGTGATCGGCGATGTCACCAGGCGATCTCCCGCACCCAGTCCCAAAGCCATCATGCACAAATGCAGTGCCGCAGTCCCATTGGCAACGGCAACCGCGTGGGCGGCCCCCGTCAATTCACAGAGCGCCCGTTCAAAATCACCCACACGTGGGCCTTGCGTAAGCCACGCGGAACCGAGCGTCTGTGCCACTGCTGAGATATCGTCGGCATCAATCGACTGACGCCCATAGGGGATCGGCATTATCGCACATCCACAGCAGGCATGTCTGCCCTCTTCGGCCGGCGGATTTCCTGCACATTGGCGTCTTTGCCATGTCCCCCATCCATCATGTACGCCAGATCTTCGGCCGTTACCCACCGGTCATTCGTGTCGCTTCGGTAGGCGAACCCCTCAGGAACCTGAGGAAAGGCCCCGTACCGGTTCACAATCTCCGTATCGAGAAACTGGGGCAGAATCACGTATGTCCCGTCTACGACTCGCGTGGTCCTCGCCTCGTCCTCCGAGACCAGCGTCTCATGGACCTTCTCGCCAGGCCGGATGCCGATGACCTTGAAACGACAGGCCGGACTGATGGAACGCGCCAAATCCACCATCTTCATGGACGGGATCTGGGGCACGAAGATCTCCCCCCCCTGGGCCAGATCCAAGGCCCTCAGCACCAAATCTACGCCTTGCTCCAGGGTGATCCAGAAACGGGTCATCCGAAGATCGGTAATCGGGAAATCCTCGATCCCCTGCTTGTGAAGACCCTGAAAAAGAGGAATGACACTCCCTC
>Ga0315286_10003188_pt1 | contig 15410 bp, 12 predicted proteins | sample YL17G10_0_MG_FD_205038 | JGI IMG/M metagenome (GOLD analysis project Ga0315286, IMG submission 205038) | Sediment microbial communities from Yellowstone Lake, YNP, Wyoming, USA - YL17G10_0 | ecosystem: Environmental > Aquatic > Freshwater > Lake > Sediment | place: USA: Wyoming | collected...
CGGGGACGAGGCCGCTGCCCTCGTCGCCGGTCCAGCTCCGGTTGAAGTAACTCGCCTTGGGCAACCACCAGAGCGGGAACGTGGCCTTGCCCGTCGCGTGGCGGGCCAGGACGTTCGTGCGCAAGGTGCCGTCGGCGTCGTGGAGATACCGTCCGATCTCGGGCGTGAGGTTGAGGAAGACCCAGCCGCGATACGTCGAGCTATCCATGCGCGAATCATACATGCTGGGATAGCTGCCGTAGGGCGAACGCCATTCGTTGCCCGGCGTTCCTTTCGCATAAGTCTCCACCGCGTTGAAATCGAGCCCGGCATCGAGCCGCGACTGCAGGTTCTTCAGCGCGGTCGTCCGCATCGTCGCGTCGCCAAACCGGTCCGCCAGGCGGACCATCGCGATGTGGACACTGATCGTGCCATAGAGCCGATAGGCATCGCCGGTGCCGTAGTTGTTGTAGAGGGTTTCGATGGCGGACCAGCGGTTGGAGATCGCCGTCCAGTCGCCGGTCCGGTAGCCGTAGAGCCAGACGCCATAGAGCGTGTGGAGGAAGGGCCGGGCGTTGCCGAAGTCCGCCCGTTCGTACCACCAGCGTTCCTTCGCATGATCTTCGCGCGGGGTGCCGGCGCGGCGGGGGAGGGGATAGTTCGAGTTCCCGTTCTTGCCATAGGCGGTCACACCCCACGGCGCGTTCGTCGGGTTGTTGAATTCCGCGTTCACGTACGCCCGTGCCGCGGTCTGTTGCGCAAAGGTCAGGTGCGGATACGCCCAGGCCAGGGTCGCAACAATCCGGCCGGGTTCCGGGTAAACCGTGTAGCCGACACTCTCCTGGTCGGCGTAGCTGATGTAGAGCGGGGCGAGCTGGCCGGCGTCGAGGACCCGCTGCACTTCCGTCCGCAACTCCGCCACCAGGTCGTCCGTACCCGACACGCCCGTCACGACGGGGAATTCCCAGGCGTAGGGCGTGACGTTCACGGTCTGGCCCCAGAGGGCGGACAGGCCCAGGCAGAGCGGCACGACGGTCCGGAGCAGATGCCGGGAGGTCTTCATGGCGCGTGCTCGATGCAGGTGATGCCCCAGTTCTCCGCCAGGTAAACGCGGTCGCCGACGATGATCGGCGCCGTGCGACCCATGAGCGGCCGTTGCGGCGTGCGGATCGGCGGATCCTGGTCCCGGTAAACAACGTCCCATTGGAAAGCTCCGCCGTCATGGTGACGGATCGGGGCCGAGACGCCGCGATAAGCGCTCGTGGCCAGGTCCACCATCATCGTGCCGCGGAAGTTTTGCCGCAGCCAAAGCCGGGTGCCGGCGACGGCCATGCCGTAGAGATTGTCCGTCTCCCACGGCCAGAGGCTGGCGAGATGGCCGTTGTCGATCGAGACCCGTCGGCCCGTCGTGGGCTTCACCGCCGCGATATCGATGGTGAACCGCGTGCCGAACACCGCGCCGTTGTTGGCCGTGAGCTTCGGGAACTTCGTCTTGAAATAGGTGAGCACCCGCTCCGAGTTGTCCACCACCACCGGGTGAAGCGCCACGCCGACACCATCCGCCGGTCCGGCGGGGACGGTGAAAGGCTCGGTCAGATCGGCCACCTCGAGGACGAAAAGGTGCTTCCAATCCGGGCTGGCCTCGGGCCAGCGGCCCCCGTTCGTGTCGCCGCCCAGCCAGCGGAGGAGGTTGTCCTCCTCGTTCTCCAGGCTCGTCCCATCCGCGAAGAGCGAGCTGGCGGCGTTGGTCTCGCCCACGTATTCGCTGCCGATGATCGGGGTGGCGACCGTGCTGGCCCAGACCCGGTTGTCGAACACCACCGGCCACAACATCCGGAAGCTCTGCCCGCGCAGCGCGTGGGAGGCCCGGATCACGCCATCGGAAAGGTTCAAGGCATAGAGCACGAGGTTCTCGGCGCCCACGAAGACGTTGCTGCCATCCGAGGCAAGGCCGCCGTGGACCGGGGCCGCGAGCTTGGGCGATCGCCAGAGGAGCGCGCCGTCCGGGGCGTTGAGCGCGAACACGAGTCCGCCGTGCGTCGCGACCAAGACCGTGTTGCTGGTGACACACGGCGCGCCGGTGATGGCTTTCCCGCAATCGAATGACCACGCCGGCGCACCGTCGCTCGTTCGGAAGGCGATCACGACCCCCGGTGTCGTGCTGAAGACGACAACGTCGCCCACGACTGCCGCGGTCGCCACCGTGCCGCCGGGGATCCGGTTCGTCCAGACCGTTGAGCCGTCGGTCGCGTTGAGGGCGTAGGCGGTGCCTTCCATCGAGCCGACGAAAACGCGACCAGCGACGAGCACCGGCTGGACGCTGTCCGCGAAGGTGAAGTCCACCTCGGCGGGGAGATTGGGGTAGGTGTATCCTTCGCGCGATCTCAGATCGTCGGGCCAGCCGACAGCGCTGTCTTTGTTCCGGAGGGTTAGGGTGGACCCGAGCCAGATCCAGCGGGCCCGGTAGGGGGGTGCCACCGAGTCCGCGGTGCGCCCGGTGCGCGCCGCGTTGGCTTGGAGTTGCGGCCAATCCGCCGCCGCGGCGCTGACCATGAGGGCCACGACGGTCGCCAAGCCGCGGGCGTACCGGGAAAACAGCGTGGTCGGGCTCCGGTGGAGCGACGGTTTGGGGGACCGTCTGCCGACGCCGACCCGGGACTCGACAACCTTTTGTTGCATATGCAACAAAAGGTTGCACGAGTTGAGAAGCCCGCTTCGTGTGTTCATTCGAACACCTCCCGAAGGTATTGCAGGCTCTTCGTTGCGATGGTTTCCGGACCCTCGTCGAAGTTGAACACCTCGACCGACACATACCCGCCGTAGCCGACGTCCTGCAGCGCCGCCGCGATCGGCCGGAAATCCACGTCCCCAAAGCCGGGGCCTTTCAGGTTCCGGTCGTTCGCGTGGAAGTAGGCGAAGTGCGGCCACGATTCGCGGATGATGTGGGGGATCGGTTTCGACTCCGAGCACATGGCCTTCACGTCGAGAAGGATCTTCATCGCCGGGCTGTCGAACTGCCGGATGAAACGCACGGCGTCGGCGGCGGTGTTGATGAAGTTGGTTTCGACCGGGGCGAGGGGCTCGAAGCAGATCGTGACATCCCTATCCTCCGCCCGCTTCACGGCGTCGCGAAACGTCGCGGTGGCCCAGTCCCAGGCCTGCGGGAGCGTGACCCCATCCAGGAGGCTCCGTTGCTTGGGTGAGCCGACAACGATGGACCTCCCGCCCAGGTCCGCACAGAAGTCCACCAACTCGCGGAAGTAAGCACTCGTGCGCTGTCGCACCGCGGCGTCCGGGTGCGTCAGATGCAGGCCTTCGGTCTGGACGAGGACCCAGTGGATGCCCGAGAGGGCGATGCCGTGCGTTGCCGCTGTGCTGCGGATGCGCTGTCGCTCCGCCGACGAAACATCGGTGACGGATTTCGCCAGGGTGAAGGGGGCGATCTCGACCGCGTCGTAGCCGGCCTTCGCCGCATAGGCGAGCGTCGCATCGAGGGACCAGCCTTGGAAGATCTCGTTACAGATGGCGAAGCGCATCGGACGTTTCTATAGCGTTCGGTGGAAATCGCGTCGAGGTTGGAATCACCCAGCCCCGGAAACGTAGGCGGTTGCGTCCTCCGCTTGGCCTCTGCATCCTCTGCGTTGAATTGGAGACCCGGACTTGAACGCAGGGGGCGCGGAGGGTTTCCGCAGAGGAACACCGAGGCGTTTGCCTGGGCAAGGCCGGCGTAAATTCTCACGCATCCCGCGTGAAATCCACGCAGGTTTGCTGTCGGGAGGATGGAGTTTCCAGGGCAAAAACCAACGGCACGTGCTCTGCTGATCGGAGGACAACCAATGTAATGATCTGCGGTGTCGTATGAAACCAGCACTTGATCTCCATCAGGCGAACGACGTGAACCTCCCGGCCGGGGTGGGCCCAAACGGTGCGTCGGGGGGGGCAGGCGCAGCCGGGTTGGGGAGCCGGCCCAGTGGTGCCACGAAGCTGGATTACTTGCTCGCCCTCGTCCGGCGGCGCAACCGCCGGCTGCGTTGGGCGATCGTCTCCAACCCCTGACCGGAGGAACCGGGAGAGCAGGTGGCGGAGGCGACTCCGGGCAGGAGTCCGACCTCGCCAAGGGTTTCTCGGGACAGAAAGACGTCAGGAGAGTACTGGGGGGAAGGTTGGGAGAGAGTACCAGCGGTGGGTGGAACAGAGGCCCAGTCGTGTCTGGCGTTCGGGCCTTCGCCTGACTGGACCGCCAGAACGAGGAATCCAGTTCTCGTTCTGGCGGTGGCCCACCAGGGCGCCGGCGCCCTGGCTGGGGGGCTTCCCCGATGAGCCAGGGTTTGGGTTCTCGCCGCAAGAACCGGCTGGCTTCGCCCGGTTAAGATGCTAAGCTGGGGCACAAGCAGCGAGTCTGGCCATGAACGGCGCTTTCTGGATGGTGTCGGCGACGCTCGAATGGACGGTCGGCTTGGGAAGTGCCGTCGCCCTCATGCTGGGTTTGCTCGCTCTGGCGAGTCGCCCGCCGCCGCCGTCCGCGAAACCGACCCTCCTCGAGACGCTGTTGGAAAGACTGGAGGTTCTGCGCCAACCGCCGCTGACCGCCCCGTATCGACCTGCCCGATCCTCCCGGCTCCGCGCACAGCGCCTGGCGGAGGTGCGCCGGCAAATGCACGCGAAACAGGAGTACCTCCGCCGGCAGACCAGGTGAGTGCCAGATGAAGGTTGTTCCCCACGCGCTTGGTAGGAACCGACGTCAGGAGGCCCGTGCCTCGTTCCCAACCCGTCACCGCCTCTGGACATGAAACCGGGTTTCCAACGGGCGGGGCGGCTTGCGTTCACCTTGATCGAACTGTTGGTGGTGATCGCGATCATCCTGGTGATCGCCGGCCTGCTGCTGCCGGCGCTGGGCCGGGCCGGGGGCAAAGGCCGCCAGATTGCCTGCCTCGGCAACCTCAGGCAGGTCGGCGCCGGCTTTCACCTGTTCGCCAACGACCATGGCGATCGGTTTCCTATGCAGGTCTCGACAAAGGAAGGCGGTTCGCTCGAATACAATCGCCTCGCCTCGAAGGCCTCCGGACTCTTCGCCTTTACGTTCCGCAACTTCCAGGTCCTCTCGAACGAACTCTCCACGCCGCACCTCCTCGTCTGCCGGGCCGACCGCCGTCCCGCGGCCAGCAACTTTGCCCGGCTCACCGACCGCGAGGTGAGCTACTTCGCGGGGCTACAGGCCAGTCCCGCGCAGCCGAACTCCGTGCTGTCCGGCGATGGCAACCTCACGGACGCCGCCGCGGCGAAATCGACATCCGCCCTGGCGCCCGGAGAGATCAACCTCGGCTGGACCCGGGCCCTCCACGACCAGCGCGGCAACGTCCTCTTCGCCGATGGCCACGTGGAACTGCTACGCAGGTTCGCCATGCACAAGGTTGCTGAGCCGACTCTTCCGGGACTCACCCGGGGTGGCGCGGTGCCCGGAACGCCGACCTCGAGTGCGACTCGCCCCACGTCGTCCGGGGACAAGCAAGGCGGCAGATCGTCGGTGGCCCAATCGACCTGGTCGGAGCCAGGCGTGGCGGGTCAGCCACCGGCCGTCCGCGAGCCGACGCCGAAGGCGGAAGTCGAGGCGTCCTCCACGAACCAGCCGGGAGCCGGTTTCAGCTACTCGGCATCGACCACGCCGGAGACCCGCGAGGAATGGGACACCGACCGGTTCCGGTTCCTCGCGTTTCTGTTCAAGCTGGCGTTGTTGGCCTACCTCATTGCAGGCGTGATTCTGGTAGTGGCCTATTTCCTCAGGAAGAAGAAGGAGCGGGAGGCCGGTCTGGGATGAACCGCATTGTTGGAAGCCTCCTGTTCCTTTCGGACCTGCTTTTACGGGCCATGGATCCGCGGACCGTGGCGGCGCTGTGGCAATCGCCGCTGAAATGCACGGCCGCTAAACTCCACCGCAAGATGAAACCCGACTCCGCACCTTGCAGCCGCGGGACAAGGCAACACCACGCCTTCACCCTCATCGAATTGGCGGTGGTAACCGCGGCGATCATGTTGCTGGCAGTGGTCTTCCTGCCCGCCCTGGCGAAAGGGAAGTACAAGTCCTCACGGGTCAACTGCGTCAACAATCTGAAGCAGGTCGGCCTCTCCTTCCGGGTCTTCGCGAACGACAACGAGGACAAGCTACCTTGGCAGCTCGCGACGAACCGCGGCGGATCGCTGGGCCTGACGGACACGGAACAGATCTCCCGCCATTTCCTGGCCATGTCCAACGAACTCGCCACGCCGAAGATCCTGATCTGCCCTGCCGATACCCGGAAGCCGGCGACATCCTGGTCCGGCCTGAGCCGCACCAACATCAGCTACTTCGTGAGCCTGGACGCTGTGGACACGTTGCCGCAAATGCTCCTGTCCGGGGATCGGAACCTAACCACGAACGGCGTTCCTGCCGGCCCCGGCTTGGTTCTGCTGACAGCAAACACCGTCTGGGGCTGGACCAAGGAAATGCATCGCGACATTGGCAATGTCGTTCTGGGCGATGGCAGCGTCCAGCAGGCGACCAGCACCCGATTGGCGGGGCAGGCGGGCGCGCAGGGCGTTTCCACGAACCGGCTGCTGATTCCGTGAAGGTAGGGCGGGCGTCCCGCCTGCCCGGCCTTTGTGTCTGCTCCGCGTCCTCTGCGTTGAGTCGGGGCAGGGGATTGAACGCAGAGGGCGCGGAGGGTATTCGCAGAGGGACGCAGCGGACCTGGTTGGAGGGGCAGTGATCCGCTTGAACCCAAGGCAGGCGGCTCAGCGCGCGGGGAATACCGGACCGTGCATCCACATCATCCACAAGTGGTCGGTGAGGGTAGGGCGCGGGTGTCCTCACCGCGCCGGCTGGGGTGTACGCTCCAGCGGAAGGCGGCGGACTGAGGACAGATCCGCCCTACCTCAACGTGGAACCGCCAGCTCCGGGATGCCTTGAACGCCCGGCGCAGGATCGGTCCGGTCTTGTTTCCCGGAGACTGTCGCGCAAACTTGGACCCAGCTTGAATCTCGCATCGAGAAATGGCAGCCGCCCGACCTGCCCGCTTCCTGGCCTTCACGCTGATCGAACTAGCCGTGGTGATCGCTGCCATCGCGGTGGTGGCGGGGTTGGTCCTGCCGTGGGTTGCGAAGTCGAAACGGAAAGCTCACCAGATCACGTGTAACGGCTACTTGAAGAATGTCGGGCTCGCTTTCCGCATCTTCGCGAATGACAACGGGCGCGAATTCCCCGCCCAGGTTCCGACAAGCCAAGGGGGTGCCCAGGGGCTCAGCAACTCCGGCCAGGTCTTCCGGCATTTCCTGGCGATGTCCAACGAGCTTTCCACCCCGCTGATTCTCACTTGTCCTGCGGATACGCGCAAACCGGTCAGATCGTGGAAGAGCCTGAGCGACGCGAACATCAGCTACTTCGTGAGCCTGAACGCGAACGAAGACGAGATGTGGGCTCGAAGGTTGTTGACCGGGGATCGGAACCTTTCCTCTGATGGGGCGGCCGTCAAAGCCGGACTCCTTGAACTCACAACCAATTCCGTTGTGGGCTTGTCGGAGGAATTGCACGGCCACTGGGGAAACTTCGTCCTGGGCGACGGCAGCGTGCAGCAGATCTCCGATGCTCGCATGCAGGAGCAGATCCGGTTTCAGGGCGTTGCCACGAACCGGTTGTTGATTCCGTGACTCCGCGTCCTCCGCGTGACCTCGGCGTCCTCTGCGTTGAGTCGGGGCCGGGGAGTGAACGCAGAGGGCGCGGAGGGTTTCGCAGAGGAACGCAGAGGCTTGGGCAGGCGTACCGTACCGTACGGTTGACCCGGTCGGTCCGCCTCGTGACCTCGGCGCCTACAGATCCGGAGGGCTTCACGCCCGCCCTACTTTGCGGCGTCACGGATCAACCGCACATAGACGGGCGCCCCCTGGTTCAGTTTAAGCCGCAGGACCCGTGAATCGCCCGGACCCTTTGCCGCCCGGGTCTTGACTTCTCGCTCCTCACCGATCATGTTGATCAACACGGCCCGTTTCGTGTCCACCTTGAGTTCGACCGCGGCGTCGCTCTTCGGATTCCAGACGGCGATCACCTCCGCCGCACCGCCCTGCGCAGGCACAAAGCGATAGGCGAAGTTGCCGGCGCCAGCCTCGACCGGTCCGTCGAGCTTCATCCCCTTGAGCACCCGCGCCAACGTGGCATAGGCCTGGTAAGCCGGCTTGGGCCGGAGATCGCGGTGCACGATCCCCATGTTGTGCTCGAAGTAGAATGGATCGTCGCCATCGTTCCGAAAATCATACCAGAACGTGCGCGGCTCGACGCCGGAGACGAACGAGCAGAGGTAGCTGCGAGCAATGAGTTCGGCCTGGACGCGCTGCGGGTTCGGCTGGAAATCCTGGCCCAGGACGTGGTGCGGCACGTGCGTGGCCCAGCCCATTTCGGTGAGCCATACCGGGCGAGGCCGGCCGTCCGGCAGCTTCACCAGGTCGGAGACCTTCTTCAGATCGTCGATGAACGTCTGGTCGTCGAGCACCTTGCGGTAGGGATGGATGGTGAGGACATCAAACGGGGTCTGTTTCGCCAGCATCCGTTCGATGAACTTGAAGTCGATGCCGGCGGTGGAGATCCCGAGCACTTCGGCGGCGGAATCGACTTCCTTGATCGCCCGGTAGCTCTTGATGAGCAGTTCGGCATAGAGATCCTTGGGGCCGTCCCAGAAGAAGATGTTCGGCTCGTTCCAGATCTCCCACTGCTTGATGCGATCCTTGTATCGGCCCACGAGGACGCGGAGGAACGCAACGTAATCGTCCACGCCTTCCGAGGTGTAGGCCTTGGTCCAGGACGGCCAACCGGCGACGATGGCATAAACCGTGATGCCGTTGCGCCGGGCGCAATCGAGCAAGCGGTCGTGGAATTCCCAACGGTACTCGCCGCGCTGGGTTTCGATCTCGTCCCAACTGAAGTCTTCGCGGGACCACTTGACGCCGGTGTCGCGCGCCTTCATCGCCACGCGCTCCCGATCGTCACCGTCGAACCGGTTCAGATATATGCCCATGCCGAAGGGCGATTCGGGCCGCAGGTCCGGATCGTCGTAAGCCACGGGCGGTGCCACCCAACAGGCCTGGACCTTGGGCACGGTCTGGCCGGGAACGGACAGGTCGAATTCCGCCTCGGCGAACTTGAGCCGGGCGGGGAAGCGGGGCGCGGGAGTGTCCACGACCAGCTCCTGGGTGGGCAACGGCAGGATCACATTGCGCTGGCCCCGGCCGATCTCTTCGCGGTCCCAATCGCGGATCACCCAGCTCAGCGTGCCCCGGAGCGGGGCGTCGGCGAGGGAGCGGAGTCGGGCCACAAACCCCACGCGGTCTGGGTCCGGGCGCACGTCGGCGGTCAGGATACAGAGCTTGTCGCGCGGACACTCGCCATCGACCGTGACACTGATCAATTCCAGCTTGCTGGAGTCCTTCAGACCGTTGGCCTCGAGCCGGAAGCCGCCCAGCCGGAGCGGGCCGTGCAGCTTGCCGTCATTCTCGCCGCCGAACCATTCCCAACCAGGACCGGGTGGCGCGTCAAAGACCAACTCCTGCTCGCCCCGGTCCGCCAACTCGCCGACGACCTTGTGGAAGGTCATGAAGTGGCTGTGGAGGAAGACGTGGACCGGATGACCCTTGGCCGAGCCGCGCACGCGGAGGCGGATCTTCCCGACCCGGCTCAGCAAGGTGCGGTCCGGCAATCCCAACGCGATCCACTCGGCGCCTTGGACGAAATCGAACGTCCAGAGCCGGTCCTCCAGGCGCGTGGCGCCCAGGTTGCCAGCGGCGGAGGTGTGCCACTGTTCGGTCGGCGCGAAACGGTAGGGGACGTAGGAGACGGCGACGTTCGATCCGTCGGCCGGGAAAGCCCAAACCGTGGCTGCCGCGAACCAACCGGACAGAGCGAGGCCAAGCGCAGGCCGACGGGCGTTCACGTGATCGGGACTACTCCTTCAGCCCGGGCAGGTCTTTCGCCGCTTCGGCCAGGGCGGCTTTCTCGTCGGCGGGGAGTCGTTTGACCATGAGGTTGCGGTACTGGACGACGCTGCCGGGGTCGTGTTGCTGCAGCGCGAGGTAGCCGGACTTGAAGGTGTTCTTCTCGTCCACGAAGTCCGTCACGATCTTGTCGTTGACCTTGATGATGATCCGGTTACCGATGGCGACGATGTGCTGGGTCCACCAGGTGTCATCGGGGACGAGTTGGTCGAGGACTTTGGCGAGGTTGTAGAGGCTGCCGGTGCGCTGGGCGTCGGGACTGGTGTTCTCGACCTGGGCCTCGTAGCCCTTGGGCCAGCCCTTGCCGTAGGTGGCCCGGAAATACATGCCGCTGTTCCCGCTGGCGTTCAGTTTCGCCCCCGCCTTGAACTCAAGGTTCGTGTAGGTGTTCGGGCTGAAGAGGTGGCTCGTCTTGCCGCGGCCCACCAGGACGCCGTCCTCGATCCGCCAGTCGCCCGGATCCGGGGCGGTCCAACCGCTGAGCGTCTGGCCGTCGAAGAGCTGGACCCAGCCCTGCGCGTCGGGTTTCTCGGGAACGGGCGTGGGGGGGGTCTGGGCGAGGAGACTTGCGGAGAGCGCCAAGCCGACAGTGAGAGCGGGCAGGGAGATCGGGTTCATAGTCGTGTCGATGTTGTGATTGCTTCTACGCTGAAGCGGGCCGGTTGACAATTGGATTGATACCGGGCCGGGCCTGCACCAACGTTGGGCCATGCGGGTCATCACCTCCGTGACCGCCATGCAGCGTTTGGCGCGGCGCTGGCGGCGGGAAGGCGTCCGGGTCGGGTTCGTGCCGACCATGGGGTATCTGCACGCCGGCCATCTCCGCTTGGTGGCGAAGGCCCGGCAGCTCGTCGGCCCCCGCGGCCAGGTGGTGCTAAGCATCTACGTGAACCCCACCCAGTTCGCGCCGCACGAGGATCTGGCGAAGTATCCCCGCGATTTGCCCCGCGACAGGAAACTCTGCCGCGACGCGGGCGTGGACGTGCTGTTCCTGCCGGACGATGCGGCGCTGTATCCCCGGTACGCGGGCGCAAGCTTCAGCACCTACGTGGTGGAGGAGACGCTCTCGCGCGGGATGGAAGGGGCGTCGCGCCCGACCCATTTCCGCGGCGTGACGACGATCGTGGCCAAGCTGTTCAACCTGGTGTTGCCGGACCTCGCCGTGTTCGGCGCCAAGGATTGCCAGCAGGCGGCGGTGGTCCGGCGCATGGTGCGCGATCTGCACTTCCCCTTGAAGGTCGTGGTGGCCTCGACCTGTCGCGAACCCGACGGCCTGGCGATGAGTTCCCGGAACCAGTACTTGTCGGCGGAGGAGAGGCCGCAGGCGGTGGCTCTTTGGCAGGCGATCCAGGAAGCCCGCCGGGCCGTGCGGGCCGCCCGGAAGCCCGTCCCGGCCGGGCGCCTGAAGGCCGAGTTGAAATGGCTGATCGAGACGCGGCCGGCGGCGCGGGTGGACTACCTCGAGTTCTTCGACGGGACCACCCTCAAGCCGCTGGATCGGGTGGGGCTGGGCGCGCACCTGGCCCTGGCGGTCCGCGTCGGCAAGACCCGGTTGATCGACCACGGGCGGCTGTAGCAGATGTCGCGGGCACTTGGCGCGGCCAGGCTCTCTCCGGATATGAAACAGTATGATGTTCTCGTCATCGGCACCGGGATCGCCGGATTGAGCTTCGCACTCAAGGCGGCGCGGCAGGGACGCGTCGCCATTGTCACCAAGAAGACGGGTGCCGAATCGAACACGAACTACGCCCAGGGCGGCATCGCCGCGGTGATGGGGAAGGACGACTCGTTCGATCTCCACGTGCGGGACACCCTCGAGGCGGGCGCCGGGCTGTGCCGGGAGGAGGTGGTGCGGAAGATCGTGCAGGAGGGCCCGGCCCGCATCCAGGAGTTGATCGGGATCGGGATGCAGTTCTCCCGCCACGAGGCGCCGGGGGCACCGGGCGGCCAGGAACTGGATCTGGGCCGCGAAGGTGGTCATTCCCGGCGGCGCATTGCCCACGCGAAGGACATGACCGGCCGCGAGGCGGAGCGGGCGCTGCTCACGGCGGTGACGCAGCAGCCCAACATCGAGATTTTCGAGGACCACTTTGCGATCGATCTGATCGCGAGCCGCAAGCTGGGTCACTCCGGAGCGAACCGATGCCTGGGCGCCTATGTCCTCGACCGGAACTCCGGCGCCGTCGAGACCTTCGCGGCGCGGGTGACCACGCTGGCGACCGGCGGCTGCGGCAAGGTCTATCTCTACACGACCAATCCCGACATCGCGACGGGCGACGGCGTGGCCATGGCTTATCGGGCGGGAGCCACGATCACGAACATGGAGTTTGTCCAGTTCCACCCGACGTGTCTCTACCATCCGAAGGCGAAGTCCTTCCTCATCAGCGAGGCGGTCCGGGGCGAGGGCGGCGTGCTCAAGACGATCGACGGCCGCGAGTTCATGGACGCCTGCCACCCTCTCAAGTCGCTGGCGCCGCGGGACATTGTCGCGCGCGCCATCGACACCGAGATGAAGAAGACGGGCGCCGATCACGTGCTCCTGGACATCACGAGCAAGCCGGCGCCGTTCACCATGGAACGTTTCCCCAACATCTACCGCACCTGCCTGAGCCATGGCCTGGACATCACGAAGGAGGCGATCCCGGTGGTGCCGGCGGCGCACTACCAATGCGGCGGAGTGAAGACGAATCTGGACGGGGAGACGGACATCGACGGCCTGCTCGCGGTGGGCGAGGTGGGGTCCACGGGATTGCACGGGGCCAACCGGCTGGCGAGCAACTCGCTGCTCGAGGCCCTCGTCTGTGCCCATCGGGCGGCGGAACGACTGAACGCCCGACCGCTGCCGGCGCTGGGTGCCGAGATTCCGGTCTGGCAGTCGGGCAACGCGGCGGATGCGGATGAAATGGTGGTGGTCTCCCACAACTGGGACGAGATCCGCCGGCTGATGTGGGATTATGTCGCGATCGTCCGCACGACCAAACGGCTCCAGCGCGCGCTGAAGCGCATCACCAATCTCCAGGGCGAGATCCAGGAGTACTATTGGGACTTCATCGTCACCAGCGACCTGCTGGAATTGCGCAACATCGCCACCGTCGCCGAACTGATCATCCAGTGCGCCTTGATGCGGCCGGAGAGCCGCGGGTTGCACTACAACCTGGACTTCCCGAGCCCGGATCCCGCCTGGGCGCAGCAGGACACCCGGGTCCGGCGCGAATCCTGAACCCGCCGGCGCCCGGCCGTGCCGGGGAGTGGTTAATTGCCTTGTTTCGAGCCGCGGGAAATGGTCTGCTGGGGACGCAGTGAACGCCGGTTTGCGATCATGAGACTCGACGACGCCATCCCGGTCATCCGCGACCACATCGGACGGATGGCCGGGTTGTATCAAAAGACCGTTTTTGATGAGTGGGTGGTCATTTCCGCGGCCGGGAAGAAGGGGCGGGTCCTGGCTTACGAGGGTGAGCGGCGGGAGGAATTCGCCCGGAGCTTCCCGGCGGACCTGCAGGCGTTCGGGCCGGAGCTGCTCCTGTCTCCGCATGCCCCGGGCGATTACGGTTTCTCGCGACACGGCACCGGGACGCACTTCGACGCCTACCTGGTGCTGGGCGAGGACGTCTTCCTGATCTGCAACAACACCCGCCAGTCGATGACCGGCATCACCCAGGATCCGCTTTGGCTGAAGGCCCAGGTGCCGTTCGTGGAACTGAGCGAGAAGTTCCGCGCCGAACCCCTGATTCCTTCCGGGTGAGCCCGGCCGGCACCCCTCCCCCGCAGCGACCCTTTGTCTCCCCAGACACCATGAATCTCGACGAGGCCTTCTCCCTGATCAAGTTGACCGAGCAGCGGATGAACGAGCTCTATGGCAAGTCGGTGTTCGACGAATGGGCGATCGTGGCCCGGGCGGACGACAAGTTCCTCCTGGTCCGCTATCTGGGGCCGCGCCGGGACAGTTTCCAGAAGAGTTATGCCGAGGACACCCAGGAACTGCGTCAACGGCACCGCGAAGGTCGCTACGGCATCGGCGATTACGAGTTCGCCCGGCACGGGCATGGGACCAAGACCGAGGCGTTTGTGATCATCGGCGACGGGATGTTCCTGCTCTGTAACAACACGTCAAAGACCATGGCCGAGATCGCGGCGGACCCGCTCTGGCTGGGGGCCCAGGTGCCGTTCGTGGAACTGTGCGAGAAGTTCTGCGGCAACCCGGTCGTGTATCCCTAGCCGGGGGCGTCAGCCCAGCAGCCCCTGGTAGAGGAAGAGGCCGTAGGCGCCGACCAGCACCCACCCCACGGCACGCGGCAGCCGGCCGAGGAACGCGACGAACAGAAAATGCAGCACCACGGCGCCGCCAAGGAGGGCGATGGCGGTGTTGAAGAACGGCGGCAAGCCCAGCGGCCGGATCAGCGCGGAAAGGCCTACACACAGCGGGATGCAGATGTGACCGTCGCCGACCTGGGACGTGTAGATCACCTCGGGCTTGCGCCGCCAGCCGTAGTAGAGGGCCAGCACGGCATTGGGCATCACCATCAGCCAGCCCGTGAGCCAGCCCAGGTGTTTCACGCTGATGAACCCGCTCTGGACCGTCATGAGCCATTTCACCAGACCCTGGACGCTCAGATAGACGAAATACCCGCCGACCAGCAGCAGGGCAAGGTCCAGCGCCAGGTGCCAGTTCAGCGACTTGTTCTCGCGGACGTTGTTCTTGAGGACATCGAATACGTGGAAGCATTGCCAGAACAGGAACAATCCGACGAGGACCAGGCCGTCGCCGAAGTCCAACCGGCCGTCGCGGCCCAACGCCCAGACGGCGCCGGTGAAGAAGAACACCGCCGTCAGCGTGAGCAACATCGAGAGCCGGTTGAGGCGGGCGTCGTCGCCGTTCGCCTTCGATTTCCGCGTGCGGGACTTGTGGCCCTTGGATTTCCTGCCGGCGCCGACGTGCATGTCCCAGAGAATCGCCGGGAGGCCGATCAGGAGGGTCATGTTGGTCACGTTGTTGACCAGGGAATTAGTGACCACTTCGGCGCCGGGAAGGTGTTGCTGGGCCACGACGAAGACGAAGATCAGGTTGCCAATCCCCGAGCAGTAGGGCATGACGAGCGTGCCCAGCACGGTGCCCTCGACGCCGCTGCGGGTCAGGTGCTCGAGCCGCCAGATCATGAGCAGCGAGGCGTCGAAGAACAGCATCGCCAGGAGCCAGGGACCGGCCGACTCAGGATGCGTGAAGAATGTCCAGAACGCGTCCAACGGCGCGGAGTTAACCAACCGAAACCCGCCCCGCCAAGCCCGGAATGGCCGCGCACCCACACGGCTGTCGGTGTCCGCAACGGCGCAAACCCGAATTCCGGAATCCGAAGGCCGAAAGAAGACCGAAACCCGAAATCCGAACCATGCGTCTTGCCCCCGGGCCAGGCTCAGGTCTT
>Ga0315286_10003190_pt1 | contig 15407 bp, 8 predicted proteins | sample YL17G10_0_MG_FD_205038 | JGI IMG/M metagenome (GOLD analysis project Ga0315286, IMG submission 205038) | Sediment microbial communities from Yellowstone Lake, YNP, Wyoming, USA - YL17G10_0 | ecosystem: Environmental > Aquatic > Freshwater > Lake > Sediment | place: USA: Wyoming | collected...
CCGATTCCCTCTTCGAGTTTGTCTCGAACGTGGATATGGGTGGAAATCCCCGTAACGTGTACGCTGCCTTCCAGTTCATTCTCTTGGGCGACCCGGCCCTCAAGATTCCCGTGCGACCTTGATCGTGAGCTACGCGGGTGTGGGACCGGGATCTCTCCGTGGCCGCAGTTTGCGTTTCGCCCAACTATACAGCCACCGTATGAGCCGCCAAAGTCCCCACACGATCAGGAATGCTAAAACAGCGCTGGCCAGTGCAATAAGAGATCCTTTGACCCAGCCGATCTCCCCGATCAGGTATACAAGAACAGCTCGACTGGTCAGTGCAATAAGAGATCCCTCGATCCAGCCCATCTCCCACCGTCCCTTATCAGGAGTCCCCCACAGCCGCGTACCATCGGCTGCCCGCCACATTCCAAGCGTGCAATCCACGCTGCCGGTGGCAAGCCTGGTGCCGTCAGGAGAGAAGGCCACCAACAGGACCGACGCCGAGTGCCCCGGAAGCTTGCGCAGCGGTGTATCCCGGCCCACCTGCCAGAGGCCGATCGAATTGTCACTCCGACCTGCTCCCGCGGCAATCGTAACACCGTCCGGAGAGAACGCCACCGACGTCACCGCATTGGCGGACGCCTTCCAGCTTTGCTGTAAGGTGCCGTCCGAGACACGCCACAACCGCAGGGTCTTATCCTGCCATCCCCCGCCCGAGGCCAACCGCTGCCCATCGGGCGAAAAGGCGACGCACGAGACATAATCCTGGTGGCCGGTCAGAGCCCTCAGTTCCACTCCATCCGCCACGCGCCACAAACGGATGGCACGATCATCACCCCCGGATGCCAGCATCTTTCCATCCGGGGAGAAAGCAACCGAATTGACGAAGTCCCCGTGGGCGAGCAGAGTTCGTAGCACCGCTCCATCAGAGACCCGCCACAGCCTGATACTCTCGTCGAGGCTGCCGGTGGCCAGCATTGCTCCATCCGGCGAGAAGGCCACCGCCACCACAGCATTGGTGTGTCCGCTGAGCTCCCTGAGACAACGCCCATCCGTCACGCGCCAGAGGCGGACCGTCTTGTCCTCGCTGCCGGAGGCCAGCGTGGTCCCATCGGGAGAGAAAGCCACGGACATGACCCAGCCCTTGTGGCCTTGTAGCTTGTGGACTCGGGAGCCGTCGCGCACGCGCCGCAACTGAACGGTGCTGTCTGCACTTCCCGAGGCCACGGTGCGCCCATCCGGTGAGAATACGACCGCATTGACCTGCCCGTTATGGCCGCTGGCGACCAAGAGCGGCCCAGCCACGGCCTTGTCGACCCCAGTGGGCTGGTCCGCTTTTCTCGGGCTTGACCCTTTCGACGGCTGGATTCCGGGGACATACTCGCCCTCGTAGACGTTGACGAAATCCAGCCACAGCGGGACTTCCGAGCCCGCACAGTAGATCTCCAGCTTGGCCGTGGCATTTTGGGATGCCGAGGTGAATTTGTACTCGGCCCAGTCGGTCGTGATCTGAAAATCCGTGTCCTCCCAATTGACCGAGTTGCCTATCGCGCCCATCTGCACGCCAAGGGAACGCGGGGCTTGGGCCTTGGCCCAGAAACTGGCCGTGTACTTCGTGCCTACCTTCTGCAGAATGTGCAGGTGGTTCAGCACGACGAAGTGCCAGTTGACGGACCCCTTGGGGTCGATGCGGAGGCTTCGGACGCCGTCGATGCACTCGCTCGTGTCGAACTTGACGGTGCTGTTGACGCCGACGCCATAGGCCCAGGTGCACCAATTGTCCCAGGCCGGGTCATCCAAGATGACCTCGTCCTCCTCGAAGCTTGGGTTCCGCACCAGATTGACGACTTGTCCCTGAGTCGCCGCCGGCGCGACAACCAGACTGAGGGCCAGCAACGCGACCCAGTGAATTGATTTCTCGTGCATGAGAGTCCCCTTCAGAGTGTTAGCGATAACAACAGGGTGCCATCGTGACCGTTGCCGGAGGCGTCGGCCGCGAGCGTCCCGGTTGTTTCATCCTGCCTGAAATAGGCGGCCAATCCATCCTGAAGGCCAGCCCGCGTCTTGGCTGGTGACGCACAAACCCGTGGCATTCGGCTGTGGCACCGGCGAATACGATGCTGTCGTCGAGGCCGCCGGTCGCCAGCGTGCATGAACAACCTAAGGCAACCAGAGATGCCGTAATCATCTTGCCCTTGATCATTTCGCACCCCTTCCTTCTTCAGCTTAACTCAACAACTGGACTTTTGCAAAATGGACGCCCGCGTCAATATAGGCCGAATATCCATTTTGCAGAACCCCACTCAGGAATTGAGCTGCCGCCAAGCGGCAACATCCACCTTGGCCGCCGTCAGACCTTCACGGACGGCCCGCAGCATCGGGAATTCCGAGCCATCGTAATGCCCGAGCGTAATGCCGTCCACGCCGCATTCGACGGCGATCTTGACCCCCTCGCGGATCAGCTCGGGCGTCGCCTTCGGCCGGACCGCGACGGCCGAGAGGAGCCGGAAGTCCTTGCCCAGCATCCGCCGCTCGTCGGTGAGCCACTGACGCTTGCCTTTCATCGCGGCGGGATTCCCCTGCTGCTCGGTGTAGTCACACACTCGAACGGAATCCAGGTGTGCCTTGATGCGGCCCAGATCGAGGCCCCAGTCCCCGGCGTTGCGGAAGCAGTCGTTGAACCGCAGATCGACGCCCTGCCGAATGGCGTGGACACCGTCGTGCATCGCTTTGTAGAACCGCGTCGCCGAGTCCCGCCGGAACGCCTGCCACTGGTCGAGTTCGGGCTGTGCCTTGGGATTCGCCTGCAACACTGACTTGGCCTTCTCCAAATCGAAGCCCGCTTCTTTCGCCACCCGCAGGCAGGAGTCACAGAAGCAGCCACCTTTATCCGGCCCGCCGGGCATGAAGGGAATCATGCAGGTCTGGACGTAGTCCACGTCGTAGTTCGCTACAAGGTCCGAGAGCAGATTGAGCACATACTGGCAGGCATCCGGGTTGTTGAGGCATATCGGGTAGCCCCGTCCATAGACCGCCCGTGGCGCGCCGGTGATGTCCCGCTGCACGCAATCGAGGAATTCCGTCTTGCCTCGATCCGCATCCAGAACGGTGTGCGAAATCTCGACGCCGGTCTTGAGGCCCCGTTTGCGGACGGCCCCGACCAGTATCTTGAGCCAGTCCGTCTGGTTCAGCCAGTCGTAATCCGACAATCGCGGCTTGATGCGGCCATAGCGATTGAGGTCCGGCCGCCAGTAGATGCGGGAGTCCTCGGCCTGCCACGTTTTCCGCACGGGATTGTGGGGAAAGACGGGACTGGTGAGCGGGCGTTTCTCATAGTGCATCAGGGCGATCAGGTACACCGAATTGACGGCCGCCATCTCCTGGAGGTTGTCGAGGATCTTCTCGATCCCCTCGTCGTGCAACTCCCAGGCGTATAGGCTGGCCGAGACCTCGAACAGCGGCCGAGAACGGGTCACGACCGATTCGGCCGCGGCAATCCGCGGGACGGCCACATACGCAGTGGTCAATGCAGCAGCTTTCAGCAAATCGCGTCGGGTATAGGTTGATCGATCCATATTCCCTCAATTCGTGCAAAGGACATCGGTCCGTGTCAGAGAATCAATATACGATCAACCCGCCTTGAGCAACAACAGGGGGATGCTGATTTTGTGCTTGAGACTCTCGGAGACACTTCCAAAAAAGGCGTCGCCAATGAACCTGTGGCCATGCGTGGCCATCGCCACCAGGTCATAATCCCCGCCGGCAATCTCCTCCAGAATTTGGGCGTCCGGCTCCCCGCTGCGGATCAACGTGCAGGCGTCCACGCCCTGGGCCTGCAACATCGTCCGGCCGGCTTCCAGGCAGGACTGGGCCTTCTCACGCAAGGCCCGGTCCTGGTCCAGAGTGTGGGAGTGCACCACGTGAAGGAGACAGACCTTCGCGTCATTCTGACGGGCCAGGGCCGAGACGTGCTTGACGATGGCCTCGTCCACGGGTGAGCAGTCGATCGTGACCAGGATATTCCTATACACTTGCATGTCCGGTTCCCTTTTACCAAAGTGTCAAGTTTGAAGTTTGATCTTTGAAGTTTGATTGTCGAGTACAGATTCGCAAATCAAAAATAATAGATCAAAAATCACACTTCACACTTGCTCCTTCAAACTTGAAACTGTTTTTTTCATTCCGCGATTGCCGAGTAGAGCAGGTAAACATTCAGAACGATGACGACGCCGCAGATCGCCACAGCCGCCGCGAATTCGCGAGTGCCGCTCCGGAAACCGCCCATGATCTTGCGGTCCCGGCACAGGATCAACAATGGAATCAGCGTGAACGGAAGCTGGATGCTCAGCATGACCTGACTGAAGATCAGAATGCGATACGTGTCCGAGGCCAGGGCAATGATCAGGAACGAGGGGATCGCCGTAATGAAGATGGCGATCCTGTAGAGCCAGGTCTGGGGATCTTCGGGCTTTCCCAGGAACCCCGTGATCACATTCGCCTCGGCCATGGACGATGTCACCGATGAGCCCACGCCCGCAAAGACGAGCGCCACGGCGAAGAGGAAGCCCGCGAGAGGTCCGGCCAGCGGTTTGAGCGTGGCCGACGCCTGCTCGATGCTGTGAACGGCCACCTGGTGGCGCCAGAAGACCGCCGCCGCCACGACGATCATGGCCGAGTTGATCGCCCAGCCGGTCAGCATGGCTGCGAGCGTGTCGATCTTCTCATAACGCAGCAGGGCCATCTTCTCGGCCTCGGAAATCCCCCACTTCCGGCTGTGAATGACGTTCGAGTGCAGGAAGATATTGTGGGGCATCACCACGGCGCCAAGGATCGCCATCGCCACGTAGATGCTGCTGCCATTGACCTTCGGAATGACCATCGACGACGCCAGCGCACCCCAGTCGGGCTTGACGAGCACGATCTCGATCAGGTAGCACAGGCCGATGATCCCGAGGAAGCCGACGATGATCGCTTCGAGCCGATGATACCGCTGGCTGAGGATCAGGAACACCTCCAGGAACACCGTGAGCAAAGCGCCGGCCCACAGCGGCAGGCCCAGGAGAAGTTGAAATCCGATCGCCCCGCCGAGCAACTCCGCCACATCGGTCGCCACACACGCCGCCACGATCGTCAGGCCGAGAAACCCCGCGACCGGAGCGGCAAACCGTTCCCGAACGTTGACCGCCAGGGACTTTCCCGTGGCCACCCCCAGCTTGGCCGCCATGTGCTGGATAATGATCAGGATACCCGTGCTGAACGTAATGACCCAAAGCAGTTGGTAACCGAACCTCGATCCGCCCTCGATGTTGGTGGCCCAGTTGCCCGGGTCGATGAACCCGACGGTGACGAGGAAGGCCGGCCCCAGGAAGCTCAAGATAGTCTTGAGTGGGAATCGCCTGCCGGTCGGAGACGTGGTCGCCATGCGTCATTCCTTTGCCGGCTGTTCCTTGAGCCACGATTCGGTGAAGCGAGCGTGTTTGATCGTCTTACTGGCGTTCCCGTGGAAGCTGTAGACCGCGTGCAGGCTGCCATCAGCGCCCTGGATGATGGAGGGGTAGGCCGCGGAGGGCGAGGACTTGTCGGCAGCACCGCTTTCCAGATGCTGTGTATAGGGCCACGTCTTTCCCTCATCCAGCGACAGCGAGACGGCCAAGCTGTGCCGGCCCTGCTCCGTATCGTTGTACGCCAGGACCCAGTGGCCGTTGCGGAGCGTGACAACGTCGGCCCCCGAACCGGGATTCGGCAATTCGGAGTCCTTGACCAAGCTCCAGGTCATGCCTTTGTCCTTGGAGGAGTTGATGTGCAGCCGTTTCGGTGCGGAGCCGTTGTCGCGCATGTAGGCGACCAGGGTGCCGTCCGCCTGCTTTGCGATGCTCGGCTGGATATTGCCCGCCCCGACCAACGGCTCGCTGAACCGCCAGGTCTGCCCGCCATCGTCCGTGATCGCCATCAGGGAGAAGCTGAAGCCGTCCGAGTACAAGGGGACGATCAGCCGTTTGCCATCAACGAGGATGGCCTTGTTCTTCGTCTGCCATCCCATCCGTTGGAAGTAGGGATACCCGAGATCCGCTTCCTTGGAGCCGCCTGATGGATTCTGCAGTTGTCCCTTGCGGATCAGGTCTTCGCCGCGTGCCTTGGAGAGCATTCGAGCGCCCCACGCTTTCCATAATCCGGCGGTGATAGCGCCCTTCGCCGGCTGCGAAGCGTAGATGCCGTCCCGGATGTAGGTCGCATATTCGTCGATTTGCCGCTCGACGGATTTGACGAACCGGTCGTTCGGCTGAATGCCTCGTTCGGAGGAATCGCCCGGTTTTACGTGCAGCACGTCCTGCCAGGCCCATTTCGGCGCCCCGGCCTGCTGTGCATAGTCCTCGCTGATCCGGTACTTGAGCAGCGAGGTCTCCCACTGATTCGCGATGACCGTGTACCACATCAGCCACAGCCGATTCTGTGAATCCATGAACAGAATGGGGTTGATGTCGGGAAAGCCCGGCGTATCCGCCATAAGGAACGGCTTGCTCCAGCGATCCTCGCCTTTTTTGAGCCGCGCGCCCGTGATGGTCACGTCGTCGGCCCAACGCTCGCCGGAGCCCTGGAACCAGGCCGCCAAGAGATCGCCGTTGGGCAGCTCGACAACGGTCGAACCGTGAACGTGCTCCTGCACCGGCGGGAAGATCTCCGTTTGCAGCGGGCCTGCAAGGGCATTGGCCCAAACGCCTGACGGCGTCACTACAAACACAGCCAGCATGAAAAGAACCCGTTGAGTCACATCTTGTCGCATACCGATCTCCTTTTTAGAGCCTCTACCATAATGATAGTCTGGTGGAAAGCTGCCCCCACATGTCATTCCCGCGAAAGCGGGAATCCACCGACTACGAGGCGGTAATGGACCCCCGCTTTCGCGGGGGTGACAACGGTGTCCGGCACAACACTCATTTCGTTAGAGACCCCTTACATAGACTATCTCACGGCTGCAAAACCGCTTGCCCCTCTTTCCAATCGAAGACCAGCTTCCTGCCGGCGACGGAGAACATCCAGGTGCGTTCGTCCCTGGCGAGACTGACATGTTTTGCCTCTTCCCCGGCAGGCGCCCAGGATAGAGCGACTGCATTTCGCCAAGTCGCACCATGGTTCGCGAACCGTATCGTGAAGAGGTTGGCGCCTTTGCCATGGCTGCCGCGGACCGGCAGGTTCGCAGCGTCCATCTTGACGTTGTCCGGCGTCAACAGGTCAACACGCAGAGCGACCCCATCGCCTGTCACGAGATAGCCACCGTCCTGCTGTTTGCAGGCGGTGCTCTCGGTGTGCAGGCGAAGCTCAAGGTCCGCACTTCGATCCACCGCGATGTCATCGACCACGATGAGCACGTCCGGCTTGACAAACAGCAGATGACGCACGAAGCGTTCCAGTCCCGCACGCTTCGGATACGCTGCCGTCGCATCGCCGGCGATGTGGTCAAGCGCAGCACTGGAGCTTGCGCGGATGACTTGCGGCCGGGACTTTGCCAATAGGCACTCGGTCCCATTGAACCACGTGTGGCCCTCGCCGAGTTGTCCGACGCCGTCGATCAGCAGCGTGTTGTGCTGGTCCGTCCACTTGTCCTGGTATCCGTCGTCGCGGATGAGCCACCGGCCGTTGGCGAAGAGCACGAAATGCCCCACGTCCGGGTGCACGTGACCGCCGCCGGGGTCATAGGAGAACTCGTCGATGGCCTTGTGGCCGATGAAGGGGCCGCACTTGAAGACCACGAGACTCTCTCGGCCATCCCAGCCTGTCCTGGCCGAGACGAGTCCCATGTCCTCGAAATGGTGGAGCGTCGGCAAGGTCCCCGGGGGCACGGCCTGCACCGCCGGATCGTACCAGATCAGGTTGAGCCAGCGGGCACCGGGGGCATCGACATCGGCCCTGTCGATCTGCTCGGCGAACCACTGGGCATGGCCGTCACGATACCGCCCCGCCAGACCACGAAGAATATAGTCAGGGCCGTACCAGTGAGTCCGTGGGCAATCGGCCAGATCCACGACATAGTTTCTGTTCGCCCAGGCCTCCCTGGGAAGGGATAGATACTGGCCGTATCGGGCGGTTTTTCGCCACCACGGGCGATCGTAGAGATCGACACCCAGCAGCTCATCCGCCAGATGCATGAACTTGAGCATGTACTCGGCCCCATACTCCCAATACCCGGCCCCTTCGTGACTGGCGCCGTCCGGGCCGAGCACCTCCATGGTGCGCCGGAACTTGTCCGATGCCAGGGCGATCCACTGACGAGCCTCCTGGGCCTCGTCAAAGAGGGCGAAGCCGGCGACCCCCAGGCCGCAGACGTTGACCCAGAGATGATTCTGCATGTAGGAGCGGTGCCAATAGGTATTGCTCGTTGCCGCTGCCTGGAACATGGCTGAGGCTCGTTTGACAAGGGTCTCGCGAATGCGTTGCCTGCTCGCTTCGTCAAGGTCGTGATAGCACCAATCGTAGATGATCGCCAAGCCGAAGAGTTGATGCCCCGTCGCCAGGTCCTTGCCGTCGTATAGGCCGTAACCCCAGGTGGGGTAGCCGCAGGAGGCCAAAGCCCACTGTTTTGCACCATCGAGATACCGCTTGTCGCCGGTCATCAGGTACGCCATCGCCAGGTGAGGCATAGCATTGCCCACCTCGCGTTGCCACAGTTGCTCGTCACCGCTCTGGGCGTCGTTTCTTCTGTATGCTGGGGCGCCTCGTGCGACAGACCTGTCGGCCAATGCCCGTACCTCGGCCCAGAGATCAGCGTGAGTCGCCTGAATTGCCTTGCGAAGCTCCGCGACGCGCTGCGCGTTGAGGTACAGACGGGGGTGGGTATTGCGGACCTTCTCCAAGGCGGGAGGAACCGGGTCAAGGTCGTACCTGGATAGAGCGGTCAGTTGCTCGATGGGCTCAAGGATGACGCTGTCCAGATAGGCGTCGATCCGCGTCGGGTCGGACGTGCCCTTCTCCAAGGCGATCCAGCACGCGATCGTCCCGGGCGGGGCGCGGAATTCCGCGGTCAGATGCTGCCATTGCCCCAGGCGGACGGCGTCGAACGCGTCGGTAGAAGCCCTTCCCATCTCGCGATTGCGGTCTGCGGCCACGAATTCGCACTTGAGGAAGGGCATGGGTGTCCTGGAACCGGCCGAAGTCACCCGCACCCACGCCGATAGTCGGTAGAGTTGGCCGGCCGGCATCGGGACGGAATCCGACGAGGCGTAGTTCCAGTTGTCCTGCATGCTGCCGTGGATGTGCAGGCAAGCCTTGCTGTTCTCGGTCGCCCCGGGCCCAGTCACGCGCTCCACTATCACTGTGGCCGCGCGGGGTTCCCATTTCTGGGAATCGCTCTCAAAGTCCCAGCCGGCGGACTGTGCCGCCGCTCGTGCTCCAAGGGTAAGTACCAGACAGACAAGACGGGACTTCATACGCATACCCATTTCTCCCACGGCCGGCCTCTTTCTCGTGGCCTGCGTGCCGGCCTTTATCCGGCGAGGCCTCTTTACTCGGATCACTTTATATGGTATAATCGTTTCGATGTTGGAAATCGAGTCTCCTGTCGGGGACCGTCACTAACAATTTCGCTGCTCTGAACTGCATGGGGCGTTTCTTCTATGAGATACTCGCATATTCCAATCGTTGTCCTCGTTCTCTCCCTTGTCCTGAGCCCCGGCACATCCGTCCACGCCCGGGAGCTGGTTCAGATCAACGAGTTCATGGCGGTGAACGTGCACGGCCTCGATGACGAGAGCCGCAATGAAGAGGACTGGATTGAGATCCACAATGCCGGGACGAGCACGATGGACATGGCGGGGTGGTATCTGACGGACGACCACACCCACCTGACCAAGTGGAAATTCCCGGCCGTGATCCTGGCCCCGGACGCCTACCTCGTTGTCTTCGCCTCCGGGAAGGATCGCAAGGACCCGGCAGGCGTGCTGCACACGAATTTCAAGCTCAGCGCCACCGGCGAGTACCTGGGGCTGGTCCGCCCGGACGGGGTCACGGTGGCTTCGGAGTATGCTCCGGTCTATCCGATCCAGGCGCCCGACATTTCTTACGGGCTGACCGAGAACACGTCGGAGAAGGTGTTGCTGGCCCAGGGGGCGCCGGCGAAAGCCCTGGTGCCGCGGGACGATGCCTTGGAGCCGAAAGGGCTGCGGGATATACCTCGCCCCTGGACCCTGGAGGATCTTGACGATTCCGCATGGAAGGCGGGCACAACGGGGGTCGGCTACGGCTATCCGACCCTGATCGGGTTGGACGTCTCCGCCATGCGCAACGTGAACCAGACGGTCTACGTTCGGATCCCCTTCGTCGTGGATGATCCGTCAACGTTCAAGGCCCTGACCTTGCGCATGTGGCATGACGACGGGATGATTGCCTACATCAACGGGCACGAGGTGGCCCGGGACAATGCCCCGGCTCCAACCACCGAAACGTGGAACTCCGGTGCTCCCGCGATGTGGCCCAACAACCGGACCGCCAGGCCGGTGGATTTCAGCATCCCCCGGTTCGACTTCCTCCACGTGGGGACGAATCTGCTGGCGGTGCAGGGACTGAACAACGGTGCGGACAGCTCCGACCTGCTGGTTTCCCCGGAGTTGCGGACCATCGTTCTTGGGGCCGTACAGTCGTTCCGGTACTTCCCGACCCCGACGCCGGGCAAACCGAACAACACCGGTGTCGAGGTTCTGGGGCCGATCATCGCCGATGCGAATCACTCGCCGGCCATACCCACCGTGCGCGACGGCCTGCAGATCACCGCCAGCATCTCGCCCAGCTTCGCCCCCGTGGCATCGGCCCAGTTGCGGTATCGGGTGATGTTCGATGCGGAGGTGACGATTCCCCTGCTCGATGACGGGAAAAGCGGCGACGGGGCCGCCGGGGATGGGATCTACGGGGCGCGGATTTCTGCCGGTACCTTTCGTGCGGGGCAGATGGTGCGGTGGATGCTCGTGGCGGCGGACACTGCCGGCCGCGAGTCGCGGTTCCCGCCCTTCCTCGATCCCTTGAACTCGCCGCAATATGACGGCACGGTGGTCGCAGATCCGAGCCTGACCAATCCGTTGCCGGTGCTGCACTGGTTCATCCAGAGCCCCGGCTCGGCCGACACCGATGCCGGCACGCGCTGCTCGCTCTTCTATGACGGGGAGTTCTACGACAACGTCGGGATCTACATCCACGGCCAGTCCAGCCGGGGATTTCCGAAGAAGAGCTACAACATCGACATGAATCGCGGCCACAACTTCAAGTGGGCCAAGGGCCAGCCGCGGGCCGACGACATCAACCTGATGACGACCTACCCGGACAAGGCCCACATGCGCAACATCCTGGCCTATGAGACCTACCGGGACGCGGACTGCCCTTACCATTGGGTGTTCCCCGTGCGGGTACAGCAGAACGGAGCGTTCTGGGGCACCGCCCACGTGATGGAGAACGGCGACGAAGACTGGCTGATCCGCCTGGGGCTCAATGCCGAAGGCGCGCTGTACAAGATGTACAACACCTTCACGGGTGTGGGCAATGCCACCAGCGGCGTGGAGAAAAAGACACGCAAAAACGAGGATAATACGGACCTCATCAACCTGTTCAACGGCATCAGTCTCTCGGGCGAACCGCTCCGCGTGTACCTCTACGACAATGTGGACGTCGGGCAGGTCGTCAATTTCCTGGCGGCCCGCGTCCTCACGGGGGACGTCGACTGCTGCCACAAGAACTACTACTTCTACCGCGACACCAACCGCAGCGGCGAATGGCAGATGTGGCCGTGGGACGTCGACCTGAGCTTCGGACGTGTATGGACCAGCTCGATGACGTACTGGGACCAAACTCTCAACTTCAACACGTCGCTGTTCACGGGCAACAACAACCGCATGCCGCAGGTGATCTTCAACACTCCCGAGATGCGGCAGATGTATCTGCGGCGGCTGCGCACGCTCATGGACGAATTGCTCCGGTCCACCCCCACCTACGTGCCACCGGCTCCGACTCCGACTCCGGGGCCAACCCCCCGGCCGCGAGGCCTCGCGGCTGAGGTCCCGATTGACGCCGCGGCGGCGGAGCCTAACGTGCCTAAAGACCCCGGGCACTACGAGCCGCGAATCGACGAGTTGGCGGCCCAGATCGCCCCGGATGCGGCCCTGGACGCCGCCAAGTGGAACTCGCACGCCTGGGGCAACGGGTCCACGGCCCCGAATTATCCGCAATCGTTTGCGGACGCCGTCGCGGAGCTGAGGAACTCCTATCTACCCCAACGGCGCAGGCAGTTGTTCAACGGTCTGGCCGGCAGCGCCGGCGAAATCCCCGGCCCGCAACCTGCCGGCACGATCCTCTTGTTCGGCACCGTCGAAATGAGCCCCGCCGGAGTCAATCAGGACGAAGGATACATCCAACTGCTGAACCCCAATTCCTTTGCTGTCGATATCTCCGGCTGGACCTTGATCGTGGGTGGCAACGCTCAAGCTCCCCTCTTCACGTTCCGAGGCGGCACGGTCATCCCCACCGGCGGCACTCTCTATGTGGCGGCCAACCGGGTCGCCTTCCGCGCCCGCCGGACTTTTCCCACGGGCGGCCAGGCCCTCTTCATCGTAGGCGACTATGGCAGCCGGCTTCCGGTCGTGGGGGAGACCCTTGATCTGATCGACCGGCAGAAAGCGAAAGTGGCGTCAGCAAGCACGCAGTCTCCAGCCAGGCCGCGTCCGTGATTCCTGCGATCCGCTGAGGGAGCCCTATATCATTGCCCCGCTTTCTTCTTCGCCTTCTTGGTGGCGCGTTGCTTTTGCGCGACGCCAGCCTGTTCGTTTTCGCCCTGGCCAAGGGTGCGCGGAAGCTCAGGGGCATTGATCTTCGGCGCGAACCGGGCCAGATTGGCCTTCACAGAGGCGTACTGCGGGTCTTTCGCGAGATTGGTCCATTCATAGGGGTCGGTGTCGTGGTTGTAGAGCTCCTCGCCGCCGTCGGCGTAGCGGATGTACCGCCAGGTCTCGCTGCGAATGCTGTGATTATCCTTGTGAAACGTCGTGACAGCGGCGCGGTCCGATTTCGCCTTCGGGTCCTCGAGCAGTGACCGGATGCTCATGCCTTCGACATGTGAGGGCGTGGGCAGGCCGGCCAGATCGCACAGCGTCGGATAGATGCTCATGAAATCCACGGGGCGCTCGCAAACGCCATCGGGTTTCGTGACACTGGGGGCGGACCAGATGAAGACAGTCCGTGCGGCCTCCTCCCATAGAGCAAACTTTCGCCAGTGCAGTTTCTCGCCGAGGTGCCAGCCGTGATCGCCCCAGAAGCAGATGATCGTGTTGTCGCGGTAGGCCGATTTCTGCAAGGCGTCGATCAGGCGGCCGACCTGAGCGTCACAGAAGGCGATGGTGGCGAGGTAGGCCTGCACCGCGTCCTTCCAGCGGTCGGACTTGAGGATGGCGGCGTGGTCGCCGTCCGGCTTGGCCATCTTGACCCCGGCGGCGGGCACATCGTCCAGGTCGTCCTCACGATGGGGCGGCAACCGGATCGTTTCGAGCGGGAACATGTCAAAGTACTTCTTCGGCACGGCGAACGGCATATGCGGCTTGTGCAAGCCGACGGCCAGAAAGAATGGCTTGTCGTGCTTCTGGCTGAGCTTCTCGATGCCGTAGCTGACCGACTTGTAGTCCGGCATGTCCTCGTCGCGGCTGTCGAGCGGGTAGAACTTGATTCCGCCCACACCGTCGTCCTTGGCGGACGGGTGCCGCCTGAGATTGCCGCCCCCTCTCTCTTCGAAATACTCCGTCCACTCGCCCGGGCGGTGGTCGTTGCTGTGGTAGATCTTGCCCGCCCCGAAGACGTCATAGCCGGCCTTGAGGAACTGGGTCGTCAGCGTCTGCTCCTTTGGAATGGCTGGTTTCCAGTCCTGCCCATTGTCGTAGATGCCTGTCGTGCTCGGCCGCAGGCCGGACATGAGTGCGGCCCGCGACGGATTGCACACGGGGGCGGCGCAATTGGCGCGGGTGAATGTCACACCCATCTTCGCCAGCCGGTCAATATTCGGCGTCTTCGTCTGCGGATTGCGCCCGAGGTGACCGACCCAGTGGTTCAGGTCGTCCGCCGCAATGAACAGGACATTGGGTCTTGCCGGCGTGGCGGCGGCAGCCCGCGCCAGAGCGGCCCGCGCACCGGTCCACAACGCCAGAGAGCGGATCAGAAACTCGCGTCGTTTCATTGATCACCTGCTTTCGATTTCTTGTTCTTCTGTTTGTTCTGCTTGTTCCCTTGTCGTGCCTTCTCCTGCCCGTTGACGGCCCGCACGTAGTTGTCGCCATATACGTCAGTGAGGGCGGCCCTGCGCTTGTCAGGTGAATATCGATTCTCGAAAGCCGGCAGGAGCGGATCGTGGGTTTGTTTCATCCAGTCGCGGAGCTGGCCGCGCAGACGTTCCACGTCGCTCTTGCCGTCGGGCTTCTCAATCAGGTTGACAAGGCAATCCGGGTCCTTCTGGAGATCGTAGAATTCCTCCAGAGCACGATAGCGGAACATCCGGACACGCTGAGCGATGCCAGGATCGGTCTGGGCGGCCTCGACCATCGCCTTCATGGTCAGCCCTTCATTGTTGTTTCGATAGAAGAATTGGCCGTCGCTCCACGGGGTGAAGATGTAGCCGAAATGCTTGTCCTGGACGCACCGCATCGGGACCGCCTCTCCGCTCGCCTGCCTGTCGATCTGGGTAAAGACCCTGTCCCGTCCGGTCTGGCTCCCGCCTCTGAGCAAGGGCAGAAACGAGAAGCCGTCCAGTCCCTTGGGGACGGGCAGCCCCGCCGCTTCGAGCACCGTCGGGAAGAAGTCGATTCCCGAGATGAAGTGCCGTCCATCCACGGCCCCCGGCTTCACCACGCCGGGCCAGCGCACGATCCAGGGGGTGCGCGTGCTGGCCAAATAAGCGTTGCACTTCGCGAAGGGGATGGCGATACCGTTATCGGAAAGGAACATGACGAGCGCGTTCCCTTCGAGACCCGACTCCTTCAAAGCTCGCATTGCCGCGCCGAATGTATCGTCGAGGCGGCGGACGGAGTTCAGGTAGTGACTGAGCTCCCCACGAACGCCCGGCAGGTCGGGCACGAAGCCCGGCACGGGCACCTCCTTCGGCGTATACGTCTTCGAAGGCTCTCTCGCACCTTGGATGGGCTCCCCCGGAATATGAAATGGGCGGTGTGGATCGTGCGAATTGACCATGAAGTAGAACGGTTTCCCATCGCGGCGACATCCGGCCAGGAACTCCTTGCAGTATTCGTAATAGATCTCCGGGTCGCGGCCGTTGCCAAGCTTGTTCTGGTCGTGAACGAAGTCCCATCGATAGCTCGCCTTGGGCGTTGAGTGCCCCACCTTGCCGAGAACGCCGGTTCGGTAGCCTGCCTCCCGCAAGGCTTCCATGATGGTCGGCACGTCACGGTCCG
>Ga0315286_10003191_pt1 | contig 15404 bp, 11 predicted proteins | sample YL17G10_0_MG_FD_205038 | JGI IMG/M metagenome (GOLD analysis project Ga0315286, IMG submission 205038) | Sediment microbial communities from Yellowstone Lake, YNP, Wyoming, USA - YL17G10_0 | ecosystem: Environmental > Aquatic > Freshwater > Lake > Sediment | place: USA: Wyoming | collected...
GAGATCGAGAGCAAGGACCGCGTCATCGTCGGCGTCAACGACTACAAGATGGCCGAGGACGAGATCAGGATACCCCTTCTGAAAATCGAAAAGCGCATCGAAACGACGCAGTTACGGCGGCTCAGATCGACGCGCAAGAACCGCGACAACAAGAAGGTCAAGGCGTATCTGGCGGCGCTCAAGCAGGCTGCTGAAGGCCGTGACAATTTGATGCCCCATTTCCTGCGGTGCGTGCAGGAGTACGCCACCATCGGCGAGATATGCGACGTTATGCGCGATGTATGGGGCGAATACGAGGAGCCGCCGGTGTTCTGAGCCGCCGGCGCCTCTCACATTCTGTTTCTGGCCGCAAGGGACCGGTCCACGATGTCCTCCAGCGTCGGCGCCGACGGCTCCGGGTGGCGCTTGCGGATTCTCGCCAGCTTGGCGACAAGGGCGGCGTGGACCTCCGGCGGGAACTGGCTGCTGAACGGATAGACCATGCCCCTAATTTTTATGGAGGTCAATTTGGTCCAGCGAGGATTCTTCACATACTTTACCAGGTTCCAGCCGGCCTCGACGACCAGGCCGTTCTTCAGCTGCATCGCGATGCCGGCGTCGTCGAACTTGAGCATCAGGGGAATCTTGTTCTTGGAAGTCCAATAGGCGAGGGGTACCACGAATGCGGTGGATGCCAGAGCCATTCCCACCGCCATGAAGAACAGGTATCCGTTTTCATAGATAATGCCGTGGGAAGAATAGTACTGCAATTTCCATGTCTGGCCGATGTCCCACATGAGATTGTAGGTTAGCGTGAAGACCAGCGTGTTTATCCAGATCCAGTTCGTCTTGACCGCCTGGTGCCACACGCCCTCGAGAGAGGTATTGCTCCGGGAGTAGTCTGCATCCACGGCATGAATATTGGCGACCGGAGCCGATAAAACTTGCGGAGAACAGGGTATTTAAGGAAAAGATTGTGGTTGACAGCGCAGATGTCTTCCCGAGGGCTCGCGCACCTCAGTACACAGCACCTACGTGGGCGGGCTTAACTGCCGGGTTCGGAATGGGACCGGGTGTTTCCCCGCCGCTATGGCCGTCAACCGAACACGCTAATAACGAAGGGGTTAATTAAGGTTTCTGGCCGGCACCCCTATATAGGCTTCCGCCCCGGAGCTCCAGGTCTCCGCCGGCCGGCCCGTCGCACGGGTGTACATCTTGCACAGAGCCAGCATGACGTTTTCGTCGAAGACGCCGGTCCTTTTTCCCAGGTCCGAATAGATGGCGAGCTGGCGCGTGTCCACATCCAGCCTGCACCGCCGGACTTGTTCCCAGCGAAGGGTGATCCATCTTCCCAGCCCGCCCCGGATGGACAGCCCGGCGGGGTTGAAAGCGAGGACTGTTACCCGTCGGAAGACCGCGATCAGGAAGCCGAGACCGAACAGGAGGCCGATAGTAATGAGAATAAGTCCTAAAACGACCATGGGAATCAATGGCCCCAGGGAGATCCCGAATATTGTTATGACAAGGCCGAACCCCATGAAACCGAATGCGCCCGCCATGACCGGTCCTGCAGACAGGTAGTTCTTGCCGTTGTGCCACTTGTTCTGATAGAGGGCCGGGTCCAGGTTCGCCGGAGGCAGGAGCACGCCGGACGAAAGCAGCCGTTCATTGAGGCCGTGGCGAATGAGCGATTCCGCGCCCGGACCCCAGCCGAGGCCGTCCTCGACCGGGATGTTCCTTTCGACGGCACAGCGTACCAGATGGTGGAAGAGCTGCTTCATGGTCTCTCCCGGGCCGAAGTCGTCTCCCAGGCGGAGCTTGATGATTCCATCGTTGGATGCCAGGAAAATGCCAATGTCCCCGGGTATCGATGCGCCATCGATGTCAGGGATAGCCGCTTTCCGTTTTGTGCCGACGGCCCTGATATCCTTCCATCGGATACCCCAAATCCATCGCCCCTCGGCAATGAAACGGACGCCCTCCCCGTCCACGATGACATGGCGCGCGTTCGGGCGTTTTCGGGCCTTTATCAGGCAGGTCGCCCCCAATATGCTCAACAGGGCTCCAGGGGCCAGGCAGACCAATTCACCGCCATTCCCACCCAACATGACCCATATTGACAGGCAGGCCACCGCGAAGCCGAGCATAAATATGCCCGCCAAACGCAAAAGGACCGATACGGATGTATACCTCCACTCGAACACGACCGTTTCGTTCATGCCCCGACGATTTGTGGGCCGTGGTATTTAATGGGCGTGTGGTACCTACCACTTTTTGGGCCTGAAAGAGGCCTTTACCCTTCTTCGTCCGGTCTTTTCGGCCGCCTTCTTTCCTGGGCCTTCGGGCGCCCCTCGTCCGGGTCCCCGACGACTATCACGCCTGTCGATGAGGCGGGTTTGACCGAGGCCATGCCCTTCCTGAACTCGGGGGACATCCGGGGCTGGGCGATGCCCTTCGCCGGCGCCGCCGGCCGCTTCGGAGCGGCGGCGCCCGGCCTCTTCACGGGCGCGGCCTGGGGACTCTTCGGTAGGGAGGCGGCACCCTTCCCGGCCGCCGGGCGCCTGGCGGGCGGGGCTTCATCTTCAGTTGCCCCGTCATCGTCATATTCTTCGTCATCATCCTCGTAATCGTCGTCGTCGTACTCCTCGTCGTCATCGCCGTATTCGTCGTCCCCGTATCCCTCGTCGCCCTCGCTGCCCGGCTCGCCGCGCTTGAGGAAGCGCTTGAGCCGCCGCAGGCGCGGGACGAGCTTCTTCCTGAACTTGTATCCAACGAGGGCAGCGGCCGCCAGGACGATTATCGTCAAGTACATGTACGGGATGAGGTCGCGGTAATTGAACCCGACGAAAACGGAGGCCACCTTGGTGTCCTTGCTCATTACCCCCGATGCATTGGTTTCGCCGTCCCGGCCCGTGTCCGTGACCTCGAGCACGAAATTGTGGTGGCCGTAGGAGGCCTGCCAGTTGGCGGCGAGCATGAAGAACCTTCCGGAGGCCAGCGAGACCGTGTCGTTGGCCCGGGCCGTGTAGCCGTCTATCCTGAGCTTCAGGGGCTTTCCGTCGACCATGGCGCTGGCCGCAAAGTTGCTCGGTCCGTTGCCGGCGTTGGTGACCCGGGCGCCGAGCTGGACCATGTCCCGCTCCAACGGAGTATTGGACGAAAGGGAGAACCTCTCTATCACGACCCGGTGCCACTGCTTGATGGTCACGCGGACCTGGAGCGAATTCGTCACCGTCGGGTTCTGGTCGCACACGCCGTCTATTTTCAAATAGCCCATGCTGTCGGAGGTGGTCTTCTCCGGCAAAGTCATGGACACCACGATGTTGGCGGTGGCCTGGTACGGCAAAAGCGGCGTCTGGGCCGGGTCGAGCTTGACGGTACCGCCCAGGTTGATGGTCGCCGTAAGGTGGACGCTCAGGGGCAAGGTGGCGTTGTTTCGCACGACGACCACGATGGAGGCGCTCACGGCCGTCGGGTCCGAAACGTTCGCCTCGATTTGCATATTCTCTGTCAGGAGATCGAAGTCGAAGACGATGCCGCGGCCGGACGACGGAGATTCAGGGTGCAGGGCCGCAGAAGACCGCCCGGGGCGGTCTTCTAGGCCGTGAACGACCTGCGGGTCGTTTAGGCCCAGAGGACCAGCAGGTCCTCCCGGGCCGAGAAGACCGGCCTGAGGCCGGTCTTCAACGGCGCAGGGTGCAGGGTAACGGACGACGGACGGGGAAGGTTCTGGGGAGGACGGCGTGAAGCAGGCCGCCAGTGGAAATACGGCGAGGAGGACGGCCAGGATCATAAGAGGTCTTGCGGGTCTCATGGGCTTCCCTCAGGGCCTCGACCGGCCGAATTTCATGTATATGATATCGTCCTTGGAGGCAACGCGGGCCAAAAGCATCTCCTTGCGCACGCCGTGGGCGAGTCGTACCGCCCGGCTGACCTCGGGCCAGGTGCTGGTGTATCCCTTGGGCACTGCGTGGAGCAGGAACCGGGCGTGCGAGTTCTCCGGATCGGTGTCGTAGAGCCGGAAATGGGTGCCATACTTGAAGCCCGTCCGCACGACGAGGCCCCGCCGGCGCAGGTCGCGGTAAGCCCGGAGCCGCAAATCGAAGTCAGGCTGGCTGGAGTGGGCCTTCCGGAGCAGGGCCGAGCGCGACACCGGCTGGCCGGTCTTGGCCGCCTGAAGCTCGAGGATGCCCGATTCCTCCAAAAAGACGGCTTCCAGCAGTGAAAGCTGCAGCGCCTTTCCCGCCGGCCGCCCGTAGTGCGCCCGGCGCAGCGCGTCCGAAAGCTCCTTTTCGAAGACCAGCACCCTTTCTTCGAGGACCACCCCGCGTCCATTCGATTCGGGAAGCCCGCCTGTCATGGCTCCCCTGGGCTCCAGGACATCCATTTCGTAATAGGTGAGGTCGCCCTCTTCGTCCACCAGCGCCAGCATCAGGCCCTTGCCCACGGACGAGGCGCGCACGGCGGTGCGGCGCAGCTCCTCCAGGTCGAAGCTTGACCGCTCCGACAGGGCCATCACGTGGTATTTGGACCGTGCCCGGCTGGGGACCGCACCGCGTTCGTAGACGGCAAAGTCGGGGGGCGGGGGCAGGAACGGCTTTACCGTGAAGCCCCTCTGCTTCAGGTCGGCGTAGACCAGGTAGCGTATCTCGAACCCGGCCTGGAGCGATATTGCCCGCTTCATCAGCCCTTCGAAACCGACCGCGCCATTATCGGAGAGCACCTCGAGCCGGCCGCTCTCGACCAGAAAGAGCGCCTCGACGAGCTCCAGCCGAAGAGAGCCTCCCGGCTGGGGAGTGCCGAACCAGCCGCGGTTGTGGAACTGGCTGGCCTCTTTCGAATCGGCTATCACCACGTGGTCTTCGCAAAGCTCTGCCGGCAAGGCCTTTACCAGTTGCAGTATAAGGGCAGGACGGCATTAATTCATTGGTCATTCCCTCGTCGGTTGATACAATAAGCTTTAATAGTAGTCCATATTTATATCAAAACGCATGCAGCGCGCCCAGATAACGAAGCGGGTACGGGAGCTGCTCGCCAAATGCGGGTTCTTCGTGTCCGAGGAGTACGGCCTGCGGGGCGTGAGCTTCGACATCATCTGCCGGCGCGACAACGTGCTTTTGGTGCTCAAGGTCCTGGCAAACATCGACGGCTTCTCAAAGGCGAGTGCGTCCGAGATGAAGACATTGGCGCGCCTTCTCAAGGGCGCCCCGGTGGTGCTGGGCGAGCGGTGCGGGGCCGGCGGCCTTTCCGAGGGAATAGTCTACCTCCGCCACGACGTGCCCATCCTGACTTTTGACACGATGAAGGAGTACCTCGAGGAGGGTGTCCCGCCCTTCATCTTCGCAGCCCCCGGCGGGCTTTACGCCCGAATAGACCCGGAGGTCATCCGCAAGGCCCGGCAGGAGCGCGGCCTTTCGCTGGGCGCGCTGGCCGATATCGCCGGCGTCTCGCGCAAGGCCATCCAGATGTACGAACAGGGAACGATGAGCGCCACATTGCCGGTGATCGACCGGCTGGAAAGATACCTGGGCGAGCCCATCGTCACCTCGCTCAACCCGTTCTCCCCCGGCGACAGGGGCGAACGGGCCGGCGGCGCCCGGCCCGAAGAGGAAGGCGAGCCCAACCGGTTCCGGGAGGGAGTGTTCGAGAAGCTTGCGGGGCTCGGCTATCTGGTCGTCCCGACGCGCAAAAGCCCCTTCGACGCCATTTCCGAGCACAGCGTGAAGGCCACGATCATACTCACAGGCGTGGGAACGGCCAACAAGGCCTGCCTCCAGAAGGCCCGCGTGATGGCCAACATCTCGCGCATAACCGAGAAGGAGGGCGTGCTCTTCCTGGACAGGCGCATGTCCCGGGAGAACATCGGCGGCACGCCGGTCATAAGCCGCGACGAACTGCGCCGGATATCGGACCAGGACAAGATGGTCCGCCTCATCCAGGAGCGGCGCAAGTGACTGCGGGGGTTCTTTGGTGCTGAAACGGCTCAGAACGGTCCGCCTGGGCGGCTGCGTCCTGGACATCTTTCCGACGGTGAAGGGCCTGGAAAGGGAGCGCAAACCGGTCCGGGAGGCCATACTGGGCTCAAGGCCGGAGGTCGTGGCCCTCCCCGTCTCGGCCGAGGGGCTCCGGGGCCTGCGGGCGATATGGAAGGGCAAGGAGCCGGAGTTCTTCCTTTCGCATTACGAGGAAATATACGCCGTGAAGCTTGCCCGGTACGGCAAGGTCTGCGTCCCGCCGCCGAGCTTCACCGAGGCGTACTCCGTGGCGGCCGGGGAGGGAATTCCCCTGCGGGCCATAGACCTCGACGAGACGCAGTTTTCGGACGCCTTCGTCCAGAGCGTATCCACATCCAACCTGATATATCATTCACTGCGCTGGCGCTGGCTGAAGCGCAAGCGGTTCAACCAGCCGACCGCCCGCGAGTTCTCGCTGGCCTGGGACGGGGCCGTGAACACCCTCAAGGGCTTCCGGAACCTCGAGAACAAGCGCGAGGAGCACATGGCGCGGGAGCTGGGGCGCCTCTGCGCAATGCATCGGAAGGTGCTTGCGATAATCGAGCTGGAGCGGATGGAGGGCATTCTCGCCAGGCTCTCCACCATAGACCTTAAGTCATTGCAAAAGGATGAGGAAGAATGATGAAGAGAAGCCTTTCGGCGCTGGCGCTCGCCCTGGTAGTTTTTGGCCTGCTGCAGCCGATGGTGACCGCCCGGGACGAGCCCTCGCCGGGATTTGCCTGGCGCGATGTCTATCGCACCTACGCCTCGATGATCACGGAGCTCCAGGCCCTGCAGGCGGCCCATCCGGACCTGGTCATGCTCGAGGACATCGGGACGACCTATGAAGGCCGCGACATCTGGGCCGTGAAGCTCTCCGACGATGTCACCACCAACGACAGCGCCGAGCCGGACGTTTTGATCTTCGGGCCGGTGCATGCCCGGGAGGTCATGGGCGTCGAGGTGCCCATGTTCGTTCTCAATTACATGATAGACGGCTACGGCATCAACGAGACGCTCACCAGGTACATCAATACGAAAGAGACCTGGTTCGTCCCCATGCCCAACCCCGACGGCCACGTCTACATCGAGCAGGGCAACGACTGGCGCAAGAACCGGCGGCCGACGACGGGCGGCAACATCGGCGTGGACATAAACCGCAACTGGGGCTACCAGTTCGGCGTGGACGGGGCCACGAGCGACAATCCCGTCTCCGAGGTCTACCACGGGCCCTACGCCTTCTCCGAGAACGAGACCATCGCATTGCGCGACCTGGCGCTCCGGCAGCACTTCGTCACCTCCCTTTCGTACCACAGCGTCGCCTCCCTCATACTTTACCCGTGGGGCTACACCACGGACCCGGCGCCCGCCCACAACGAGCTCAAGCGGATGGCCGAGGCCATGGCCGCCTGGAACGGCTACACCCCCAAGCAGTCCTGCGAGCTCTACTTCACCCACGGCTCCTCCGACGACTGGCTCTACGGGAACCAAAGCATCCTCGCCTTCACCGTGGAGCTGGACACCGCTTTCCACCCGCCCGAGAGCCAGATACCGATCTCGTGCGCCCTGAACCGCGAGTCGACGCTCTATCTCATCGGCTACCCGAAGGCCGACATCGTGGACGCCGGCGTATTCGGGCTCGCGGCGCCTTTCAACAACACCATCATCGAGCCCGACCGGGAGCTGAACATCAGCGGGAGGGTCATGAACTACGGTTCCAACGAAACGGATATTCCCGTCGAGGTCCTGATAAATTCGGGCGCCTACAGCTTCACGAACTCCTCGAGCATCCGCCTCCGGCCCGGGCAGGTCGGGCTCTGGAACGCCAGCTGGCTCCCGCCGCTCACCGCCGGAGAGAACTGCTCGATTTCGGTCAGGACGAACCTTTCGGGCGACACCTATTCCTGGAACGACCAGAAGGACGCCCGGTTCCGCATAAAGGCCAAGTACGGAGCGGCCCTCGAATCCCAATCGGGGACCAACCAGAGCTGCTATCCCGGCGAAAGTGTCAGCTTCCCGCTGCTTCTTCGCAGCCTTAGTAACCGCGACGATGATATCAAAATGGAGCTGACCGGCGCCAAGACGAACTGGGCGTCCATCGACGCCTCCGCGCGCCTGGCTCCGGCAGGCACGAAGGATATCGAGCTCAAGGTCGCGGTGCCCCGCGGGGCAGTTCCGGGCGAGACCGCGACGATCTCCGTAAGGGCATTCTCGTCGACGGGCCAGGGGGCCGCCGGGCTGGCCACGACCGTTACGAAAGTGCTGGACCCGGCGCCGACGGCCAATGCCGGCGACGACATCACGATCAACGTGACACGCGAGATCGTTTTCGATGGGTCGCGGAGCACGACGCCCACCGGGACGCTCGTCAATTACAGCTGGGATTTCGGCGACGGCTCGACCAGCGAGAGAGCGACGGTCCGCCACGCCTACCAAAAGCGCGGCTTCTATATCGTCAATTTGACGGTGGCCAACGAGCTGGGCTACCGGAGGACGGATTCGCTCAACGTGACGGTGCTCCAGGAGTTCAAGGTCGGCCTTTCGGCAGAAATGGTCGCGGTGAAGTTTTCTCCGGGCGAGACGGTCGAGATCAATTTCACGGTCCAAAACGACGGCAACGGGCCCGATGTCGTCGGCCTCACGCTGGTCGCGCTCCGCTGGAACGCCTCCATCGATGCCGAAAACGTTTCGCTTTCCGCAGGCGAGAGCCTCCGGTTCATCCTGCGGATCACCGCGCCGTTGGACGCTGTTGCAAATTCGACCGCATTCTTCCGCGTTTCGGCCCAGTCGCTCGAGAGCTCCTATGCAAGGTCCGAGGTGGTTCTGACAGCGACCGTCCGGGAGGTCCGCGACTTCACTTTCGGCATTTCCAATGCATCGCGCCGGCTCGACGGCGGACAAATGGCCCGGTTCACGGGTACGTTCCATAACGGCGGCAACATCCAGGAAACGGCCAACCTGACCGCAATGGATGTTTTGGAGGGCTGGACCGCCGATATGTCGCAGCCGAACGTGACGCTTCCGCCCTGGAGCAACGCCACCGTTACGATAACGGTCCGAGTCCCGGCCCAGGCGCTCGCCGGCGAATACTCGTTTTCGGTCAACGGCGTGGAGCTGTCCATCACGGTCAATCCAAGGTTCGGCCTCGAGGCGGCCGTGGGGAACGCCTCGGCGACGCTCAAGCCGGGCGAGACCGCCACGTTCAACCTGACTGTTTTCAACTACGGGAACGCGCCCGACACATTCGCCATCACGGTCGGGGACATGCCGTCCGGGTGGCCGGCCGCAACCGTCGGCCAGCTGGGAATACTGGCGGCGGGAGCCAACGGCACCGTCGCCGTCACCATCACGGTCCCGAAGAACGCCACGGCCGGCCTCAACGTTTTGAGATTGACGGTACGGAGCGCCGGCGACGCCAACCAGACGAGGGTGATACCGGTCCAGCTGACGGTCGTCAGAAAAGCGGTGCCGGCCGCCACCACCACGTTGGAGGCGTTCCAGCTGATTTTGCTTTTGCTGGTGGTCATTGTCATAGCTGTGGTAGTCGTCGTTGCATTCGCGGCATCGCGCCGGAAGGGGCCGCCGGTCGAAGCGCCTCCGGCCGAAATCGCGCAGGCGGAAGCCATTCCCCTGGAGCCGGACGGCCGGCGGTACTGAGCCGCGATGGCACCGCTCTTCACGGTCGGTGGGTGAAGAGGGGGCGGGTCGGATGCACTTTCGCCGACCTCTCCACAAGTATTATTATTACTAGAGTTCGTAACTGAGCCTGATATGAGAAGCTGGCCGGTCCTGATGGCGGTGATGCTCCTGTTTGTTCCTCCCCAGCAGGTGCTTGCCGATGACGGCCAAACCGGCGCGCGGGCCAACGACCTCGGCGTCTACCACACTTTCGACGAGATGGTCTCCGAGCTGCAGAACCTGACCGCTGCGCACCCTGATATACTGCGGATGGAAAGCATCGGCAAGACCTACGAGGGCCGTGATCTTTGGGCCGTCAAGCTCTCGGACAACGTGACGGCGGACGAGGCGGAGCCGAACATAACGATTATGGGCGGGATACACGCCGGCGAGATAATAGGCGTGGAAGTGGCGTTGTACATCCTCAACTCGCTGGTCGAAAACTACACGACCAATTCCACCATCGGCTGGTACGTGAACTCCACCCAGATATGGTTCGTCCCGATGCTCAATCCCGACGGGCATATCTATTACGAGCAGGGCAACCAGTGGCGCAAGAACCGGCGGCCGAACCCCGGCGGGACATACGGCGTGGACCTCAACCGCAACTTCGGCCACCTCTGGGGCCTCGAGGCCAGCCACAACCCGCCCGACGACGACTACTGCGGCCCGTTCGCATTTTCCGAAAATGAGTCGCAGGCCGTGAGCAAACTCGTCACCGACCACCATCCGGTGATAACGCTGTCGTACCATTCATACGGGCAGTACATCCTCTACCCGTGGGGCAATTCCATCAACCAGGAGCCCGTCGACCCGAGGCTTTCGCAGATAGCCTGGAACATGTCGCAGGCGATGCCCGGGGGGCGGCAGTACATGCCCATGTACGCCCGCGAGATGTATTCCGCCACGGGCGACACGGACGATTACTTCTACATGAATCTCAGCATACTGCCGTTCACCATAGAGTTGACCACGTCCAACCGGCCGCTTGATACGGCGGTGCCGGGGATTTGCGCCGACAATTACGGGCCGGTATTGTATGTTCTCAACTACACGGTTGGGGCGCCGCCGGCGCCGCCGCCGAAGCGGTCGCTGTCAATAGAGGGGCCGGAGAAATTCAACGCGACCTTTTTTACTGAAAGATATCTGGATTTCACCTTGAACAATACCGGAGAAATGCCGGAGGACGTTTCCATTTCTATTCTTTCCAACAACACGGCCTGGAAAGAACCGGGCTCGATGAGTCTTTCGGTCAACAGGGTAAACCTTCAGCCTGGAAAAAGCACGATTGTCAAGGTCAAGATAAGGGTTCCAGAGTATTTTCCGCCCGATACACCGGTGGGATTCTACCTGAACGCAACCGCGGACCGTGGTGCAAATTGCAGCAAACATTTTATCTTAAATGTTGATGTTTTCCGACAGATATTCACGGATTTCAGGACGGATGAGCCGCTCTTTTATGTCAATCCGGGTGCAGTATTCAAGGGCAATTTAACGGTATATAATTTTGGCAATGTAGCCGAATCACTCAATGTCTCCCTGAACCTGAGCGATGGGCGGTACGAAGGTCGGCTTCCTGACCAATTCCATTTGCGACCTGGCGAGAACGGGACGGTTCCTGTCGCTATCCACATCAATCAGCAATTGCCGGCCAGGCGGACAATCCTACTGACCATTCTGACCAGATCCCCTGATGGCTTTTTCGTGAATGAACATAACATGACATGGACAATCGACAATGTAGTCGATGTCCGGCTCATGCCCGAAACCTCCAATGTAACCCTGAAGGAGAGGGAAACGGTCACGGTCCATATCGGCATCGAAAACCGCGGAAATACCTGGCAGAACGGCACGCTGGGCCTGTCCAACGACACGGCGTCCTGCCTCCTGGACAGGACCCAGATCAGTATCCCGCCCTACACCAATGCCACAGCGAACCTCACCATATCGGGTAAAAGGGGCTCACGCTTCCTGACCCTGACGTTTTACTCCAACTGGAGCCGGCTCGAGGAGAAGGTCGATTACACGATCAAGGCCAACGAGACCGGCACGACCGCCCCGTACGATTGGACGCCGCTGCTTCTTTTCGTGCTCATCCTGGTCGTGCTCGCGGTGGGCCTCGTGCTCTGGTGGCGGTTCGTGGAAGTGCCCGCCAGGCCCCGCAGGAAGGATGGCCAATGAGGGACGGCATCTTCTCGGGCGACACGGGCAACCGCTGCGTGGTCTGCAAGGGCACCAAGATGCTCTGCGGCAAGGACCGGTGCCCCATCCTCGTCAAGCATTTCGCCCAGCTCAAGACGCGCACCCTCATCGACCGGCTGGACATCGAGGGCTCGTCGCCGCCGGGCGTGTTCATCGGCCAGTACGGTTACCCGAAAGTGTTCGTCGGGCCGCTCATCCCGCCCGTTACCGGGAACACCGAGATAATGGACACGCCCGAGATGTGGCTGGGCAAATCCATCGACGAGATCGTGGATTTTCGGTCCCAGCTGGTCCGCGGGATGCACCCGGTCAATGTCTTCGACGTCGAGACCGGAGGCCGCACTGTCGACCAGGTCCGCGAGATGGCGCTGGCCTCCACGCCGGCCGAGGCCGAGGCCGTGTTCCAGCGAAAGCCGGTGGGACGTCTTGTCCTCGACGACGAGGTCCAGCCCTTCGGGCCCTCGGCGCCGCTCAAGAGCCTCGACGTCGGCAACATCAAGGTGGACCAAAGGATAGAGAAATCATTTTACGACACGGACCTTCTTGCAAAGGACGCCGTTTTGGGCCTGTACGGCGACGGCCTGTTCCTTTCGCGGATACAGAAGGCGTTCAGCGTGGGGGCTTTCGGCCTCGGGAAGCGCCGCAAGTTCGTGCCGACCCGCTGGAGCATCACCGCCGTCGATGACACCATCGGCAAGGAACTCCGCGAGAAGGTCAAGCGCCTGCCGATCATCAACGACTACCAGATCTACGAATCATGGACGTTGGACAACCGGTTCATCGTGATGCTCATGCCCACGAGCTGGCGCTACGAGCTGGTCGAGGCCTGGTATCCGAACACCGTATGGAATCCCGACGGAACAGACATCATGATAATCTCGAGCCACGAGTTCTACGGCGGCAGAAAGGACTACGCAGAGATAGGCGGGTGCTACTACGCGGCGCGGCTGGCCACGTGCGAGCACCTGCTCAAACTGCAAAGGCAGGCCGGCTGCGTCATCTTGCGCGAGGCGCATTCCGGCTACATCATGCCCGTCGGCGTGTGGAACGTCCGGGAGAATGTTCGCAACGCCTACAAGGGCCAGCACCAATCGTTCCCGACGCTTGCCACGGCGCTGGAGCATATCCAGACGCGCCTTGATATCAGGATGAAAAAATGGCTCCGGACCAGCCGGATACTGGCCGACATCCGGACGCAGCGGACCATCGAGGATTACATCCCGGTCGATCAGCGGGCGAAGGAAGCGGAGGGAGTCGGATGACGGAGGGATGTGGACGGTGAAACGGGCTGGCGGAGCGCGTGTGAAGAGGGCGGGCAAGCGCAAATTCGAAAGCTGCCAGTTTTCGACGGTCGTCACGACGGCCTACACGATGGACGAACTGGCCGGCGAGATACGCCTTTGCGGCGCCTGCCCGCTTTCGAAAAAGCGGAAGAACGCGGTGCCCGGCGAGGGAAGATTGCGCTCCGGGATAGTGTTCGTCGGAGAGGCTCCGGGCGCCAAAGAGGACGCCCAGGGCCGGCCGTTCATCGGCTCGGCCGGGAAGCTTCTATCGGGATTGCTGAAGATAAACGGCATCCTTCGTGAAGAGGTCTTCATCACCAATACGGTCAAGTGCCGGCCGCCGGGGAACCGCCCGCCCAAGCCGGCGGAAATGAACGCCTGCCGGCCGTATCTGGAGCGGCAGCTGCACATATTGAAGCCCAGGCTGGTATGCACGCTGGGCAACTCGCCATTGCACGCGCTCGTCGGTGCCGGGCTCAACATATCCGAGGTTCATGGAAAGATCACGGAGGTCGGAGGCATCCGTTTCCTCCCTCTGTACCACCCGGCGGCGATACTCTATCGGCGCAGGTTGATGGTAGAAATGGAAAAGGACTTCAAGGTCATCGGCAGGATAGCGCGCGAGGCGCCGGCGGCGCCGGAGCCACCGTCAGGTGAGAGGCCCCTGCCGAATGAAGTGCCGCCGCTCGTGGGGCATATCGAGGAATGGGCGGACCGGGGACGATAGGGGTTTGGAATGGAAAAAGACCACAAGCTAAAAGTGCGGGAGGTAGCCTGCAAATCGGCCCTCTCTAAGTCGCGGCTTTCGGGGCTGGAGTACGCCCTCAATCCTTACAAGGGGTGCGAGCACGCCTGCCTGTATTGCTATTCCCCGTCGGTGATCCACTACGAAGGCAGGGAGGCCTGGGGCGACTTCGTCGAGGCGCGCACCAACATGCCGGTGCTTCTCTCGCGCGAGCTGCGCCGTCTGCCCAGGGGCGTCGTCGGCATCGGCACCGTCACGGACCCTTACCAGGACGCCGAGCGCGTTTTTCGGGTGACGCGGCACTGCCTAGAGCAGCTCCTGCTCAAGCAATGGCCCGTTTGCATCCAGACCAAGTCGAAGAACGTGGTCGACGACATCGGGCTGATATCCCGGTTCAAGCAAAAGGAGGTCGGGCTCACGTTCACCACCGCAGACGACACCTTGCGGGAATGGATGGAGCCCTCCGCCTCGTCGGTAGGTGAGCGGCTGAAGGCGCTGGGCGCGCTCCGTGGCGCCGGCATCCCCACGTTCGTCTTCTTCGGGCCGGTACTGCCGGGGCTGGTCGAAACGGGCCTGGAAGGCCTTTTCACCTACATGGCGCAGATGTCCGTAGGGCGGGTTCTCGTCGACCGGCTGCGGATGCACCCCGGAATCTGGGAAAGGATGCGGCCCTGCCTTTCGGCCCGGCGCCCGGAGCTCGTCTCGGCCTACGAGGCCGTGCTCTTCGGTAGCCCCGAGGAGTACGACCAGCTGCTGCTGGAGATAGCCGATTTGGCGAGGCGGGCCGGTATCAGCAGCGTGGTCGTGGAAAGACCGTGAAAAGAAGAAGGCGCAGGGCGCAGGGCGCAAGGCGCAAGGGACGAGGGGACAAGGGACAGGGAACAAGGCGCAAGGGTGAAGGGGCGGGAGCAGGGAGAAGAACCGTTGCTCATTGCAGCTCCCTCCTTGCGCCCCGCGCATTGACCCCTGCCCCTCAAGCCTTGCGCCCTGCGCCTTGCGCCTTGACCCTTAGAGATTAAATAGCATCGCGCCGATTATCCCACGTGGACATCGGCACGTTCCTCGGCCAACTGCTACTGCTCGTCGGGCAGTCGTTTTGGATAATGTTCCCCGCCTACGTGTCCGGTTCCGGCGCGGTGCTTTTCAAGGGCAGAACGCCCATGGATTTCGGCCGAAGCTGGCGCGGGAAGCGGCTCTTCGGCGACGGCAAGACCTGGGAGGGCTTCATCATGGGCGGCCTCACGGGCGTATTTGCCGGGTCCATGCAGCAGCTCGTATCCTATATGTCGGGCAGGCCCTACATGGAGGCATTCGGGCTTCGGGTCATCGGAACGTTCGACCCGGACGGCCTGGCCGTGATGAGCCTGGGGGCGCTGGCGGTAACGGTGTGCCTTTCCTACGGCGGCCTCATCGGCGACCTCATCAAGAGCTTCATCAAGCGGCGCATGGGCCTGGGGCGCGGGACCAAGTCCCCGTTCCTCATGGACCAGCTCGATTTCGTCGCCGGGGCCTGGCTCGTGACCG
>Ga0315286_10003192_pt1 | contig 15401 bp, 13 predicted proteins | sample YL17G10_0_MG_FD_205038 | JGI IMG/M metagenome (GOLD analysis project Ga0315286, IMG submission 205038) | Sediment microbial communities from Yellowstone Lake, YNP, Wyoming, USA - YL17G10_0 | ecosystem: Environmental > Aquatic > Freshwater > Lake > Sediment | place: USA: Wyoming | collected...
AGGTGCACGATGTCGAAGCCGAAGTCGCCCGGCCGGGCCTTGCCCACGATGGCGTTGAGGTTCGCACCGTCGTAGTAGGCGAGCCCATCCACGCCGTGGATCAGGTCGCAAATTTCCTTGATCTGAGGATCGAACAGGCCGAGCGTGCTGGGGCACGTGAGCATGATGCCCGCGACCTCGTCGCTGAGCTCGCGTTTGAGGGCGTCGATATCCATGTCGCCGCTGCCGGTGCTCGGGATCGAGACAACCCGGTAGCCGGCGATCGCGGCACTGGCGGGATTGGTGCCGTGGGCACTGTCCGGGGCGAGCACGATGCTCTTTTTGTTGCCTTTGTCGCGGTGATAGGCGGCCATGATCATCATGCCGGTCAGCTCGCCGTGCGCGCCGGCCAGAGGCTGCATCGTGAAACCCGCCATGCCGGTGATTTCCCGCAGCAGCAGGTCCATATCGTACAGGATCGCCAAGGCGCCCTGTGTCAACATGCCCCCCATCCGGAGCTGAGGCAGCAGCGGGTGCAAATGCGCAAGGCCTGGGTAGCAGGCGATCCGCTCGCTCACCTTCGGGTTGTACTTCATCGTGCACGAGCCCAGCGGATAGAAATTCGTATCGACACTGTAATTGCGGCGGGACAGCTCCGTAAAGTGCCGGATCACGTCGAGCTCGCTCAACTCCGGCAGCTCGGCACTTCGTTGCCGCAGCCGGTCCTCCCGGATGTTGACGCCGCTCGGCACGTCGCTCGGCCCGGGCAGGACGCCCGTGCGGCCGGGAACGCTCTTTTCAAATAGGAGCTTCATAACATTCTCTCAATCGTCGTGAGGCGACTCTCGGTCGCGTCCCTCTTCGTAGGTCGTGCGTCCCCGCACGACCTCCTTTAGCTCATCATGAGTTTTGCGAATAGGCGAGCGGGGACGCTCGCCCTACAAAGATTCATAGCACACTCTCCAGCGCCTCGGCCAACATGCCGATTTGCTGCTTCGTTCGTTTCTCTGTGACGCATATCAGGATCGAGTTCTCCATGCCCTTGTAGTAGCGGCTCAGCGGGAACCCGGCGGCGAAGCCCCGTTCGATCAATTTGGCGATCACATCGGCGGCCTCGCCCGGCAGGTCCAGCACGAACTCGTTGAAGAACCACTTCGCCCGAAAGTGCGGCCGCACGCCCGGAATCGCCGTCAGCCGCTGGTAGGCATAACTGGCCTTATCCGCGCAGCGCTGGGCCGTCTGCTTCAAGCCCTCCTTGCCCACGAGCGACAGATAGACCAGTGCCGTCAGGGCACACAACGCTTCGTTCGAGCAGATGTTCGATGTCGCCTTCTCCCGCCGGATGTGCTGCTCGCGGGCTTGGAGCGTCAGGACGAAGGCCCGCCGGCCCTCGCGATCCTTCGTCTCGCCCACGATCCGGCCGGGCATCTTGCGGACGTATTGTTTGCGGGAGGCCATCATCCCCAGGTACGGCCCGCCGAAGGACATCGGCAGCCCCAGGCTCTGCCCCTCGGCCGTGACGATATCCGCCCCCATGGCGCCGGGCGTCTTCAAGATCCCCAGCGAGATCGGATAGCAGGAGACAAGCAGCAAAGCCCCCTTCTCGTGGGCGGCTTGGGCAAGGTCGGTGAAGTCGTCGATGCAGCCGAAGAAGTTCGGGTTCTGCACGATGATCGCCGCCGTCTGGTCGTCGAGCCGGTCGAGAATCTGGGCCCGACTCGCCAGACCGTCGATACCATGCGTCTCTTCGAGGTCGATCTGCAGGTTTCGCGTGTACGAGTGCAGCATGACGCGATAGATCGGATTGACGCTGTCATCCACGATGACCTTGTTGCGCTCCGTGATTCGCAGGGCCATCATCACGGCTTCGTACAAGGCGGTCCCGCCGTCATAGAGCGAGGCGTTGGACACCTCCATGTCCGTGAGCCGGCAGACGGCCGATTGAAATTCATAGATCGCCTGTAGCGTCCCCTGGGAGACCTCCGGCTGGTATGGCGTGTACGACGTGTAGAATTCGCTGCGGGAGATGATCGAATAGACCGCCGACGGGATAAAGTGGTCGTAGAACCCGCCGCCCAGAAAGAGCGTCAGGTCGATCGAGTTCTTGCCCGCCAGCTCGGCCAGCCGCTCGCGGACCTCCTGCTCGCTGAGCCCATGCGGCAGGTTGAACGACTTGGCCATCAGCGCCGGCGGCACATCGCGGAAGAGATCCGCCATCGTCAGGCCCATCGCCTCCAACATCTCCTTCTGCTGCTCGGCGGTGTTGGGTATGAATTCCATACCAATCAATTCCTCAACTTATGGACATCTCTGTGCCGTGGCATCGAATCGCACGATTCTGATTGACACAGAGATTTCCTATACATTGTCATTCCCGCGAAAGCGGGAATCCAGAAGACTATCGTACGGTCATGGACCCCCGCCTTCGCGGGGGTGACATATCGAGGATAGCCCCGACATCACGTCCGTGCCATTCCGTCTAAAGCGTCTTTAGGTACTCCTCGTATTGCTTCGCGTCCATCAGACCCGCAAGTGACTTCTTGTCGGCGATCTTGAGCTTACAGATCCATCCCTGGCCGTAGCAGTCCTCGTTGATCAGTTCCGGCTTCGCCTCGAGCTGGGAATTGACTTCCGTGACCTTGCCGGCGATCGGGCAATACACGTCGCTGGCGGCCTTCGAGCTTTCCACGACGGCCAATTCCTTGTGCACGCCGAATTCCTTGCCGACCTTGGGCAACTCGACGAACACGATCTCCCCCAACTGCTCCTGGGCGTAATCGGTGATGCCAACCGTCGCCGTATCGCCCTCGACCTTCGCCCACTCGTGATCCTTCGTATAAAGCAATCCCTGCGGCACCGCCATAATCGCCATCTCCACTTAGAATTTCGCAAACCGGCCGACCACCGTTCCGGCAAGGTCCACCGCCAGCTTCTGCCCCTTGTCCGCCGCCTGGGCTCTCCCCTGCTCGACCTGGCTCTGGCTGCGAGCCAGGTAGTAGACGCCCACCTTTGTCCCTTCCTGAGCGGCGTCTCGGTCTACGTAGGCCAAAGCGTACTGCTTCTCATCCACCTTCGCGGCACTGAGCACCCAACCAACGCAAGTGCCACGCTTATCCAGAATCGCATCGTCCTGCCGAATCGGTCGAACGCCCCGCGTCGCAGGCAACTCAATCCGAGCAGCCTCCATGTCGTAGGTCTGGGCTACGTGCTGCATGGCCGTCTTGCCGATGAAGAACTCCTTGTCCAGCTTGACCGCCCAGCCATAACCCGCCTCGAACGGGGAGATGTTGAACTTGCCATCGAGCTCGTGGCCGTACAGCGGCAAGCCTGCTTCGATTCGCAGGCTGTCGCGAGCGCCCAGACCGCACGGCAGAACGCCCAGCGGCCTACCGGCTTCCAGAATCAGGCTCCACAACCCCGGCGTCTGCTTCGGGTCGGCGAACAGCTCGAAGCCGACGGTCGAGCCCGTATAGCCCGTCCGGCAGACCAGGCAGTCAATGCCCGCGAGCTGCTCCTCGACGAACGCAAAACCCTTCAACTGGGAAATCCGATCCACGACCGCCGCATCGCCCGTCAATCGTGCCAGGGCGTCAATCGACGCCGGACCCTGCAAGGCGATGTCCACCCGGCGGTCTTTCGCCCTATTGGGATCGCGCATGTCCCAAATGGCCGTTCGCAGTCCGCAGGGTTGGCTGTGCCCACCAACACCGGCCCAGCCCTCCCTCAGCTCATGCAGGTAAAACTTGATCTTGGGCTCGTTGGCCGCGTTGACCACGACCATGAAGTTGTCTTCGCCCCGGCGGTAGAGGATGATGTCGTCGAGCACGTTGCCGGCCGCATCGAGGATATAGCCATACCGGGCCCGGCCAACCTTCAGACCGGGCACCTCGTTCGTGGTCACGATGTTGAGAAACTCGGCCGCATCGGCCCCTGAGACCTCCAGCACCCCCATGTGGGTGCAATCGAACAGCCCGGCCCGCTCGCGGACCGCCCGATGCTCCTCGGCAATCGACGAATACCACAGCGGCATCAGGTAGCCGGCAAAAGCGGCGATATGGGACTTGCTCGTCAGCTTCGCGTGCTCCGCATACAGCACGCTCGGCCCTGGCTCGGTCGCCGGCGGCTCGAAAACGAACACCCCGGCGGACGTACTTCCCTGCACGATGCACACTCCTTTCTAATCGAGGCATCGGAATCTTTAGCATAGGCAAAATCCCCCCGCCGTCAAGTCCCTTGGAGCGGTTTGCCTGCCCACCTGCATCAAAGCAGGCAAAGGATGCACGCGAAACCGCGTATTCTCCGGGTGCCAGCGTCACGCGGAGCTTGGCGATGGCGACGTCGCCGTGCGTAGGACCATCGCCAAGGCCTTCGGCCTTGACGCTGCCACCCCTCTCCACCACAATGGTAAGAATCGAAACGATGCAATAGCTCGAGGATTGGCATGAGCGCAGAGAACATGGATCGTCGCGACTTCCTCAAGACGTGTGCCTTCACCACGGGCGTGGTGGGATTGAGCCTGGAAGAGAAGGCCCTGCTCGCCCAGGAGACGAAGACCAAGGAATCCAAGCAACCATCCGCCGCCATCGCCCTGCCGACGGGGCGGATCGGCAAGCTCAAGATCAGCCGGCTTATCTGCGGCGGCAACCTCATCAACGGCTACGCCCATGCCCGCGACATGATCTACATCTCGGAGCTGCTCAAGCACTACTTCACCGACGAGAAGATCATGCAGACCTGGGAGCTGTGCGAGCAGTGCGGCATCAATACGATGATCTCGACCGTCCAGGACCCGTATGCCGGCGGCAACGACCCGACGGTCCGCGTCATCACGAAATACTGGAGCGAGCGCGGCGGCAAAATCCAGTGGCTCGCCCAATACTTCCCAAGACCCGACGACCCGTTCACGAAGCTCCAAATGGCCATCGACAACGGCGCCCAGGGCGCGTTTGTCCAGGGCGAGATGGGCGACCGGCTGACCCAGCAGAACCGGCTCGACGTGATCGCCAAGGTCGTCGAGCACACCAAGAGAAACGGCCTCGTCGCTGGCGTCGCATGCCACTCCATCGAGGTCCCCCTCGCGTGCGAAAAGGCGGGCCTGCCCGTCGATTTCTACATGAAGACGCTCCATAGCCCCAACTATTGGTCGGCCACACCCGAGGATAAGAAAGGCCCGTTCGACCTGCCTTCGCACGACAATATGTGGTGCATCGACCCGGACCGAACGGTTGAATTCATGAAGACCTGCGAAAAGCCCTGGATCGCGTACAAAGTCTTGGCTGCCGGCGCGATTCAGCCAAGCGAAGGCTTCAAACACGCGTTTGCGAACGGCGCCGATTTCGCCTGCGTCGGCATGTGCGACTTCCAAGTCCGCGAAAACGCCGTCATTGCCAACAACACTCTGACCGGCCTGACCCGCGTCCGCCCTTGGAGAGGGGAAAGACAAGGATGACGACTGATTCGCGCGATGATGTGCTCTACTTCTTCGGGTAAAACACCCCGAGGACCATGAATTGGTTTCGAAAGCGTGCCATGTTACCCACATAGAAGTGGACATCGTTGGTTTCGGCGCACATGAGCGTTAACCACTGTTCACGTATCTTCTCAAGCAGAACGTCTTCCTGCTTGTACCTGCGTCTCCAATTCCTGTATGCCTGCCCAATTTCCCAGTCGATGATCGACAACTTGTGCCCAGGGCAGTCTTCGACGCCGGCACATCCGAAGTGAAAATAGAAATCGAAGGGGATATCCTCAATCGTATCCTTCTGCTTGTCAAAGAATGAGAGTTGCGCGTAGCACGCTTCCCGTTCGGCTTGGCTTTGCCGTTTAGACCTGTTCCAGGAGAAATCGATTCGGCTGGGTTTGAACGTGCCGAGAGACCTTCCCTTCGCAGCCTCCGTAAGAATCTGGCAGAACGAGGTGGATGACGTCGGGAGAACGATCTCTTTGCGCTGACGCCAGTCGTTCTTGGTGTCGAGCCATCTCACGACCCGTATGCTGTCACGATCGATTTTGTAGCTTTCCACTCGTGTGTCATCATTAGCTTTTCTGCACCGAACCTCGATAATCGTGTACTTTCTGAACTTCTGAGAAGAATCCAAGTCCCTGTAGGGAACCGGATACAGCCTGATCCAAGAATGGGTGTCCAGATCGATCCCGGCACAGCAGACTGTTTCGCCGTATTTCTTGCTCGGATTCGGATATGCTTTGACAGTGACTAGAACTTGCTTTGTCTCAAGTGACATTCTCTCCCTCTTTCAATCGACTTTCAGGTGTCTCACCTCCAGCCCATTCCCGTCCCGCTCCTTGATCTTGCTGGCGACGATCTTCCTGTGACACATGGCAGCCAGTTTCTCGTAGCACATCAGACAGCATGTCATGCGACCAATGTAGCCGTATGCTCGTTCGATTCCCTCCGCCTGGGTCGCGAGATACTTCTCTATTTCGCGGAAGAACTTGCCGTAGTCACGGCCCAATTTGAGTTCTTCTCTGACCGAACCCGGACTCCCAAGCTCCTTGAAGTGAACGTAGCGAATGCCCCTTTCTTCGAGCGCTCGCGAAAGCGGGGTCTTCGAGAATCCCCTCTTCCGGGAAAACGGTATCTCCCTGATGTCGAGAAGACACTCAACTGCATTCCTCTCAAGGCAATCGAGAAACCCTTGAAGGTCTGCGCCTTCATAACCAATTGTGAAGAACTGTGCACTCATGAACAAGTCAATCACATAATCGTCAAACCGGCTTCATCTGATTCTTCGACAAATCCGTTCCAGAACTACAGTCTTTCTGCTGCCACTGCCTTCGTACTTGCTGACCTTATAGTACGCAAGTTCATCCCGTCCGGTTCTCTCAGGGGCACTCGGCACTATCGTCAACGAGGATTGTATCGGACCAGCGACAGAATCGTCCAGCATGTTGTCGGCTTGGGAGTCGGATTTCTGGCGGCCAGATGGACTGACAAAGGTCGTTCCCAATGCGTGGCGACTTCATTCGGCGGTGTAGGTCTTTCCGGCGAACGGCTCGGTGATGGTTCCCTCGCGGGTGACGAAGGTGATACGATGGGATTGCCGATGCTCGCCGTCGACGGCGGAATAGACGCCGAAGTGCAGGTGCGGGAGGGTCGAGTAGCCGGTGTTGCCCGACAAGGCAATGGACTGGCCGGCAGTGACCCGCTCGCCAATCTCGACGAGTACGCCGTCGCTCTTGAGGTGATGATACTCTCCGATGGTGCCGTCGGCGTGTGCGATCGACACGTAGTTGTCCTCGTCCTTGTACTTCTCGTCCGGCCCGCCAGTCTTCGAGGATTCCTTGAGGTCAACCACGACGCCCTCCCGAGCGGCACAGACGGTCGTCCCCTCCGGCATGGCGAAATCGACGGCGTACCGGTCCTGGCCCCGGTGGGTCCATCGGCCGTCGTACCCCTGGCTCACCCGGTGCGTCCGGCCTTTCTCGAAGGGGAGGCGGTAGCGCACCTGGTCGTCGTGCCGCACGTGCATCCTGCCCTTGGTCCAGTGGACATGATATCGCCAGCGCCACGGCTTGGTGGGGTCGGCCGCGGAGATTCTGGCCGCCTCGGTCTGCGAGGAGCCACCGCATGTGGCGGTCTCCGGGATGATCCGCGTGACCTGCGCATTCTCCACGTGAATCGTCAGAGTCACCGTCACGTCATAGGCCCGCCGGTTCTCGACAACGAGGCTGACATAGCCGGGTGTCACGACCCGTTTGACCCGGACGGTGTCCCGACCGTTGGATGCCTCGCCGCCGGAAGCCGTCGAGAGCGGTACCATCAGCAGGAAAACGACAGCCCGGCGCATGGAAGCGACCGGTGTGAAGGGACGGTGCCCCCTCACTCTCTGACCAGCCATCTGCATGTGAACTTCATTGGGCATCACGTGCGTCATCGTACTGCGGTCCTGCCACGTTCGCGTATCATAACCGGAGTTCTGCAAAATGGACATTCGGCCTACTTTGGGAGGGAAAAATCAGTTTCACGATTTTTCCCTCGCAAACCGTAAATAGTTGACGAAAAACAACTTAGGCCGATTCTTCAAGGAAATCGTGAAACAGATTTCCTTGAAGAATACAGGCCGAATGTCCATTTTGCAGAACTCCACTCATACTACGGAAGCATCGGCAAAAGGTTGTCGCGTGCTTGCAGATTCGATATAGTTGGCGGTACGGGCTGGCTGCCCGACAATGCCGGGAAGTCCACCGGGACCCGGAATGAACGTATGCTGAATGTGTGAAAGGAACCGCCATGCGCCGCTGCCATTTTGTTGCCGTTACGATTGTTGCCGTCGTGTTCGCCCTTTTGCTGGTCTATTCGGCCGCGGTGGTCGCCGCGGAACTGGTCAAGGCCAAGGATGGGTCAGGGATCGTGGGGTATAAGGATACGCCGATACTGCCCTGGTGCGGGTACCACGTGCATGACCCGGACCGGCCTGCCCCGCGAAGGGTCCAGCCGGGACTATCCAGCGGCGCACCTTCCGACGCGGTTGTTCTTTTCGACGGCACAGACCTGTCGAAGTGGCAGCGCACGACCTGGAAGATCGAGGATGAAGAGATCGTCGCCGTCTCGGGCAACCTGACGACCAAGGACTCCTTCGGCGATTGCCAGCTTCACCTGGAGTGGCAGGCCCCGGACCCGCCGGTCGGCGACGACTGGGACCACGGCAACAACGGCGTGCTGCTGATGGGCCTGTTCGAGATCCAAATCTTCGACACGTACACGACACCGCTATACCCGGACGGCCAGGCGGCCTCGGTCTACGCGCAGACCCCGCCGCTGGTCAACGCCTGCCGCAAGCCCGGCCAGTGGCAGACCTACGACATCATCTTCTACGCCCCGGTCTTCAAGGAGGGTAAGCTCGCAAGCCCCGCCCGCATCACCATGCTGCACAACGGCGTCCTCGTCCACCACAACCAGGAAATCCACGGCCCCACCGGCCACCGCATCCTGGCGAAGTACGACAAGCCCATCGAGCCGAAGCGGCCCCTGGTCCTCTCCGGCCACAACAACCCGGTCCGCTTCCGAAACATCTGGATTCGGCCGCTGTAGTGTGGACGGGGCGTGCCCTGCCAAGCACCGCCATTCGATTGCCCTGAACGAGGCTTGATCGCCGCCGAGCGATCGTTACACATCATCCTCGCGTATAAGGTGGGAATCCGCACGCGACCGGCCGCAAATCGAGATCAGTACATTTGACGTTTAACGTTAAATGTGCTACTCTCATATCATGATCCGGACCTTTGAAGACAAAGAAGCCGAACGGATCTTTCGGAGAGAGCGATCACGCAAGCTGCCGGAGGATCTCTTGAGGCCGGCGTTGCGCAAGCTGCGCATGTTGAACCGCGCCGTCAGCCTCAATGATCTACGCGTACCGCCCGCGAATCGTCTGGAGAAGCTCAAAGGAGACAGAGCAGATCAATACTCGATACGCATCAACGATCAATGGCGGGTCTGTTTCCGTTGGCAGGGAACTGACGCGTTCGATGTGGAAATCGTGGATTACCACAAGGGATAGCGTATGAAAAGAAAAGAATTGGCCCCCGTCCATCCCGGCGAGATTCTGCAGAAGGAATTCTTGGAGCCGATGGGTATCAGTCAGAATAAGCTCGCCATAGCCCTGCACGTTCCGGCCCGCCGGATCAATGAGATCGTCCTCGGCAAGCGGAGTATCACGGCGGACACCGCGCTTCGGCTCGCCCGCTACTTCCGTATGTCGCCGCAGTTCTGGTTGGGCCTGCAAATGGACTATGAGCTCGACATCGCCGAAGACGCACTGAACGGCCAAATCAAGGAAGAGATCAAGCCCATGTCGGCCACCGGATAGAGCGACTGCTACTCATAGAGCATGGGGCTGGCGTGCCAATCCTTGCCTTCGTCGTGGTGGTAGTCGCGGACGCGGGGGCGGCGCTCCCGCAGGCGGACGGACTCGATACCCAGGTAGTAGCCGCTGGAGGAGCTGTTCTTGCCCGTGCACTCCAATCGCAAGGTGTACTTGCCCGGTTCGGGCCAGAAATCCAACAGGTGGTGCTCGCGCGTCGAGACTTCCGGACTGTAGAGGTCCATTACGTGGCCCAGCTTCACGCCGTTGAGAGACGCTTGGTACTTGCCATAGTCATTGGTGTGGGTCGTGACCACGAGCAGGCGCAGCGGCTCCTTCTTCTCGATCTCGAACGGGATATCGACCCAGGCGTTCTCCTGCTGCTGCGGTTTGTAGAGCAAGTGACCATTCGCATAGAGGTCCAGGTTCTGGGCTACTGCTTCGCCTTGGCCGTGGTGCTTCTCGACGGTGAAGTCGCGGGCCGCGATGGTGGTGCGATCCAGGTTCGGCAGCGTGCGCTCGCGGGCGTGCGGCGCCCGGGCCGTGAACGTCGGCTCGCCCGTCTGGTACCAGAACGCCACGCTCGAATAGTCGTCCTGGCGCTCGTTCCAACTGTGGGACCGGTACTGCGGGTTCTCGTCCGGCGACATCCAGCCGAAATGCTCGAACGTCACCTTGATGCCTTTGCTGAAGACGAGCGGGTCGTTGACGTGCCAGCGGTAGGCCGAAGTGTGGCCGCCGACGATACCCCACTGATCGAAGTACGGCACGCCGAAGTACGGGGTGCTGGTCTTCTTGAGGCCCCAGGCGGAGAGGAAGTAATCTTCGGTGCCGGTGCCCCAGATGGAGGCTTGTTCTTCGCCGTCGATGTAGATCTTCTCGTCGCCTTCTCCAAACCATGCCGGGCTGCGGGTCCGGACGCTCAGGACCGTGCCGACGTAGTGTCCCTTGCCCTGGGTCTCCAGGAGGACGTAGTCCTTGCCTTTCTCAACCGGGTACTCCTGCCTGTACTGGGCGTAGAAGTACGGCGTGTCCTTGCCGAGGGAGTCTTTCTTGATCCAGTCAATGTTGTAGTAGAGCAGGCTGATCGGCTTTTCACTCTCGTTGACGACCTCGATGCGGGCGGACTTGCGGAACGGCATGTGCCAGAAGCAGTTGTAGGAGTCGGCGTCCTCGACAATGACCGGCAGGCTGATGACCTCGCTGCGCTTGCCGAAACTGTTGGCGAAGAAGTCGCCCACCGGGGCCTCGACGGCGGGCCGCTGGCGGCCGTCCCAGTACATCCGCAGCAGCATCTCCTGGTGATTGGCCGAGCCCTTCTTGGCCCACGGGTGCGGCTCGGGGCCGAGGAACGTCATCCAGATGTGCGTGATGACGCCCGGCCCTTTGGCATCGAGCAGGACCTTCCGCTGGCCCGGAGCGACATTGCTGTTGTCGCGATTGCTGTTCGGGTCGGGCCGGCCGTTAGGATCCGGTTTGCCGTCCGGCCCGATCTTGGCCGTCGAGGTCGCCCTCATGCTGCGCCCATCGTGCGGCTTGGCCAGGTCCGCCATGAAGTCCGCGAAGCAGACCCCGCAACACGGAAGGCAAACGATCAGGCTGATCACACATCTCAAATGCTTCGCGCAACTCATGACTCACCTCCACAAGTTTGTCCCGTCCACAACGACAACATGCCTACGCCAGCGTAGGCATGGCACCCGACCGAAGAGATTATCATTGTCGTGAGGATTTGAACAGGACATAGAGCTCCATGTGCTTCTTCGCCTCGTCCTTCTTGCCGGCCTTGTCGTAAAGCCCCGCCAGAAGCAAATGCGCCTCAAGAAAATCGGGCTTGAGCGCCGCCACCCGCGTCGCGTGCTCCATGCCTTTGTCCATTTGGCCCAGGCGAACCGACTGAATCGCCAACCCGATGTGAGCGAACGGATTTTGAGGCTCCACCTGGACCGCCTTGGCGAACCACTCCTGCGCCTCGCGGGGCTGGTTCCGCTTGGCGTAGTAGTTGCCCATGTTGGTCATGGCCTGCACCGAATCAGGGGCGAGGGCAAGGGCCTGGTCCAAGCATCGCTTCATCGCAGTCAGATCGCCCGCGTGCAACGCGGCGGCCGCCCGGTTGACGAGCACGTCAACGTTCTTGGCATCCATCCGCCCGAGCTCTTCATAAATGGCGGCGGCTTCGGGGATATTCCCGACGGCGGCACAGTGGGCCCCCAACAGCAACAAGGCATCCTTGTAGCTGTAGCGGTCCGGCGTCTGTTTCGAGGTGAGCACTCCGACAGCCTCATCCTTCATCGCGCATTGGGCCAGCAACTGGGCCAGAGCGACTCGAATCCGGATGTCGAACGGCTTGGCGTCGAGCGCCTTGCGATATAGCTCGATGGTATCTCGCGGCCGGCCGGCCCCCACTAAGAACTGGCCGTGGCGCAGGACCAGGTATGTGTCCAGCGGGCGGTGTTGGATCGCATCGAGATAGGTGGACTCCGGCTCCTTCAGGCCCTGCTCGGCCCGGCGTAACCAAATCAGCTCTTCCCGCAAGCTCTCCAGTTCGCCATCATGGTCGATCTGCCCCGCGAACGGCGGCAGTGTCTTGCGGCGATACATCACCATCGCCAGCCGGTAGCATTCATGGCCGTCGTACAGCAAACGTCGGCGGCACAGGTCGAGCAACTCGTCCTCGGACCGATTGGGTTCACCCAGCCCCGCCTGGGGCATCATCTCGCGGATCAATTTCATCGCCGCCGTAGCCGCCAGGAAATTGCCCCGAAAACTCAGATGCACGTGATCGACAAAGAGGTCGGTAGGGTGGGGTCTTACCCCACGCGTTCCATTCGCATCGATCGGGGCAGCGCGTGGGTTAAGAACCCACCCTACGGACAAATCCTCCTCCAAATCGAGGAGGCGAACGCCCTGAGCCGCCTGGGTCTGCGCCATTTCGCGAATGACGCCCTGGATCAAGCTATCGGCCCGGAATCGCAGCACGTCGCCGTCTCGGGCCTCGACGAACATGGGCCCGGCCTCCTCGGTCTTTCCGAGGGCCTCCAAGCATCGACCCGTGCAGAACGCCAGATCGGCATAGGCGTTATCAATCTGACGGGCCTTCTCGTACGCCGACACCGCGCCGGCAAAGTCCTTCGCCCGCTCCAGGGCCCTGCCCTGCCCAAACGCCTGGTCCCACTGAACGATCTGGTCCGTTGTCAGACCCGGCTTGTGCTGCGAGCCGAACGGGGCACAGGACCGGATGTTGATCGGGACCGTGCACAAGATGACCCCTGCACCGCAGCGGTGCGCGGTCCGAATGATGTCATCGAGGTTGTCGCGGAAGTGACGATAGCAGTCTTTCAGCTTCGGGTCGGCGGCGGTGATCCGGCTCGTCAGGAAGCCCTCCATGCCTTGCCATTTCTTCTCGGGCTTGCCCTTCGTGCGTAGGGTCTGGCTGACGTTCTTCAGGAATTGCCCGATTCGGGTTTCCTTCTTGGCGGTGATGCAGGCGTTGATGAAGCGGCGGCTGGAATAGAGCGAGCCCGGCAGGGTCGGCGGCCCGTAGGGACCCACCACCTCGTTGTTGCCCATGTACACGATGAACAGGTCCGGCTGGTGTTTCGCGCAATCCCGTGCGATTCGCCTGACCACATGGGAGTTCATGGCGGTCACAGCCGCATTGATTACCTCGAACGACTTGGCACCCGCATGCTCATTGAGCAGCAATTCCAACTGCCGGCAGAAGCCGTAGGCCGGCTCCGGATCGCCATACGCGGCGGAACTGCCCAGAACAAAGATTCGAATCGCCGAGTCGCTTTTGCGGCCCAGCACACAGGGCTCGGGCGTTCGCGAAAGCTCCTTGGGAACGAAGTGCTCGCCATAGTGCTGGTTGGGCAGATAGAGCGCCTGCCCCGACGCCTTCCACCGGATGAAGAAGCCTCGCGGGTACCCATAGCCCACGAGCAACAGGACAAGCTCCACCAACCCGAGAAATAGGACGGGAGCCAGAACCACGGCCAGCAGACGCATCCACCACACAGGCCTGCGCGGCCGCTCTCGGCGTTCCTTCGCATTCGGTGACTTTCGCGCTTTCGACATATCGTGAGTTGGGTCGGGCTACGAGTCTATCCCCTCGCCGTCGGGCAAGGCTTTGCCATGGGGCAAGTCGCCCGCTCCCAGGGCGGCCAGATTCATGCCCTTGATCTCCGGCAGCGTACTGCCGATGATGCCCTGGAGGTCGCCGTAGAGACCCGATGTGCTGACGAGCACCCGATCGAGCTGTTTCGCACGCTTGTTCCAGCGGGTGGTGAACGCTCGTTTCTCTTCCTCCAGGTCTTGCCCCATCGTCACGAACGCCTCGACGATGCCGGAGACGCGGTTGTAGAACTCCTGACCGATCAGGTAGTTGTAGACAAGCTCCATCTTGCCGTGCTGCCCCTCCAGGGCACGCCGGGCCTTGGCAGCGCCGACGAGACCTTCGCGAAGGGCCACCGCCACGGGATGGACGCAGGCCCAGCTCACGACCCAGACGCCATCGACCTGGCCGAAGTGCCGGATATGCTCGGGCAACTGCTCGCTGACAATGACGGATCGCGAAGCCTTCACCGCCCGCAGGTCGTCCCGCAGCTTCGGAAGCCAGTCCCTGCTCCAATGTCGCGTTCGCTTCGATTCCCACAGGATCAGGCCGCAGTCCATGCCACTGTCGTCGAAGACCCGCTGGATTACGTCGGCCCCTCGGACCCCCTTCGGCACCGGCTCGATCGAATCCTTCCGGAACAGGTCCCTGAGCAGCTCCTCCAACGCGACCTCCAGGACCTCGCCCTGCACCTGCTGGGAGCCCTGCTCGGCGCTTCTCTTGAGGTCCTCGATCTGCCGGCGGAGGGTATCGACCTGCTGCTCTTTTTCCAGGAGCTTCAGTCTGTGCCGCTCGTCCAGCTCCTTCATGGCCTGTTCCCGCACCTTGTTCAACTCCTCCTGGGTCCTGCGGGTGACCTCCAGCTCGACGTTTCTGCTCTTCTCCTCCAGATCGCGCTTCTCCTTGAGAAAGGCGAGCTCCTTTTGATCGGCTTGCTGAATCTTCACCTGCAATTCCGCGATGGCGGCGGTTTTGTCCTTGATCTCAAGATCGCGTTCTTCTCTGGTCTTTTCACGAATCGTGCGCTCCAAGGCCGGACGCTCTTGGCTCAGCTTCGCCCGGACCTGCTCATCGACGGTCTCGGCCTTCTCTTGAAGCTCCCGCTGTCGCTGTGCGAGATCGTCCTGCTGCTGCTTGAGCCGCTGGCGGGTCACGTTGAGCTCGGTCTCCAGCTCGCCGCGAATCGTCGCTCTCAGTTGGCTCGAGATGACCTCGGTGATCTCGATCTGCGCTTGGCAATTGGGGCAAGTGATTGAGCTACTCACACAGCCCTCCTGAAAATCCCTATATTCACGGCCTCATCGATGACTGCGATAAGAGTACCCAAAGGTATGAGGGAGGGCTTTGACTGTCAAGGAAATCCCAGAGGAAGTGCAGGGACGGGTGCGACTATGTCTTGCGGCGACCGCAGCCCCTGCTTGTCCTGCTGAACGAAGTGAAGCATCTGGGCCACGCATGGAGCCAATGCCTGTTCTTGCCCTCAGCCC
>Ga0315286_10003193_pt1 | contig 15400 bp, 5 predicted proteins | sample YL17G10_0_MG_FD_205038 | JGI IMG/M metagenome (GOLD analysis project Ga0315286, IMG submission 205038) | Sediment microbial communities from Yellowstone Lake, YNP, Wyoming, USA - YL17G10_0 | ecosystem: Environmental > Aquatic > Freshwater > Lake > Sediment | place: USA: Wyoming | collected...
CTCCCGGGGGCTGGTGCGCCGGCCTGCATGGTGCGGGCCGATAACCGGAGGAGAAGGAAGATGAGCAAGTCCAAGACGACGAAGAAGGCGACGACGGCCAAGACCCGGCAGCCGGCGAAGGTGGCCGTCGAGGCGGTCGGTACCCAGGAGTCGAAGAAGACTCCGCGCGAGGAGCTGTGCGTATTCGCCTTCCGGCTGACCGCCGAGGAGCGCAACGCGATCCACAAGGCCGCGGGTCCGGCGAAGGCCTCGAAGTTCGCACGGACGCTCTTGGTGGCCGCGGCACGGAACGATGAGGCCGCCGTGAAGGCGATCCTGAGGGCGGTTCAGACCGAAGCGTAGTCCGGGGTGCATCCTCGGCCCGATGACCTCTCGCGAGCGGGAGGTCTTCGGCGTTCAGGTCCGTCTCCTCCCCGGGCGGGACGGTTTACGAACCGTTCTCTTCCCGCCACCCCGCTCAGTGGGCGGCCGGATTTCACCTCGTCAGGATAACCTTCGCCACGCGCGCCCCGCCCGCTGCGGTCTCCAGGCGCATCAGGTAGACGCCCGCGGGGACAGTGCGCGCCTGGTCGTCAAGCCCGTCCCAAGCGGCGCGGTGCGAACCTGCCGGAAGACTGCCTTGCCAGAGCGTCCGCACCAGACGGCCTTCCACATCGAACACGCGCAACGACCCGTCCCTCGCTCGGGGGGCCTCGAAGAGGACCGTCGTTCGAGAGAGGACCGGGTTGGGGTAGATCATCTTGATCAGAGCGAGGCCCGGCTCAGAGCCAGCGTCGATGCGAGCAGGCCCGCCCTCGGCGCGCAGCGCCAAGCTGCAGAAAGTGCCGCCGGAAACCGAGGAAAACCCGGTGTTGGGGACTGGCGCGTCGCACTGACCGTAGTGGTTGCTGCCCCAGCCCACGATCGAGCCGTCTGACTTCAAGCCCAGGCCGTGTCCCCACCCGGCATCAATCGCCACGAAGTCCCGGTTGGGCTCCGGAACGTCGCACTGGCCGAAAGCATTGTAGCCCCAGGCTACGATCGAACCGCTTGCCGCCAATGCCAGGCTGAATGCCGCCCCACCAGCTGCCACTGCCACAAATCGCGTGGAGCCCTCAGGCACTTCACATTCCCCGTAGGTGTTGTCACCCCACGCGGCCATGCTTCCGTCCGATCTCAAAGCCAGGTTGTGGTAGAGGCCAGCGGAGATTGCCGCGAAGCCAATGTTCGGCTCGGGAACGTCGCATTGTGCATACTCGTTGTCCCCCCAAGCCACGATGGATCCGTCTGGTCGCAGTGCCAGGTTGTGATAGAAGGCGGCGTCTATCGCCACAAAACCCTGGTTGGGATCGGGCACGTCGCATTGTCCGTCCTCGTTGTCTCCCCAGGCCACGATCGAGCCGTCGGACTTCATGCCGAGACTGTGCTGCCCACCCGCAGCGGCCGCAATGAAGTCCGTGTTTGGAGCGGGTACCTCACAGGAGCCGTACCGGTAGGGATCCCCCCAGGCCAGGATCGAACTGTCGGACCGCAGAGCCAAGGCGTGATCTCCCCCCGCCGAGATTGTGCAGATGCGAGGTACCGGATCCGGCACGTAGGTCTGTCCGTAGCTGTTGCACCCCCAAGCCACAAAGGAACCATCAGACCGAAGAGCAAGACTGTGCAGGTAGCCCGCAGCAATCGCCACGAATCCCGTGTTCGGCTCTGGCACCTGGCATTCCCCATCTATTTCATTGCCCCACGCCATGATCGATCCGTCCTGCTTCAGCCCCATGCTGTGGCAGTACCCGGCCGCGATTGCCACGAATTCAGCGTTCGGTTGCGGAACATCGCATGCACCGCAGTAGTTGTCCCCCCAGGCGACCACGGAACCGTCAGCCTTCAGGCCCAGGCTGTAGGACCCTCCTGCGGCGATCGCCACGAACCCCTCATTCGGCGCGGGCACGTTGCACTGGCCCTCCAGATTACGTCCCCAGCCTACGATCGAGCCATTCGCTTTCAGTGCGAGGTAGTGATGGCCTCCCGCAGAGATCGCCACAAACCCGGTATTCGGCGAGGGGAGTACGTCCAAGTCCCCCCATACCACGACCGACCCGTTCGACTTGAGGGCTACGTTGTTGTCTCGTTCGGCTCCGATGGCGACGAAGTCCGAATTCGGCTCGGGAATGTCGCATTGGCCGTTTCCGTTGCCACCCCAAGCGGTGACGACGCCATCCGCCCTTAGGGCGAGGTTGTGTACGCGACCAGCAGCCACCGAGACGAAACCGACGTTCGGAACCGGGGTCTCACACTGCCCGCTACCGTTAGCCCCCCAAAGCACCACCTCGCCTTCAGGCCCCAATGCTATGCTGTGATCGTAACCTCCGTCAGCCGCCCCCAGGCCCACGAATGCCGCGGGCTCGAGCACAACCGCATCCCCCCACCCGACGACCGATCCTACGACCTGTGCGCCGACGCTCGGAGTGGCGCCCATCAGTACCGGCATCCAGACGAGCACGGCCACTCGCATCACATGCCGCGTCATCGTCATCCTCATGCCACTGCTCCTTCCGGGGCCGCGGAGTCGCTGGCCAGCATCCGACCCCGGATCGGCACTACCGAGCGGGATTGAGGCTCCATTGCCGCCAACGCTCGCTGCTATCATTCTACCACGCGGGACTGAGACTTGCTCAGACCTCAATCAGCGCAGCCTGGCAGCTTCCCTTCCCGGGCCAGTGGCAGCTCCCATCTCGCGCTCCAGAAATAACGTGTGCAGATAAACCCCAGGCGTAGTTGCGCCTGGGAGATTCGAATTCACGCACCCAGGCTCACCCCCCTTCGCTACCTCGTCAGGACAACCACGCGTTGTGCCAGCGTCCTGCCACCTGACACCAAGCGACAGAAGTACGTACCTGCCCCGAGCACATCCCCCGCATCGTCCCTCGCATCCCACACCAGCACATGTGCGCCAGGCTTCTCCGCACCATCAACCAGCGTCCTCACGAGGCGTCCAGCGACGTCGTAGATACGAAGGCTACTCCGGCCCTTCTCACAGTCTGGGCCGAGGGAGTATCTCACATTCATGGCCCCGCTCCCCGGACTGGGCCATATCGGCCCCAGGCCGTACCGCAAGACGTTCCCCACCTCATCCCGCGCCAATGCCGGATTCTCACACTCACAGCCGACGGGCCATGCACCGATCACACCACAACCAACCTGATCGCAGGGAGAGCACTTTGAGATATGGTAATCCCCGTTTTCCCAGTCGCAGAAGCAAGGGTCGAGGCTGATGTTCCCACCCAGATCATCAAGGCATTGCTCCCAATCCCCGCCTTCATTCCCGACAATGTCACAGCAGGTCGCGGCAAGGCCGCCCTCATCCTCGCAGAATACCGCGCCCCCGTTCGGGCTAAACGCGATTATCGTGTTTCTGGCAGTGCCACTACCATTCGCTCCGCAGTAGACACCAGCGCCATCGCTCCCCGCGGAGTTATAGCCGAATGTGCAGTTCACCAGGCTCAGCGCGCCATAACACGCCAAGCCTCCCCCGTACGCCTCTGTTGCGTTCTCTGAGAACGTGCATCCCGAGACCGTCGCCCGTCCCTCGCACAGCACGGCCCCACCCTTTTCACCGGCATAATTCCCAATGAACACGCAGTTCTCAGCCTCCAGGTCGCTCCTGTCTATTCCACCAAGGCATGCGACCGCGCCGCCCCCTGCGGCCGCCCTGTACCCCCCTGCAATCGTGATTCCCCTCAAGACGAGTTCGCGCCCCAAGACCCCGCTCTCGAATAGAATCCCGAAGTGCCCTTCAGCCTCATCATAACAGTCGATCTTACACGCCTCGGGATCGCCGCCTTGTGACGTGATGGTCAGCGCTTTGCCCTCGCAGTCCAAGTCCCAGTTCCCCTCTCCGGAGTACTCATGGTCCGCAAGCGCGATCACCCATCCACTCCCCGCAGCGCTGATCGCCCCCTGAACTGTTAGCCAATCCCCATTACCCTCCGGGTCAACAAGGTAGGCAGGAAGAACCGATTCCTCCATGGTCACGGCGTCGCTCGCCATCACAGTCAGCACGAGTGGCCCGCCTCCTTCGCGCGGGTGCAGGTGGACTGACGTCCACCCAGCATCATCTGTGTAGCCTACTCCATATAGCGTGCCGCCATTCTCCTCCCCATACAGGGCACACCATGCCCGCCCAACGGGCTCCCCCCCAAGCGCCTTCCTCACCACTACCTCATACTCGGTATCGCTAGGCCGCAAATACCCTCGGTGCTCGGCAGTCATTCGGTACGGCACCCGCCGTCGCAACGACAAAGTCGGATCCCCGAACACATTCCACATAAGGAAGTTTACGTTGCCTGACCATCCGTGTTCGGACATCCGGTCTAACATGTAAGCAGCACCTCCAAAGAGCGCCGCTCCCATGAATACCTCATCATCGCTGGCCAGACGCCTCACCGTTTCTTCCTGCGCCCACTGCGGTCCAACCCGCGATATCCCAGCGGACGCCATGTATGTGCCAATTGCTCCAGTGGGCTCGCCATCTGGATCCACTCCCCACATCAAGGCTTCAGCAAAGCATTCATCCGCAAGGAAGTTGCCTAAATCGCAAGACTGCGCGTGTATGAGTGGGAGCCTCCTAGCGTTCCGCAGTCCATGGACGGCAGAGAGTTTGAAGCCCGGCGGTGGCCCCGGGAAATTCTCGTCCCACCCCTCAACACATCCGTGATTCGACGCCAGCATGACACCCAGACCGTTGTTAAGGTGCTCCGTGAGGTAGGATACGCCACCGTAGTCCGGAGTACAGTCCGGATTGAAGAGCTCGGCGCACGTATACCCGAGGTTCTCCCTTAGTTCGTCGAGGCGGGCGCTCATCCATGCAGTATTCGGCACGCCGTCCGGTGTCTCAAGCAAGCAGTTCGTGGCTAGGCCGAACGCATATCCCAGCCATTCGGACTCTGTCTCCGACGTCCACCGTTCATACTCGAGCGTCCTCCGCACCTGCGTAGCCACTTGGCCCGCCGTATGGGCCGAGAATCGACCAACCAAGATGTCCGGATATGAGTCAGATCCAATGACAGTTGAGTACCAGGGGTCGTGCGGGCTGGGCTCGGGGTACCAGTCGAGACCAAGAGAAGTCACCTGAGCTGCGTCGCCTATAAGCAGGACGGATCCAAAGCCGTCGCATCCACTGCACATGTTCCGGATGTATGTCTTGATGTCATCACAGGTAGGATCCGCTCCCGTGTGCGGAATATCGTGTAAGGGTACCACCTCTGCCCGGATGCCTCGTTGACGCTTCCAACGCAGGAAATCGTCTACTGCCTCATCGTCTGTGAAGTCGGGATCGCTGTCGGACACTATTAGCAGTAGCCCCTGCTGCCCGATGTGCGGACGGTAGCCGCGGTCGCACATTCGGGTGTAGTTCATGAAGTGCGTGCTGTAAAGCAAATGGAATTGTGCATCTAGTGTGTCGGGTGGAGCGTTCCGCTGAATTACATTGTCAGTGTCAGGCCCGCTGGGTGCCACGCAGATGCGCAGGTACGTGTAGACACGAAGGCTGCTATCGATGGGATACGCCTGGAAGGGGTTTAAATGTACTACCTGACCACGGAAGTCCCGGAGTATGTATGGTCGGCCGAGGGTGTCTGGCACTGCTGGGTAGAATGAGCTGTCAGTGTACGCAACTCCAAACGCGTAGGGCACGCTATCTGGATCCACCCCCATGGGAAGCGGGCCTTTCGAGGGAGCTATTGGCATTGTGGCGAGGTCTACATAGCATGCTGAGTCGACTGTGACGGTCATACGCTCGTCATCGGGGATGACGAGGCTCCTGGGAACGAAAGGAAGCTCCGGAGCACCGGCCTCCATGCTGACGGGCTCGCCAGGAAGGGAGATGTGGTAGTACGTCGTGTCATTGATCGTCTCTGCCGTCTTGTAGAACCCATCAAGTGTCATTTCGAGGACGATCGTGTCCCCACGCGCCTCGCAAAGGTGGACAGCGAAGGGCTCTCCATCCAGATCAACCCAGGTCGCTCCTTCTTCTGGGCTATCAGGCACGTAATCCCCTTGGCTGTCGTCTGGCTGGACCCCTCCGTCGAGTCCTCCGGCTCCGTCCAGTCCCTCGGGACAAGCGCTGGTCCCGTCCTGGAAGATCCCCATTCCCCCGAAGGCAGTCGCGTCCCAGCTCTGCGGCGGTGAATCGCAGTTGGCGGTTCCGCCGAACTCAGAGGCCGGATTGACCGCGAGTGGGATCTCGCCTTGGTAGTAGCTGTATCCCATGAACCAGTACACCGGAGCGAAGTTGCCCGACCACGCCGTGCCTGAGATCGAAAGCGACACTCCCGCATTCGGGCCCGGCCAACCGCCCGCCTGGATCTGCATACCCCCGCCGGAACCATCCGGGAAGCACGGACCCCAGTGGGCGAACACGTAGATGTTCGAGTCATAGTCCGCGAATCCGAACTCCGCCCCGCACCATTGCTTCTCCTCGCCCCAGGCAGCCAGGACGTACCAGACCGACGTTTCGCCCTGGTTTCCATCCAGGTCGATCCGGTTGTTCTGTTCCGAGCAGGAGTCGATCGCGAAGTCCTGGAAGTAGCGCTGGCAGTAGTCCTGCCCGGCGGAGTATTGAAGGCCGGGCGGATGATGCGCGATGAAGACGCCGCCTTCGAGGTTGGACGAGTCGGAAAACGCGGATCCGGGCATGAGGAGAACCAGCAGGATCAGAACCCACGCGCGCGACATGGCGGGTCCCCTTTCGGTTTCCGCAGCCGCCAGCTGACGGGCGATCCGCGCATTCTGCAGCAGTCGACGAGCGATGAACCAGCTGAGACGGACTGCGAACGAGCATCCATAGATAATCGTGCCCCTGCTGACGCGAGGCGTCAAGGGGCTATCGTCTGAGAGATCGAAAAAGGCCGGTGGCCCGTCGCACTGCCCGGGCCGAGACCGCTGCGACGAGAAGCTCACCTGCGAACACTTTTGTGCGGTCGCGAACAAAACTGTTCGTTTGCGGGCACTTTTCGCCCCCCCGGATTTTGGGTCGGAGGTCTTCGCGGCGCTCGGAGCAGTTCGTCAAAGCACGTCTGGGATCCCAGCTCTCAGGCATCAACTCGGCGTCTGCCAGCGGACTTGCGCCCGACCGCGATTGAAGCCCGCAGACCGGAAGCTTTGGGTTTGGCTCTCCCGAGCAGGGCCCCACTGACGAAAAGCCCTCATGTCGAGGGGGGGAGATTCACTCCGCCGATCGTCGCCCCGTGGTCGAAGTCGCCGAGGTGGGCGGCCTGCACCATCACAACGAGCGCGTCGCGGCCTGACGGCGTGACCGTCCGCACCTCTCCCGCTACCCCATGTCGGGCCGTGCTGCGGATGCGCCACGCGTCCGAGACCCGGAGTGGATCGCTCAGCCACCGGCTCGCGCCGCGCATGCGCCGCCGATGACGCATCGTGCAGTTGGAGGCTTTGTCCCTGATACTCCCAGCCGGCATCTGTTCTGTAGCTGGGGTTCTCGGAATTCACCGGACCTGATCCCTCCGACCTGCTTGCTCCCGAGGCTCACGCGAGCGGTAGCTGCCTCGGCGTTCGCAACTCGCCTTTGAGCGCCAACGCGAGAATCCCGACCCAACGCTCGATGAATGACTCCTCACCCTCGAGGTCGACTGCTAAGGGCTTATGCGCGAAGTTGATTCCGGAGATCGCGGGCCCGGCGGCAAGGCCAGCCTGATTGAAATCCATCGTCCCAAACGGGACATGCCGCCGATGTGAATCGGGTTCCCTCTTCATGAAATAGGACACCTCATACCATCGGCATTCCGGTTCCCGCCCCAGATTCGTAAACCAAAGCGAGGCACTTCTCTGAAACGCCGGCTCGGGCTGACGGACCTCAATGACGGCACCGGCATAGACCGTCCACCCGGATCGCTGGAACGCGCTCTGGGGCACCGCCTTGCCACCCATAGCGAGGGTGATGCTCAGTTCGACCCCATGAACGCCCATGTTGACGATGTTCTTGGCAAGAAGCTCGGACGCGACCGGGAGACGGCCATCCACTGCCGCAGCAGAGGAGATGCTCGCAACCCTGTCGAAAAGGTGCTGCGCAAGCTCAGCCAACGTGGCATACGCGTCCCGCGCGATTCCCTGGCGTTCTTCCCGCCGCTGCGATTCAGCCGAGGATCTGGCCTCTTCCTCCGACATCCGTTCCGTCACCCGAGCATTCGCCTCCGCCAGTGCTGCTGATCCCTCCGCACCTGCTGGAGACGCCCGTTGGACTGCCGCCATCTCGAGCACAGCTTTCAGCCGCAGCAAGCTCGGGCGCACGTCGGGGAACTTCCGCAGCATGTGGGTGATCAGCGATCTCAGAATCGGAGATGCCATCGGGAGGCCGGGTGGTTGTTCCGCGCAGTGCTGTTCGCGGTAGCTCTCGGGTGACGGGCCCGGAAAGGGTGGTGCCCCACGCAGAATTGCATGCGCAATACATCCAAGAGCGTACACGTCTGTGGCATTCGAAGCATGCTGCTCCAGCCATTGCTCCGGAGCCGCAAAAGCGCATGTCATGCAGCGCTTGAGGGTGCGTGCGGAGGTGGACTCCTCCACGAATCGCGCAATCCCGAAGTCCGCCACTTTCCATACGCCTTCATGGAGCAGGATGTTGGCCGGTTTCATGTCCCGGTGGACTATGTGGGGGATCTCGAGGAGCCCCTCTACGACCTGCTGGAGTATTTCTATGCAGGCGGGCTCCGGGAGGGGGCCGGACTGACGGAGTTCATCCTCAAGGCTCTTCTCGGCACGGGGCATGACCAGGAAGTAGGAATCCGACTCCGCGTCCAGCCCCGCGTCGAGGATGGGCATGACGTGAGTCAATGGACGCCTCATGAGGTCTTCGGCGAGCGCCAGCTCCCGATGCGCAGCTTCCTCAGCAGAGAGGTGCAGCCGCTTGACCGCGACTTCCTGCAGATCGCTCGATCTGCCGAGGAACACAGATCCAAATCCACCGCGCTTACCAAGCGGCGCCGCCGGGTCGTACTCCCAGGAGCGCTGGGTCAGGCGGATTGCGATCATTGCAGCCGTTGCCCTCCGATTTGCTTTGGCGGTAGCTGCCCGCCGCCTCAACCTGCGCCTGGCGCCGACGTCACCCAAGGGTAGGTCTCAGCGACGACCGCCCGGTAGTTGTCGTCCAGCACGGGCTGCATAGCTACCAGGGCCGCGATCCGCCTGGCCATCTCGGTCACGTAGCGGACCTCCTCCGGCGTCAGCCCACGGCCGAGCAGGCTCTTCTCCCGATAGGACAGCCACTTCTTGATTACCTGGTACCCACCGATCGTGTACTCCCACACTGCCTCGGGTACGTTCCGCCAGCAGGCCACGTCGTTGAGAAGAACGTCGTAGGCGCCGTCGTCGCGCTCCACCACCTTTCCCCTGCCGGGCATGGTGATGCCGCCCTTGCCCCCGTGCCCCCAGCCGGCGGTCAGGTCGAGATCGCCAGCTTCGGGCTTCGCCGGTTTGCCGTCGAGGCGTTCGAACACCCCAATGCCCCGCAGGTCGTCCGGCACCGCCCCGGCAGTTACTCCAGGAACCGCAGTCTCCACGTCCAGAAGCGCAGCGACCAAGCGGCCAAAGGCGACGCTGGCTAGCAGAGCCCCGTTCCTCGCGGGCAACGGGATCCGTGGCCAGTTCTGGCGAATGCCATCCGCGTTCTCGGACAAGTAGGCTGGCGCATAGCCGATCGCAAGCGCGTGGAGCCAGATCAACTCTGAGCCTTCATCATCACGGTCAGGGTCCGGACATTCCAGAAGGGCAAGGTATGCACGCGCGGCAGAGGAGAGGTTCGCAACGACTCGGTCGGGAGCACCCAGGCCAGGCAGGACCCGGGCTTGTTGGGTGTCGCGTGGCGCGGTTGCGGATCCTCCTATCTTCAAGTGAAAGGCAAAGTAGTACGCGTGACCGCGCAGCAGGTCGTTGTCTCCGAGACCGCGCGTGAGGTAGAAGGGAACGCCTTCAGGATGGGCGACGCCAGAAGGGCGCGATAGCAGGAAGACATTGCCAGCCCAACACTGCTCTTGGAGCCTGGGGCGGGGTTCGTTCCAGATCGGTCGCACCGTCGTCGCGAAGCACCAACGGTGCTCGAACGGCCGTAGCGCGAAGCGTCGTACGTTCTCGGCGCAGAATGGACCGCTCTCAAGGAGTTTACACCTCGCAGACTTGGCGTCGTAGCGGGCGGCGCTGTGTGCCAACGGGTGTCCTTCCCGGGCGAGGGCCTCGAACCCGGTCTCCTTCTCGTAGTAGCGTCGCATACGCATTTCGAGGGCCACGCGCTCGCTGTCTATCAGCGCGCCGCCACGCTTCTCCATCAGCCCATTCCAGGGTCCCTCCGCGCACAGATCAACTAGGCTGGGCCAGCAGAGATATTGGTCGCTGACCTCCGATGGTCGGAAGCTCCAACGATTCTCCCGCGTCGGAGTGGCGGTGCGATATTGTCCATCGAAGTTACGGACCTTTAGGCTGGCGAGAAGGTGGGCGCGACGCTCGACGGCTTTAGCGTCAGCGATATTGTCGTGGAAACGGACGACTGGTTCGCCATCACGCTCGCGATGTTTCACCCACAGCGAGATCGCAACTCCTTGCTGAATGCCGACGGAGAAGCCCGGAATGGCGAAGACGGTCTCGCTGGTGCGACCGTCCGGCGCGTACTCCGATATCTTGCGGTTGCCGTGCATGTTCTCGATCCAGAACCGGTCAAACGAGTTGAGCAAATGCCGCCGCAGGACGACGAAGGACGGTTCGGTCGTCCACGAGTAATTCGAGATGAATGAAACCACCCCCCGGCCTCTGTGCTCCGCGACGCACTTCTCGGCCAAGCGGAAGAAACGGATGTAGAGGTCGTCGAGGTTGAACTTCTTGATGCCCCACTCGGAGATGAGGCCATTCTTGTAGGGTTCGACTAGGTCGTTCTCCTCCTCTGGGCTGACCCCAGCGAAGGCGTTGTACGGCGGATTGCCGAGGATGACGAGAATCGGCTTCTCCTGCTTCACCTTGGCGGCGGCATCGCGTTCCTCATCAAACCCAGCAAACGCGATCTGCTTCGGCTTCTCCTTCGGTGGCGTCCAGCCGGTGAGGGCATTCGTGAGGTAGACCCCGGCACGCTCGGGGGGATCACCGAGGTCGCTCAGCGGCGCTCCCAGCGTTTCGAGTTCCAGACCGAGCTGGAGGTGCGCGATAACGAACGGCGCCGGGAGGATTTCGAAGCCGAAGACTCGCTCCATCGCGGCCTTCTTGAGATCGTTCGCCACCAGGGCGTCGCCGCCCTTGTCGTGCAGCGTCACGGCGATGCGGCGAAGCACTGCGCGCAGGTAGGCCCCCGTCCCGCAGCACGGATCCAGGACGACGACCTTCGGGTCGGCCAGGCCATCCGCGAGGCCGAGTTCAGTGCGAAGAACCGCGTCCACCCGCTCGACCTGGTAGCGGACGATCTCCTCGGGCGTGTACCAGACGCCAAGCTCCTTGCGCAGCTCCGGATCGAAGGCCTGCAGGAATGGCTCGTAGAAGTACTGGACCGCGTGGCCCTCGTCGAAGGACCGGAAGAACTCGGCTCGATCGACGCGGTTCAGTGCGGCGGCGGTCCAATCGAGGATCTCGATCAGGCCCAGGGCACCGAGGCGGCCGGGGTCGGCGACCTGCACGAAGAGCCCGCGGAGCATTGGGACGCGCAGCAGCCAGTGGGCGGAGCGCCAGTCGAACGGCCCGGCAATGTCGTACGGCGCGGTGCCTTCGCGAAGGGTCTCGGCAAAGCCGGCCTTCCCGGAGGGCTTCGCGTCGCGGTGCCGAGACCACAGAACCCATGCGGAAAAGACGCCGTAGAAGAGGGTCTGCACCAGGGTGGAGCGGAAAAAGTGGTCGCCCTTGTGACCCTCGAACCGCAAGCCGAGGGCATCCTCGAGCGCCTGCCGGAGGCTCGCGAGGGCCGGGAGGTCCACCTGCTCAATCCGCAGACGCGCATCGTGGGCGTAAGAGGCGAGCAGAGCCGCGACGTCCTCTGGCTTGGCCAACGGCGCGTTGTGGAGTAGGACGCGACGCAAGTACTCCAGCATGCGCTCGCCGTGCTCGGTCGCGGCCTTCCGCGGGTGGGAAGCGAGGCGCCAGAACTCGCTTTCCGAGTCAGCCAGCGAGAACGACTCCAGGACCCGCGGCTGCCCGGATGCATCCTTGCCCACAAGCGCGAAGGCCCGGAAGTTGGTGACGAGCACCATTCCGTACCGCTTCCAGTACTTTTCGACTTGCTCCGTCTCGACAATCCGACTGACGTCATCGCTGGGCCCCTTGGCCTCAATGACTCCGCGCGATGGGTTCTGCCCCTGAAACGGATCCGCCTGCGCGTCCGAGTCACGCGTCTTGCGTCGGAACTGGTCGGCCGTGAAAAGACCACCGTCCGGCAGCCCGGCACCGCGACTGGCCGGGTGGACGACGCAGCGGACCTTGGGCGACAAGCTCCGGCCGACATCGGTGAGGAGTCGCTCGAGCGCGGGGTAGAAGGAGGTTTCTGGGACGTTGGACCTCGTCCCGTGGATCTCTGCCAGGTCGGTCAGATACCGTTCTACCAGGTTCTCTGCCATCGACTACCCGTCATTGCCCACAGAGCGCGGTCCTGCTCCTGCATCAGATCCCTGGCCGTGTCGGTAAGCGTAGCGTCCGCCTATGCCAGACTACGCCTTCGCCTGGGGGGACTCAACCCGACGACCGCGGGCCATACCGGGCGCGGCAGCATGTCATGCTCGCGCGACTAGACAGCAGCCGCAACCTCCCGTCCTCCGGACGCAAGAGGCTCTCGTACACACGCCCCCACGTTCCGCTCCTCACCTGACCTTGATGATCCGCTCCGTGACCGTCCGTCCGGCGCTCGCGAGGCGCAGCAGATACACGCCCCCGGGAAGCGCCATGCCCGCGTCGTCAGTCCCGTCCCACTGGAGCTGGCCCGTCACTCCCTGCGCGGATGGAGCCAGGAGTCTCCGGACCATCCGCCCCGCCACGTCGTAGATCGCAACCGAGACGCCGTCCGCGCTGGCCCTGGCCCCGAGCCTGTACGCGATCGTCGTGCCACCCACGAAGGGATTCGGGACGGTCCAGAGCCTGGCACCGCTAGCCACCACCTCGCCCCCGGCGGCCTGCGGGTCCTCGCATCCGACCGGCCAGGCCCCGATCAGACCGCAGCCCTCCTGGTCACATGGCGAGTAGTTCCAGAGCCGGTAGTCCCCGTTCTCAGCCGCACAGAAGAACGGGTCGAGCGAGAAGTTGCCGTCCTGGCCGTTCTGGTCAGCAATGCATCCGGCCCAGTCGCCCCCCGCGTTCCCGAAGATGTCGCAGCAGACCAGGGTCGCGCTGGTCCCCTCGTGACAGCGAATGGCCTGGCCCGCCTGCGAAAACGCGATGATCGTATTGGTCAGGCTCGGCGCGGACTGGTTCCAGGACTCGATTCCGGCGCCCACACCCAGGGACGCAGTCGCCTCGTTCGAGCAGAAGGTGCAGTTGAAGAACCTGGGCGCAGAGAGATCACAAGCGATGGCCCCGGCGTGCTCGGCCACGTTGCCCGCGAACGTGCAACCCTGGAACACCGGCCCCGCGAGGCTCCCGCAGAACACCGCACCTCCGGTCAAAGCTCCGTTGTCCCTGAGGATGCAGCCGGTGATTGTCGGTGATGTGCCAGCGCAGAGAAGCGCACCACCCCTGGAGTCACCGCCGGGAGCGTACCCGTTGGCGATCGTCAGATCCTCCAGAGCCGTGCCGTTTCCCTCGCCCGAGTCGAACACGAACGCCCGGTGTGGATCGCCCGGACTGCCCTGGCAATCGATGACGCAGCTGTCTACGACCCCGCTCCACGAGCGAATCGTGATCGTTTTGCCGCGGAGGTCGACATCACGGTTGCCGGGGCCGCGGAAGATCCCGTTGGCGAGCAACACGGCCTGTCCATCGGCGGTGGCATCCACCGCAACCTGGATCGTCGGGTAGAATCCGGAGCCGTCCGCGTAGACCAGGGAGCTGCAGCCAACTCCCAGCGCACCAATCAAGTCGCATCCGGGTGTCTGCCCAGGTGCGCAGGGCGAGTCGTCATGGAGGGTGAAGTCCCCCTGTTGGGCATCGCAGAAGAGAGGATTGGCCGAGATGTTGCCATTGGTGCCGTACTGGTCCGCGATGCACCCGACCCAATCCCCACCCGCGTTGCCGAACAGGTCGCAGCACACCAGCGCCGGTGCCGATGCACCGCCTCCACAGGCAACGGCCTCTCCGGCTGCACTGAAGGCGATTATCGTGTTCGCGATGGTGCTCCCTCCCGGCGCGTTGTTCTCGAACTCTATGCCACCGCCGTATCTGGACGACCGATTTCCGACGAAGGTGCAATTGCTGACTGCAACGGTGGTGGTGTTCCAGACCTTGAGGCCACCGCCGTCGTCGACCGCCGAGTTATTGACGAATGTGCAGTTGCGTATGACTGGATGGGAGAGATGTGATGCCATCATGCCGCCCCCATACTCAGCCGCAGAGTTTTCCCGAAAGACGCAATTGATGATCGTCGGCGAACATTCCTTGCACTCCAGACCCCCACCGGTGCCAGCGGCATTCCCGGTAAACACACAGTCCGTAATGATGGGTGATGACGAGGAGTAACAGTAGATGCCCCCGCCATCATACCAACATCCTGGACCCGGAACGACATTCTCAGAAAAGATGCAGTTGGTGATCGTGGGAGAGGAGGACGGATAACATAAGATCCCGGCACCGCAGCGGTACGGATAGTCCCCGACGGTGTACCCCTTCCTAATCGTGATGCCTTCAAGGAGCGCGGCAGCTCCCTCTCCTGAGTGGAAGTAGAAGCCACGATGCGGATTGGTAGAGCCACCTTCGCAGTCGATGATGCAGACTGCCGGGTTCCCATTCTGCGATCGGACGGTGATCGCTTTCCCGTGGTAGTCCAGGTCGCGGTTGCCGTCCCCGACGAAGGTCCCGTCAGTCAGTTCGACGACGTCACCGGGGGCGGCCGCATTGATCGCCGCCTGAATCGTTGGGAAGTCGCCAGAGCCATCGGGGCGAACAAGGTACGTCGTGGGCACCGACGAATCACATTGAAGTGGAAGGACCAGCAAGCCCGTCGCGCCATCAGCGACATAGACCCACTCGTCGGCCACAATCCCTGTGGCGCGATCAGGTGTGTCGAGGCCTCCGACTATCCATGGGTTGCTCGGATCGGAGATGTTGATCACCCAGACCCCGGAGTAGCCATCTGCGACATAGGCGTAGTGGCCAACCAAAGCGATTTCCCAAGCCTCGTTAGGTGTATCGACGCCCCCGGCAATGTGGGGGCTCGTCGGCACGGAGACATCGACCACAAGCAGGCCTGAATAGCGATCCGCGACGTAGGCATAGTGACCGGATACTCTCACGCCGAGGGCCT
>Ga0315286_10003194_pt1 | contig 15392 bp, 15 predicted proteins | sample YL17G10_0_MG_FD_205038 | JGI IMG/M metagenome (GOLD analysis project Ga0315286, IMG submission 205038) | Sediment microbial communities from Yellowstone Lake, YNP, Wyoming, USA - YL17G10_0 | ecosystem: Environmental > Aquatic > Freshwater > Lake > Sediment | place: USA: Wyoming | collected...
TGGGGGATGTGGAGGCTGGGTTCAAGGAGGCGGACATCGTCATCGAGCGGGAGTACAGGACGAACCGTAGGTACCATGTGCAGCTCGAAACGAAGAGCGTTCTCGTGAAGCCAGAGCCAGACGGGGGGGTAACCATCTGGAGCACCACACAGACACTACACAACACTCGCCTGCTCCTTCACGAGATATTTGGTCTCCCAATGGGCAAGATACGTGTCATGAAGACTAGTATCGGTGGAAGCTTCGGCTCCAGCATACAGGTCAACACCGTCGTCCCAATTGCCGTAGCAATGGCGCTGAAGACGAGGAGGCCAGTGCGCCTCAGCCTCACACGCGAGGAGGACCTCCACGACCACGTCAGTTACAGCATGATATTCAAGCTTAAGATGGGCGTGAAGAGGAGTGGAAAGCTCACAGCTGGTCACTTAGACGCGTGGCTCGACATCGGGGGACACCAAGTACAAGCCTATCCCCTCCTCGGATGCATAGTAGGGTGGTGGGTGAGCCTCTACAAGCTCCCCGCCAAGAGTTACCGAGGCATCGCCGTCTACACGAACAAGGTGCCGAGCTGTGCCTTCCGCGGCTACGGCAACCCCCAGATGACGTGGGCGACGGAGTGCATGATGGACGAGCTTGCCGAGGCTATCGGTATGGACCCCGTCGACTTCCGTCTACAGAACTACATCGGACAGGGTGACCTTTTCTGGGGTCAGGGACCGACCGTCAAGAGCATCATACAGAGCTGCGGCGTCGAGGAGATACTCACACGCGGCGCGAAGGAGATCGACTGGTACAACCGCCCAAAGGCTGGGAGTCAGGCTGGTCGCTACAGGCGAGGAGTCGGGATGGGGCGGGGCTACCATACGAGCAGTGCGGGCGCGCCCATTCCAGGTACAGTAGTCGACTTCGGTGGAGCACTACTCAAGCTTAACGAGGACGGCACTTTTGACTACATCACAGCCCTCATGGACCACGGCGGAGGCACCGTCGAGGCGCACGCTAAGATAATCGCCGAGGAGCTCTGCGTCCCACTCGACAACGTCAATATAATCCAGGCAGACACGAGCACGACCGTTTATGACGTGTGCACACACGCTAGCAGGGGGATCTACTCAGGCGGAGGAGCAGCCCTCAAGGTGGCAAAGCAAGTCAAGGACAAGATCAGAGAGAACGCGGGGAAGATACTCGACGCTTACCCACACGCGTTGAAGTTCAGAGTTGACCCGGTCAAGAAGCAGGGGGTCGTCTACGCAGAGGGCGTCGCTGGGCGGGAGATCACCTTCAAGGAGATTGCCTACATCATGAGGCACAAGAACTGGGGCACAATTGCATCCGTCGATAGCTACCGTCAGCCCGCCTGTCCTCCACACTTCACGGGTTACTTCGTCGAGGTGGAAGTGGACACTTGGACTGGGAAAGTGCGTCCGATGAAGATCATCGCCGGCGCCGACATCGGAACCGTAATCAACCCGACGCTTGCGGCGGGTCAGATACACGGCGGCTTCGCGCAGGGTTGGAGTATGACTCTACTTGAGGACATGCCTCATGATCCGAAGACGGGTGACCTCGTCAACAAAGGATTCCTAACTGACTATAAGATCCCCACGGCGCGGGACATGCCTCATCTTGAGGACTTCAAGGTTTTCTTTGTGGACACGTACGAGGAGACGGGTCCCTTCGGCGCGAAGGGGATAGGTGAGGGGGCGCTCAACCCAGTCGCCGGGGCGGTCGCGAACGCGATACAGAACGCCCTCGGGGTTAGGTTTTACGACCTACCCATCACCCGCGACAAGATTCTCGCGGCGCTCCAGAAGAAGGAGGGTCAGCAATGAGCATCAACACCCACAACACGCACATCATACACGGCTTCGGGTACCACGCGCCCGCAAGCGTCGCCGAGGCGGTGAAGCTCCTCGACGATCACGGAGTGGAGGCGGCTATCCTCGCGGGGGGAACCGACCTCGTCCCCAAGATGAAGCAGGCGATCTTCAAGCCAAAGCAAGTCGTCAACCTCAAATACATCCCCGAACTCGCGGGGGTTCGTGAGGAGGCAGAGCAAATTAGGATCGGCGCTCTGACGAGGCTACGCGACTTGGAAAGGAGCATCATAGTAACCGAGAAGCTACCATTGCTTCACGAGGCGGTCATTGCGATCGGTTCGGTTCAGATACGGAACATGGCGACGGTTGGGGGGAATCTTTGCAACGCGTCGCCAGCTGCAGATAGCGCTCAGGTGCTCATCGCACTCGGCGCGAAAGCGAACATCACCGGGCCATCGGGGGAGAGGAGCATAGAGCTCGAGAGCTTTTTTGCGGGTCCCGGTAGGACAGTCCTCGGACGGGGCGAGTTGCTGGTGAGCCTCACGTTGCCTTACCCGGAGGAGGGGAGCAGAGGTGCGTTCATTAAGCTGGGGAGGACGAGCCTCGACCTCGCCACCGTCAGCATCGCCGTCAACGCGAAGATGAAAAAGGAGACCGTTGAGAGCATCAGGGTCGTCATGGGCGCTGTGGCACCCACCCCGCTCAGGCTCAGGAACGTCGAGCAGAGCCTCGCAAAGAAGAAGCTTACCGTCGACGCCATCGAGGAGGCGGGCAAGCTGGTCTCGGAGAGCATTAAGCCAATCACCGACATCAGGGGGACCGCCGAGTACAGGCGACTCGCTTCGAAAGGGATAGCCATGGAGGCGCTTACACGCATCCTCGAAGACTCAAGGAGGGACAAGTGATGAAGATCACGATAAGAGTCAACGGGAAGCCTCGCGGCTTCGACGTGGAACCGAACACGCTTCTGCTCAGCCTGATTCGGGAGAATATGCTATTGACGGGCGCCAAGTATGGCTGCGGTGTCGGCGAGTGCGGAGCGTGCACCGTGCTTCTCGACGGGGAGTCTGTGCTCGCGTGCATGATCCTCGCCGTCGACGTGGATGGACGTAACGTTGAGACCATCGAGGGGCTCGGCGAGTACGACAGTCTCAACCCTATCCAAGAAGCTTACCTCGAGGAGGGCGCGGTTCAGTGCGGCTTCTGCACACCGGGTTTCATAATGTCGACGAAGGCGCTCCTCTCTGAGAAGCCCCAGCCGACTGAGACGGAGATCAGAGAGTACTTGAAGGGCAACATGTGCAGGTGCACGGGATATGTGAATATCGTGAAGGCGGTCCAGTCGGCCGCGGCGAAGATGAAGGGATCGGGTTGAGGACGGGGGGGGTCGTCCTCGCCGCGGGGAAGAGCAGCCGAATGGGGGCGAACAAGCTCCTCCTAGAGGTGGCGGGAAGGACTGTCCTAGACAGGCTCCTTGATGCTTTAACATTGGTTGACGAGGTAGTCGTTGTCACAGGATACAACCCGAAGTCGATCAGAAAAATAGCCGAGGCGCACGGCGTACACGTCGCCCACAACGCCGACCACGAGAAGGGGATGACTACTAGCTTTCAAACGGGGATCAGAGCGCTTGTGGGAGTGGACGCCGCATTCCTCGTCCTCGGCGATCAGCTGGGACTTAGACCTGAGCTTATTCGCAGGATGGTGGCAGCGATGGAGGACATCCCCGGGGCGCTCATAGTGAGCCCGACGCATGGCGAGAAGAGGGGACACCCCGTACTCTTCAGGAAGAGCCTCTTCGGAGAGATACTCGCGGAGGAGGGGACGCTCAAGGAAGTCGTGGACGCGCACACCAACGCTCACGTACAAGTCGAGGGGGGCGAGTGGAGCACTCTTGACTTCGATACCCTAGCAGACTTCGAGCGCGCCAAGCGCCTCTATGAGCAATGCATGGAATAGATGCTTCTAGTTGTGTCTGCCCTCGACTCCTATGAGATTAACGAGTCTGGCGCTAGAGTTAAATCGCATACCTTTCCATCCGTGACAGGATGGACGCAACAAACGGAGTCACCGACGAGTCGACTAAGTGCGTCATGGTGATAGACTTGGGGCTCCCAGTCGGGCTCAGAGTTAACACGGCGGGCCTCCTCGGGGCAACGCTTGGCAGAAGACTTGAGAGGATAATCGGCCCGGACGTGGTTGATGCTTCGGGGAAGAACCACGTGGGCATACTAAACATTCCACTCCCAATCCTATCTGCCGACGCGGATACCATCAAGGCGATCAGGGAGAAAGCGATGAAGCTTGGCGAATTGCTCGTCGTTGACTTCACAGAGACGGCGCAGAGGGAGGTTAGATACGAGAATTACACAGGTAAGCTAGCGCGCGCACGCCTGCTGGTGAACTCAGGTACCTCGGCGTCGCCCTCTACGGTCCTAAGAAATCCGTGAACAAGCTTGTGGGGAGCCTTCCCTTGCTTCGCTAGCCACGCTTTTTCTTTATCATCTCGGCGGCTATGCTGACGCCTATCTCCTCGGGAGTCTCGGCGTTTATGTCGAGGCCGATGGGAGCGTATAGGGCGTCGAGGACCTTCGAATCGAAACCCTCGGATTTTAGCTGCTCCTTATGCTTCTTCGCCTTGTTGCCGCTGCCTAGTAAGCCGATGTATGCTGGCTTCGCCTTGGCGGCGTAGCGTAGGGCGGCGAGCTCGAAGGCGGTCTCCCCGTGTAGGACGGCGACGAAGTCAGAAGGACGTATTTCGACTCCTGCGAGGGACTCGGGGTACTTGCCGCTGATCACCTTCATCCCGGGGAAGTACTCCTGTTTTGCAGTCGCTGCGTCGTCGACTACGATTACCTCGAAGCCGCACTCCTTCAAGTAGCGTGCAGTTGCCTGGGCAATCCAGCCGCTGCCCATGATTATGAGACGTGGATCGGGTTTGATAATGTCCATGAATATCTTTACCTCCCCTCCGCACTTCGAGTCGATGGCGATCATGCCTTCCCTCGGAGGTACCCCCATGGCGAAGTGTAGCGTCCGAGGCTTGCCCTCAATGAGCGCCTCCAGCGCCTGGGTGACGATGAGCCTCTCCATTCCCCCTCCGCCGATTGTGCCGAGCGACTTCCCATCGGGTGTCACCAACATCTTCGATCCCGGCTCACGGGGACCCGAGCCTTCCTTGAATATCAGTGTGCAGAGCACGATGCTCTGCCCCCTGGCGAGGAAATCGCCGGTTCGTCGGAATATCTCAGGGTCGCTCATCCCCTCAAACGATCCTTGAACCCATTAATAAGCGGTCACACTAGGGCTAGCCTCTGGCTGACCTCGAGACCGTCCCAGCCGACTGAGACGTACCTGCTCTCATAAAGACCGGATCTGCGGACCCTGTCTAGGTAGTCCGCCATGGCGCGGGGGAAGGCGCCGACGTTGTCGGCTATTATCACGCTGCCGGGGTGGAGCTTCGGTTCCATGAGGGTAAGGTATCTCCCGTACTCATCCTTCTCGGCGTCCACGAAGGCGAGGTCAATAGGTCCATCGACGGACGGGATGAGCGTTAGGGCGTCGCCGACGAGAACGCTCACCCTGTTGGCGAGGCCGGCCTTCTTTATGTTCGCCTCGGCTTCCCGGGCATGTGCCTTGTCTAACTCGATCGTCGTCAGGTGCGAGCCCTCGGGCATGTGACTCGCAATCACGATCGCGGAGTACCCGATGTTCGCCCCGACCTCTAACGCCCGCATCGGCTTCGCCTCCTCGACCACCCTAGCCACTATCTCGGCCTTCTCCGCCCCGATTATGGGAAGCCACTTCCTCGAAGCCTGCCTCTCGATCTCTCGGAGGACGTCCTCTGGGCCGCTCATGATCAAGCCTTCGACTCCGAAGACTAAAAACCAGTGTGAGGAAGTCAGGGCTATCGTCTTACGAGCAATCCGCACATCGGCGGGAAGGTCTCGTATAGACTCATTATTGCCTGCTTCTCCTCCTCGGTGCAGCCGATGAGAAGCTTGACCTCCGAGTCTCTCTTCATGAGGTCTATGGTGCAGACGACAGCGTCTATCCTCTGCTCAGGGTCGGAGCCTACGAAGACGTCTATACCTTTCCCGTCCATCGATGAAGTGCCTTCAAGGTAGCCGTAGTCGACGGGGTAGACGAACGTCGACGAGTCGCCATCATGCGTCCCCCGTGGGTTGTCGACTATTATCCGATTCTCCGCGGCGAGGCGGTCGAGGTTCTCCCAGAACCTGTCATCGACCATGCCCCTCCATAGAGGGGGGGAGAGATAAGCACATCCCATCGACTGACGCCGATAACATTTTCAATGAGCATACACTGAGCAATCAAAACACCGAGTGATTCGTCATGGTCGAGAGGACTCTCCCCGTCGCCTGCCCGCTTGACTGCGGAGGCGGCTGCCCACTGCTGGCACACATCGAGGACGGGAAAGTGGTAAAGATCACCAACAACCCAAACGGCGACCCACATATGGCTGGTTGCATAAAGGGACTGCAGATGACACGCGTCCTCTATGCCCCCGACAGGCTTGTGAAGCCCCTAATCAGGGTCGGACCTCGTGGTTCCGGGGAATTCAGGGAGGCCGAGTGGGGGGAGGCTATCGATCTCGTAGCGCGTAGACTCACCGAGATCAAGGATCGCTATGGCGCAGCCTCGATATTCAGGGCGGGGAGTGCCGGCACATCCACGGGGGCACTACACGAGACAAATGATGTCACACGTCGCTTCCTCGCTTTATTCGGGGGCTACACCGACAATGCCAACGGATACAGCAGCGCTGCAGGCAAATACACTACGCCTTTCATTCTCGGCACTAACTCCGCTGGCATAGACGCCGGCACCCTGCGAAACTCCAAGTTCATCATACTCTGGGGGGCTAACATAGCCGAGGCGCGCCTAGAGGGGGCGCTCGAGGCACACGTCAGGGAGGCGAAAGCACGTGGCGTCCCAGTTATCTTCATTGACCCGCGCAGGACGCTGACCGCGAAGACACTCGCCACCAAATGGATACCCATTTACCCTGGCACAGACTCGGCGATGATGCTAGCTGTCCTCAACGTTCTTGCTTCCGAGGACATGGTTGACCGCGCCTTCGTTGAAAAGTTCAGCTATGGCTTTAACGAGCTATTAGATCATGTCCTCGGCCGCGATGACGGTGTTCCGAAGACGCCGGAGTGGGCGGAGGGAATCTGCGGTACGCCCGCCTCGGAGATCAGGGACCTCGCCCGCCTATATGGGCGCAACCACCCAGCCGCCATCATTCCTGGACTCAGCATACAGAGGACCCTCGGTGGAGAAGAGGCAATACGACTGTCCATCGCCCTTCAGGTGGCGACGGGCAACCTCGGTGTCGAGGGAGGCTCAACCGGCGCACTCACTTGGGGCAAGCTCCCCAACCCACGCATGGGGAGACTCCAGTCGCTGGAGAATCCTGCAGGCACCTCCGTCATCACCTACCTGTGGGCTGACGCCGTCCTCGAGGGCAGGAAGGGTGGCTACCCCACCGACATCAAGGCAATCTACAATGTCGGCGGTAACTACCTCGCTACAGCCGCTGACACCCATAAAGTGATACGCGCCTTCGAATCCGTCGAGTTCAGCGTATGCCACGAGTTCTTCCTCACACCCACCGCCAAGTTCTGCGACGTCGTCCTCCCCGCCGCAATGTTCCTGGAGCGCAACGACATCGTCATCGCCGACGGCGGCAATCATGCCATGTTTAGCCACAAGGTCGTTGAGCCGCCGGGGGAGGCGAAGACCGACTACGAGATATTCTGCATGCTCGCCGAGAGGCTCGGGTTCCTCGAAGCCTTCAGCGAGGAACGCACCGAGGAGGAATGGCTCGATAAGTTCATCGCCGAATCCGAGGTGCCAGACGCGGAGGAGTTCAAGGAGAAGGGCATCTACTTCGGCAACGACCAGCACCGCGTCGGCCTCTCATCGTTTAGAGCTGACCCCAAGGCGAACCCGCTGAAGACGCCCTCAGGCCTCGTCCAGATACATTCCCTAGCCTACGCCGCGACGGGTTACTCCGCGATACCCACCTGTCGTGCAGCCATACCGGACTCGGTACACCCCCTGCGTCTCATCTCGCCCAAATCACGCTTCCGTGTACACAGCGAGAACTGGAACATCCCATTCTTCAGGGATCGCGAGAGGCACGCACTCTGGATCAACCCCGGCGACGCTTCAGCAAGAGGCATCGCTGACGGGGATACCGTGTTAATTCACAACCAGATTGGGAAGATCAGAATACAGGCGATGGTCACCGAGGACATAATGGCGGGCGTTGTCTGCCTGCAGGAGGGTGCGTGGCCCACATTCGGCGAGGACGGAGTTGAAACAAGCGGTTCACCGAACGTGCTCGCCTCCACTGAGCCGACTATGCCCAGCCGATCCCCTAGAACACATTCGATCTTCGTTCAGGTAGAAAGGGGCTAGTCCGGGGCTATCTTCTCCGCCGCGTCGAGTATCGCCTCGATGATGGCGACGTACCCTGTGCAGCGGCAGATGTTTCCCTCGATAGCCATCTTAACCTCATCCTCCGTCGGACGCCTGTTGTCCCTGAGAAGCGCGTAGGCACTCAGAAGCATCCCCGGCGTGCAGAAACCGCACTGGACGGCCCCGTTCTCCATGAACGCCTCCCTCAGCTCCTTCATCAATGGATTATCCACGAGTCCCTCGATAGTGCTGACATGGCGCCCCTCCACCTGCGGCCCGAGTATCAGGCAGGAGGTCATCGGGTAGCCGTCGATCAACACCGTGCATGCCCCGCACTCCCCCTGCTCGCAGCCCTTCTTCACGCTCTTCACACCCAGCTCCATGCGGAGCATGTCGACGAGAGTCATCGTTGCAGGCGCTTCGACGTATACGTCTGCACCGTTTAACTCGAAGTTCACCATCAGAACACACCTCCAGCGCGGCGCCAAGCCTCACGCATAGCACGCTTCACGAGGACACCGACCATATCCCTCCTATACTCGGCTGTGCCCCTCACATCGTCGATGGGCTTCGCCACCTCGATTGAGGAGGCCCCCGCTTCTTGTATCAACTCCTCGCTCATCTTCCTGCCTCTAATCTTGTTCTCGACGGTTGGCGCCCGTATTGGCGTGGGCGCGACGCTTCCGAGTGCGATCCTGACCTCCTTCAGCTTGTCCCCGTCCCTTTCTGCGTAGACCGCAGCGTTAACGATACTGAGGGTGAATCCCTTACGCCTGCCTATGCGCTGGAAGCTGCTCCCAGCCCCCTTGACGGCGGGAAACCTGAGGCCGCCCAGTATCTCGTTCTTCTCGAGTACTGTCATCTTAGGCCCCTTGAATAAATCCAGGAGAGGTATCCAGTGCCCTTCTTCGAGGCTGACTATGTGAGCCTCCGCGGCGTGTACGAGGAGCGGTGGGGCGGAGTCGGCGGCGGGGGATGCGTTGCAGAGGTTGCCTCCTACTGTGCCCCTGTTCCTGATCTGAACCGACCCAATCCACCGAGCCGCGTCATGCAGCGCAGGCGCAGTTACCTCAACGAGCTTGGACGCCAACAGCTGCGCGTGTGTCGTTGTAGGCCCTATGAGCACGTAGCCTTCCTCCTCCTCGACGCCACGAAGCTCGTCGATGAGCCCGAGGTCTATGAGGTGTACCGGCTTGGAGCCAAGGTCGCGGAACGCCGGCACGATGTCTGTTCCACCCGCTATCGGCATCGGGTCGTCTAGCATGCCCATCATCTCAAGCGCACCGACGAGTGTTGGTGGGCGTAGCAGCTCGAACCCGTTTAGCGGCTTCATATTTTGCCGGCCTCCTTTAGCGCCTTGTGCATGCGATCCGGGGTCACTGGTATCGTGCTGAACCTTATACCCGTCGCGTGATGGATGGCGTTGACCACAGCGGGGACGATGCTGATGATGCTTGGCTCCCCGACACCCTTTGCTCCGAAGGCGGCATGCTTGTACGCCTCCTCGACTACGATGGTGTCGCCGATCTCCGGTGTATCCATGGCGGAGGGGATGACATAGTCCTTGAAACCCGTCGTCGTGACAACACCGTTCTTGAGCTGTAGGTTTTCCATTATGGCGAAGCCGATGCCGTGGCTTATCGCACCGTGAATCTGCCCATCGATTATGAGGGGATCGATTGCCTTGCCCACGTCCATCGCGGGCCAAATCTTCGTAACCTCGACGATACCAGTCTCGGTGTCTACCTCAACTTCGGCGACGGATGCGGCGAAGGTGTAGACAGCGTAGTTGTGCCCGAGGCCCGTCTCGGGATCGAAGTATCGGCGTGGCGAGATGTAGAAGCCGTAGCTCGCCGGGTTTTCGCCCCGGATGTGCATCTGCTCCGCCACCTCCGCGAATGGAATCTTCTGGGCGGGCTTCTTTTTGTTGTAGGCTTGACTGTCGCGAAGCTCTACCTGAGCCTCTGGGCAGCTGAGCATGTCGGCGGAGACCCTGATCATGCGTTCCCTGAGTTTGATCGCGGCATCAGCTGCGGCGCTGCCTCCCATCATGAGGCCTCGGCTACCGTGCGTCGGCTTCGAGTCGGGGGTCGAGTCCGTGTCTGCCTGCTCAATCTTAATGTCTTCTAGACTGGCTCCGATTATCTCGGCGACTATCTTGGCGTGGCCGAATGGCGAGCCTTGTCCTATCTCGCAGATACATGTACGGTAGGTAAGGCTCCCGTCCTGGTGTATCATGAGTGAGGCGGAGCTCCAATCGGGGGTGCTGCGGCTCGTGCTGTTGCCGTGGTAGGCGCAGCCGACTCCCCAGCCCCGGAGCTTTGTACCGACGCGCACCGGCTCCCTGTGATTCCACCAGTCAGAAGCTGCGGCGGCGCCGGCGAGACACTTGTCGATGCCTACGCTGCTGTCAAGTTCCTGATCGCACGTCGTGTGGCCGCCGACCTTGAGGATGTTCTTCATCCTGAAGTCGACGGGGTCCATATTGAGTTCATATGCGAGTTTGTCAACCTGTTGCTCAGCTGCGAAGTGGAGGGCTAGGTTGCCGAAGCCGCGGTAACTGCCACCGTAGACCTTGTTCGTGTAAACTGCGCGCCCGTCGACGGCGACGTTGGGCACCTCATAGGGACCGCATGCGTGGGCGGTCTGCCTCCATAGCCAGAATGGGGCGCGGTTAGCATATGCGCCGACCTCGAGGGTTATTTCGACCTCGACGGCGGTCATGTTCCCCTTCCTATCTGCCCCAGATTTGTAGTGGAATCGGGCGGGGAATCTCTTCGGAGTGACTGCCATTACCTCGCTGCGGTCCATTATGTAGGCGGCGGGCTTACCCGTCTTCACAGCGGCGAGTGCCGCGTACGCGCCTATGAGTGGCCCGGTGTCATCCTTCTTGCCGAAGGCTCCACCGCTCAGGGGGTGAATGACCCTGACCTGGTTGAGCTTCCATCCGAGGACCCTAGCGACTTTTTCCCTGACGAGGTGGGGGCTCTGCATGCAGGCTATGATCGTGACTTTGCCGACCCCGTCGGCGACGGCGTACGCCGTCTCGGGCTCCATGCACATGTGCTCCTGGTAGGGGGACCAGTAGGTGTCCTCGACGACGACCTTGGAGTCTCTCCAACCTTTGGCTATGTCCCCCTTTCTAATCTTCGTCTTGAGTGCAATATTGGATTCCTTGTGGATGATTGGTGCTCCGTCAGCGAGTGCCGCGTCTATGTCAAGTACTGCCGGAAGCGGCTCGTAGTCTACTACTATCGCCTCGAGCGCTTCCTGGGCCGCGTTCTCGTCCACCGCACAAACGAGCGCGATAGGGTCGCCAACGTAGTGAACCTTAAAATCATTCAAGAACGGCTGCTCAGGCATCGCATAACCTATCTCGTTCTCTCCTGGGACATCCCGCCCAGTGAGAATCGAGACGACACCGGGGATCTTACTTGCCAAGGTTGTGTCGACCCTCTTTAGGAGGGCATGGGGCATCGTGCTACGCAGTACCTTGACGACCATAGTATCCTTTGGGATGTAGTCGCCGGTGAAGCGGGCCTTACCGAGCAGCTTATCGAGGGCATCCGACCTCACGGTCTTCTTCCCGACGACTAGGTACTCGTCCCTGTTGAGCAGGTCGCTCAGAATCCTGTCGTATTCCATGGAGCTAACCGAGTACTGTAGTCGCGGAGGGGGTATTTAGAATCTACAGCCGGGTGCAGCCGACTATGATCCTGAGAAGTGCGTCGGCGTCACCAGCCGCTAGCTGAAAGACTTGAGACGCCTTCCCGTTGACGAGGTCGGTGACCTCCTTGACCTTGTCGTCTCGGCAGAGGAAGACAGCAATGCCTCCCCTACTGAGGGCGTTAGCGACCATGACGGCTCCGGAATAAATGCCTTTTTTTTGGGACTCCAAGCGCCCCCACTCGTCGACGAAGACGACTACGCCGTCACGCATCTCAGTCGAGGCGCGTTGGAGAGCTAAGTTCGCTGAGTAGAACCCCGCTCTACTGAAGACGAACCGTGGGTTGTCGAATGACTCCCAGCCCTCGGCGAAGTCAATTCCCGCGGGCTTGACCAGTGGCGTCCTCTCCCCAGTATCGAGCTCGTCGAGGTCGTAGCTTGGGTCCGGGTCCTCCCCGATTATGCGCCTGCTGAGTATTCCCATGACCGTTATCCCGTCTGCCTTCGCCCTCTCTACCGCTAATTCTGCGGTTCGGGTCTTCCCCCCACCAATGGGGGCGTACAGGATCACAGCGCAGCGCAACTCGATTCACGGGAAGGGGTAGGCGCATAGGATAAGAACCCAACGCCCTGATAGTTGATCGAAGTACTATGGTCGGCTACGCGAGGAGCAAGATCGTGTGCACAATAGGGCCGGCGAGCAAGAGGCCGGACATCCTCAAGGAGATGGCGGCGTCTGGGATGGATGTGGCGCGCGTAAACCTGAGCCACGGCAACTTCGATGACCATAGGAATACAATACGCGCCATAAGGAGCCTCGGTAACGTATCCGTCCTAGTCGATCTCCCAGGTCCGAAGATACGCCTTGGTGAACTCAAAGAGCCCGTCCAGCTTAAGGGGGGGGACGCCGTCAGATTCACAACAGAGAACATAGTCGGCGAGGGTTTCACCCTCCCGGTCAACTACGCGAAGCTTCCCGTCGAGGTCCGCCCCGGGGGCCACATATTCATCAATGACGGTCTCATCGAACTCGATGTAACCAAGATCGACGGCGACTTCAAGGGCTTCGATGCCAAGGTCGTCAGTGGCGGCGAGGTGAGCAGCCACAAGGGAGTCAATGCCCCGGGAGCATCGCTCAGCCTTCATCCGCCCACCGAGCAGGACATCAGGGGCATCGAGTTTGGCGTTCAAGCCGGCGCAGACTGGTTCGCTGCCTCATTCATTAGGAGCAGGAAGGACGTCAAGGCAGTCAAGGATGCGATAGAGGCCGCCGACGGCGACCAGCCCATCATAAGCAAGATCGAGCACGGGGAAGCGATCACCAACATAGACGAGATCATCGACGAGAGCGACGGCGTAATGGTGGCGCGGGGTGATCTCGGCATCGAGGTACCCCCGTGGGACATCCCCCTCCTTCAGAAAAAGATAATCACAAAGTGCTACGAGGCGGGGAAACCCGTCATAGTCGCGACGCAGATGTTGGAGTCAATGGTTGACAATCCTCGCCCCACGCGGGCGGAAGCGAGCGATGTCGCCAACGCTATCCTCGACGGCGCAGACGCGGTGATGCTCAGCGAGGAGACGGCGATGGGTGCCCACCCAATAGAGGCGGTGCGTGTCATGGAGAGCATAAGTCGTGTAGTTGAGGAGGGGGCGACACTCAGATCATTGCAGAGGCCCCAAGAGGGGCACCCCATTGCGGATATAATAGGCAGCCTCGCCGCCATGGCCACCGAGGCAGTCAAGCCTTCCGCTATTATCGTCCCCACGAGAAGCGGCTTCACGAGTCGCATGGTCTCAAAGTACAGGCCCGCCACGAGGATACTAGCCGTCTCTAAGGAGCAGAAGATAGCTCGCAGGATACGTTTGTACTGGGGCGTCGAACCTATCGATATACAGTGGAGCGACAATAGGGACGAGCTTATCGTCCGCGCGGTCAACAAGGCCCTGAGGGAGGGTTATGTAAGGGACTCCGACTCCATCATGGTCGTCTCCGGCTCCTCCCTGGAGGCTCCGGGTGGCACGAGCACCCTCGAGATTCTCAGGATCCGCAACATTCTCCATATCGCTGGGAGGAAGGACTGATGCGCCTCGGCCTCATCTCTGACACGCATGATAATGTCACGATGATCAAAGCTGCGATTAAGCGGCTAAACGAATTCGACGTCGAACTCGTTCTACACGCCGGCGACTACATCAGTCCATTCACGGCGAAGCCCTACGCCGAACTTAATGCGAAGTTGATCGGCGTCTACGGGAACAACTGCGCCGAGAGGGAGAAGCTGAAGGAGGTCTACGCAGCAGTCGGCAAGGAGATTGTAGGCAACTTCGCTGAGATCGAGGCAGGAGGAAAGCTGATCGCCCTACTCCACGGCCACGATGAGGCTCTGCTTCGCGCCCTAACGGCTCACGGAGTCTACGATGTAATCGTCCACGGACACGACCACAGGGCTAAGATTGTAAAAGTTGGCCCCACTCTCATCATCAACCCGGGTGAGGTCGGGGGTTGGCTATATGGGAGGAGTAGCCTTGCAGTGCTTGATACTGAAGGGCTCAAGGCGGAGATAATCTACTTCTAGGCGATGTAACCATGATCAGGAAAGCATTCTTGATGAGTATCTACCCTGGGCGGGAGGCGGAGTACGAGTCGCGCCACAGCCCCATCTGGCCTGAACTTGAGAAGACCCTCGATGAACACGGTATCCACACCTACACAATCTTCCTCCACCGGGAGACGCGTCAGTTATTCGCCTACGTCGAGTTCGAGGACGTAACGCAGTGGGACGCGGTCGCGGATACACCAGTCTGCAAGAGGTGGTGGGCGCACATGAGGGAACTCATGCCCTCGAACCCCGACAACAGCCCAGTTTCCGAGGAGCTCCGTGAAGTCTTCCACATCGAATCCTAGGCGTAGAGAAGCCTGTAGAACTCATCCACAGACTCTCGGAGGTACTTCTCGTCTACTTTCCCGAGTGGTGAAGGCGTCTCGAAGACGCGTCCCGGTATGCGTAACTCCTTCGGGTTGAAGCCCTCGCGCTCCTTGAACCGGTTCTTCTCCCTAAGTATCTGCATTCCTATGGCTTCTAGGGCCTCGGGCTGTAATTTGTGCCCGGCTGTCGTCAGCGTATTGGCGACCGTGTCCTTGTCGTATATGCCTCTTGCGAAGAAGCAGATGACGAGGCTGCTGAGCACTTGGCGCCACGCCTCCTCCTTGAGCAACTTTGCAGCGGCAGTCTTCGGGTCGGGGAGTTTATCTTTGAGGGCTGCTTGGTCGATGCTGTAGCCGGCGGCGTCGAGGTGGCTGTGACGGGCTCCGGTGAGGTAGCCTACGTAGCCGACTGGGCCGGTGTGGTAGCCGGGTATCTCGTTGCCGCCGAAGGCGAGGGCATACTCCTCACCGCCGTAGCGCTTCGAGGCGAAGTCCACCCCCTTCGCGAGGGCGGAATAGAACTCGTT
>Ga0315286_10003196_pt1 | contig 15392 bp, 12 predicted proteins | sample YL17G10_0_MG_FD_205038 | JGI IMG/M metagenome (GOLD analysis project Ga0315286, IMG submission 205038) | Sediment microbial communities from Yellowstone Lake, YNP, Wyoming, USA - YL17G10_0 | ecosystem: Environmental > Aquatic > Freshwater > Lake > Sediment | place: USA: Wyoming | collected...
AGACCATCCTCGGTGGCATGGCGGGGATGAAGTTCGTCTACTTCCACCCCGAGGACGTAGTGCGCCACCGGCTGGTGCGCGATATCCTGCAGGCCTTCGAGTCGTATCATGCCCGGGTGGACGGCAAGGAGGAGGACGGCGTGGGAGAGAGTCTCGAGGCCGGTGCGCAGCCTAGCCCCGCCACCGCCGATCCGCCGGCTGCCGCGAGCCCCGCCACCGCCGATCCGCCGGCCGCCGCGAGCCCCGCCACCGCCGATCCGCCGGACCCCTCGGCCGCCGACCCTGCAGCGCCCGGACGCGGTTCTTCGCTCTGAGCCCCGACCGGTTGCCGGCGCCATGACCCTCCAGGAACCACCCGCGCTGCCCGACCGGGCCCGCCGTGTCCGATGGGGGTATTTCGGCGTGCGCCTGCTGCTGGTCCTGCTGCTGCTCGCGCTCGCCGCGCTCCTGCCCGGGCTGCGCGGCGGAGGCGACCGATTCAACTACCGCGAGGGCGACATCATGCGCGAACGCGTGGTGGCGCCCTACGATTTCCGCGTCGAGAAGGACGAGGCCGTGCTGCGCCGCGAGCAGGCGCAGGCCGCCGCGGCCGTGCCGCCCGTGTTCGTGGCGGACCCGCGTGTCTCGGCCGACATGCTGGCGCGCCTGGGGGCGTTCCAGGAGAAGGTGTTCGCCGTGGTGCTCTCGCCCGGCATCAAGCCCGCCGAGCGGGTGGGCCGCGTGCGCGCGCTCGGCGTGCCGCTGAGCGAGGAGAGCGCCGTCGCGCTATCGGCGCCGGGGCGCGCGCGCCGGGTGTTGCGCGAGTTGGGCGGCTGGCTCAACGACCTATACCGGGCCGGCGTGGTGGCCGAGAAGCGCAACGGGACCGTGCAGGGCAACCTCGCGATCCAGTTGCGCGACGGTGAGTCGGAGGCGCCGCAGTCGGTGAGCCTGCTCTACGACCGCCGCGAGGCGCTGGCGCTCATTGCCCGCCGCGCCGGGGCCGCCTTCCCGGACGACCCGCGCGGGGTGCGGCTCGTGACCGATCTGGCCGGGCCGTTCCTGCAGGCCAACATCGTCCCCGACCGGGCCGAGACCGAGTGGCGCCGCGTGCAGGCTCAGGGGGCGGTCCCTGCGCTGCTGGGCTACGTCAAGAAGGACGAGCTCATCGTGGACGCCAACCAGAAGCTCACGCGCGAGGCGCTCAACCGGCTGCGCTCGCTCGGGAATCTCGAGGCCGCGCGGCAGGAGCCGCGCGAGCTGCTCTACCCGCCGCTGGCGCGCGCGTTGCTGCTGCTGCTCTTCATGGCCGCCTTCGTGACCTACCTGCGCATGGAGCTGCCTGCGGTTCACCGCGACAACGCCATGCTCGCGCTGTTCGCGCTGCTCACGGGGGTCGTGTTGGTCGCGGCCGAATCGCTGGTCGGCGGGTTCGGCTTCCCGGTGCTGGTCGTGCCGCTGGCGGCGGCGCCGCTGGTGACCGCCTCGGTGCTCGAGAAGCGCCCGGCCGTGGTGTTCACGCTCCTGCTCGCGGTGATGGTGACCGCGGTGAGCGAGCTCAAGGCTCCGTTCGTGGCGATGGCCGTGATGGGGGGCGTGACCGCGGTCTACTCGGTGGCGCGGTTGCGCCACCGCTGGCACTTCGCCGTGGCCGCCTTCTCGATCGCCCTTGCCAACCTGTTCGCCATCCTGACCTGGGACCTGGGGCAGCAGGCCAAGCCCGAAGTGCTGGCGCAGGACGCAGCCTGGGGTGTGGCCGGCGCCTTCCTCTCGGTGACGCTCGCGTTCCTGATGCTGCCGCTGGCCGAGCGCCTGTTCGGTCTCACCTCGGATATCACGCTGCTCGAGTTGTCGGACCTGAACCGGCCGCTGCTCAAGCGGCTGCAGCTCGAGGCGTCCGGGACCTACCACCACAGCATGGTGGTGGGCAGCCTGGCGGAGCGTGCCGCCGAGGCGATCGGCGCCAACTCGCTGCTGGCGCGGGTCTCGGCCTACTACCACGACATCGGCAAGCTGGCGAAGCCGGAGTACTTCAACGAGAACATGCTGTCCCACGTACGCAACCCGCACGAGAGACTCTCGCCAAACATGAGCACGCTCATCGTGAAGTCGCACATCAGCGAAGGGCTGGAGATGGCGCGTCGCGAGCACCTGCCGCGCGCGGTGCGCGCCGCCATCCCCGAGCACCACGGCACCATGGCGGTGGCGTTCTTCTACGGCAAGGCGCTCGATCAGGACCCGGGGGCGCGGCGCGAGGACTTCTCCTACCCCGGCCCCAGGCCGCGTTCGCGCGAGACCGCCATCCTGATGCTTGCCGACGGCATCGAGGGCGCCTCGCGTGCGCTCTCCGAGCCGACCCCGAGCCGTATCCGCGGGCTCGTGACGCGCAATCTCGAGGAGCGCGTGCAGCAGGGGCAGCTCGACGAGTGCGGGCTGACGCTGCAGGAGCTGGCGAAGATCCGCGAGGCGTTCATCCCGGTGCTGATCGCCACCTTCCACGTGCGAGTCAAGTACCCCGAGATCCCGCAGTCCGCCGATGCCCGTCTCCGTCGTTAGTCCGCGCGGGTTCACGGGCGTGGCGGCACCGCTGCGCGCCGCCGTGCTGGCGGCGCTTGCGCTCGAGGGCCGCCGCGCCGGCGAGGTCGCGGTGGTGCTCGCCGACGATGCGAAGCTGCGCGACCTGAACCGGACGTGGCGCGGCCTCGACCGCGCGACCGACGTGCTCTCGTTCGGCTACGACGAGGGCGGGGACGACGAAGTGGAGGGCGACATCGTGGTCTCGCTCGAGCGCGTGGGCGCGCAGGCGAAGCGCTTCCGCGTGAGCCGGGGTCGGGAGCTGGCGCGCGTCGTGGTCCACGGGGCGCTGCACCTGGCGGGGCTCGACCACCAGGGCGCCGCCGAGCGCCGGCGCATGCGCGTCCGCGAGGACCGCGTCCTGCGCGCCGCCCGCGCGGCGATCGCGGAGCTGGACGAGGCGCTCGGGCGGCAGGGCGTGATGATGCGCTGAGTCGAGGGCCGGCGCGGGTCTTGCACCTGCCGTCCCGAGTCGTGGCCCCGTGCTTGGTGACGGTGTGGCGGCGCGAGCGGTGATGACTGCCAGGTGCGGCCCGGTGCATAGTGAGCTCGGCGGGCCAGTCGCACCCCCTCGGAGCTCGATCACCCGCCGGTTCGGGCACCGTCCAACCAGAGGTGCATCGTGCGTCCCAGGGAGCTCATTCTCTTGATTGTCACCTGCGTTCTCATCCCTCTCGTGTTGTCCTGCGGCAAGAACACCCCGACGAAGCCCGAGCCCGCGCCGGCGTGCCAGGTGAGCCCGAGCCCGCTGGCGTTCGGGTCAGTGGTGGTGGGCAGCACTTCGGACTCGAGCTTCACGATTCGGAACACGGGTGCCGGGACGTTGAGCGGCAGTGTCGGTCCGGGCTCAGGGGCGTTCAGTGTCGTGTCGGGGCAGGGGGACTACTCGCTGACGGCCGGGCAGGAGAAGCACGTGACGGTGCGGTTCGCGCCGACGGCGGCCGGGGCACACTCGACGGAGCTGCCGCTGGGGTCGAGTCACTGCACGAGCCTGACCTGCACGGGCACGGGAACGGCGGGGCCGATGTCGGGAGAGATGGTGTACGTGCCCGCGGGCAACTTCACCATGGGCAGCACGACGGGCAATTCCAACGAGCAACCCGTGCACACCGTGTTCATCGACGTCTTCTGGATTGACAAGTACGAGGTGACGAACGCCGAGTTCAAGCGGTTCATGGATGCGGGCGGGTACACGACCCAGGCGTTCTGGAGCCCGGCCGGCTGGTCACAGCGGCAGTCCAGCGGCTGGACGCAGCCAGAGTTCTGGGCCACCGGCGAGAACCACTCCGGACCGGCGTGGCCGGGTTTCCCGGTGGTCGGGGTCTCGTGGTACGAGGCCGAAGCCTACGCCAACTTCGTGGGCAAGCGGCTGCCGACGGAAGCGGAATGGGAGAAGGCCGCCCGGGGCGCGGACGAGCGCACGTACCCGTGGGGCAGCAGCATTGACGGCGGCCGGGCGAACTACTGGGCCAGCGGCGATCCCTACGACAACAACAGCACGCCGGTGGGCTTCTACGATGGCCGGTTGCACCCCAGCCCACTCTTCCAGACCACGGACTCGCCGAGCCCGTACGGCGCATACGACATGGCAGGCAACGTCTCTGAGTGGGTGGCGGACTGGTACCAGTCCGACTACTACTCGGTGAGCCCATCCTCGAACCCGCCGGGGCCAGTCTCCGGGGCGTCGCGGGTGCTGCGGGGCGGCGCGTGGAACTACGGCCCGAGCTACCTGCGGTCTGCCTATCGCGGCTACGCGCCCCCGGGCAGTCGCAACTGCGGCTACGGGTTTCGTTGTGCGCGGACGTTGCCATGACACTCTGCACTCTCGCTCTTTCTGGCTCTTCACTCTGAGATGGCGCCCGCCTCCGGCACGGCGAAGCAGGCAGGCGCCGGCTTGGTCGCGGTGGTGCCCAGGGCCTGCGACCTGGTGTCGTGGTTGACACCGCGGGTGAACGAGTTCCCGCGGGCTTTGCCGCCCTGCCGGACGGGCGACCACCTGCCCCGGTTGGGCCTCCGGTGGGTCTGGCGATCGTCATCTGCGCGTGCACCCGCGGACGCGCCGGTTTGACCGCGGCGGGCCCATCGGAGACTCTCCAGGGCATGGATCCGTCACAGATCGAGCCCCCCCGCCGTGCCGTGGCCGCCGGGCGGCTCCGCACCTACCTCATCGCGGGCCTGCTCGCGCTCGCGCCCACGGCCATCACGCTGTGGGTGCTGGTTGTCCTGCTCAACTGGACGGACAACCTGCTCGGGCGCTACCTGCGATTCCAGGTGCTCGGCGACCACCGCATCCCCGGACTGGGCCTGGTGGCCACGTTCGTCCTGCTGCTCATTGTGGGCTGGATGATCACCGTCATCGGCCGCTGGCTGGGCGGCCGGCCGATGCTCCGCATGTGGGACCACCTGCTGAGCCGCATCCCCGGCGTGGGCATCCTCTACGGCTCGACCAAGTCCTTCGGCGAGGCGTTCTTCCAGAGCCGGGAGACGACCTTCAAGCAGGTGGTGCTGGTGCCCTGGCCCATGCCCGGGATGTACCGCATCGGCTTCATCGCCGCGCGCCCGGGCCCGGGCGTGCGGCGGCACCTCGGGGACGACGTCGAGGTCGTGTTCCTGCCGCATACGCCCAACCCGGCCTCCGGCTTTGTCCACTACGTACCCCGCTCGCAGCTCATCTACCTGGACTGGGCGGTGGAGGACGGGCTCAAGGTCATCGTCTCGGGCGGTGTGCTGCAGCCTGGTGAGTTCGCCGCGGCCGCCGCGCGCGCCCCGGCCCAGGAGAGCCCCGGTGGCTCTGGTTAGCGCCGAGGGGGTCGTCCTCAAGACGCACGTGCTCGGCGACACGAGCCGCATCGTCGTGGTCTACACGCGCGAGCACGGCATGGTGCGCCTGGTGGCGAAGGGCGCGCGCAAGACGCCGAGCCGGTTCGGCTACGCGCTCGAGCCGCTCTCGCGCGGGCGCTACGTCTACTACTTCAAGCCCGACCGCGACCTGCACCTGCTGTCGCAAGCCGACACGCTCACCGCGACCGGCAGCCGGCTCGCCGACCTCACGCGGCTCGCGCACGCCGAGGCTGCGCTCGAGCTGATCGACCGGCTGGTGTGGGGCGAGGAGCCGCACGCCGAGCTCTACGAGCTGCTGGTCCGGGCGCTCGAGGCCGTGGTCGCCGCGCCCGAGGCGTCGCTGCCAGCCATCACCATCGCCTTCGAGCTGCAGGTGGCGAGCCTGCTCGGCTACCGCCCGCGGCTCGACGCCTGCGCCCAGTGCGCGAGTCCGCTCTCGCCCGAGCTGCTCTTCTCGCCCGCGCACGGCGGCATGCTGTGCGACCGCTGCGCCGCCGGGGGCGGTGTCCTGAAGCTCTCCGCCGATGCGCTGGCCGGGCTCACGCTGCTGCTCTCTCGCCCGGTGGGCGAGGCCGGCGACTTTGTCGAGGTGAAGCGCGCGGGCGAGATCCTGCGCGTCATCGAAGCCTTCCTGCGTTACCACTTCCACCGCTTCCAGGGCCTGCGCTCGCTCGAGCTGCTGCGCGCGCTGCAGGACCCCGGCTCGTCGGAGGCTGCCTGATGGAACTTGAGCCCGCCCGTTCGCTGCAGGAGATGATGCTCGTGCTCGAGACGTACTGGGCCGAGCGCGGCTGCACCATCCAGCAGCCCTACCCGTCCGAGGTCGGCGCCGGGACCTTCAACCCGGCCACCTTCCTGCGCTCGCTCGGTCCCGAGCCCTGGCGCGTCGCCTACGTCGAGCCCTCGCGCCGCCCCAAGGACGGCCGCTACGGCGAGAACCCGAACCGCTTCCAGCAGTTCTTCCAGTACCAGGTGCTGCTCAAGCCCTCGCCGATCGACGTGGTCGAGCAGTACTTCGACTCGCTGTGCGCGCTCGGCATCGACCCGGCCGAGCACGACCTGCGGCTGGTCGAGGACGACTGGGAGTCGCCGACGCTGGGCGCGGCGGGCGTGGGCTGGCAGGTGTGGATGGACGGCCAGGAGATCTCGCAGTTCACCTACTTCCAGCAGTGCGGTGGCCTCGATCTGCCGGTGGTCTCGGCCGAGCTGACCTATGGCCTCGACCGCATCGGCATGATGCTACAGGGCACCGACCGCGTGCAGGACCTGGTGTGGTCGCCGGGCCGCAGCGGGGCCGGGGGGCGCGTGCTGGCCGACGCGGTCACCTGGGGCGACCTGTGGCTGCGCAACGAGGTGGAGTGGTCGCGCTACAACTTCGAGCAGGCGCCGGTGGATGCGCTGTTCGAGATGTTCCGAGTCTGGGAGGCCGAGGCCGTCCGGCTGCTCGACCTCAAGCTGGTGAACCCCGGCTACGACGCGGTCATCAAGTGCTCGCACGCCTTCAACCTGCTGGACGCGCGCGGCGCGATCTCGGTGAGCGAGCGGGTCGGCTACATCGGCCGCGTGCGCAAGATCGCGCGCCGGGCCGCGGTGGCCTGCACGAAGCTGCGCGAGGAGCTGGGCTATCCGCTCATCAAGGACGAGGCGGAGCGCGCGAAGTGGGTGAAGCCGGTGGCGGAGGACGGCGCCGGGGACACGCCCGAGCCGGCGAAGCCGCGCGCGAAGAAGGCCCGCTCATGAGCCGCGACCTGCTGTTCGAGATCGGGGTCGAGGAGCTGCCGGCCGGCTACATCCCGCCGGCCCTGGAGCAGCTCGAGCGCGGCATTGCCGCGGGGCTGGCGGACGCGCGGCTCGCGCACGGCGCGGTACGCACGCGTGCCACGCCGCGGCGGCTCGCGCTCTACGTCGAGTCGCTCGAGGAGCGCCAGCCCGACCGCGACGAGGAGGTGATGGGCCCGGCCGTGCGCATGGCGTACGACGCGGAGGGCCGGCCCACGACGGCGCTGCTCGGCTTCTGCCGGGGCCGGGGCGCCGACGTGGCGGACGTGCGCCGGGTCGAGACCCCGAAGGGCGAGTACGTGGCCGTGACCGTGCACCAGGCCGGGAAGCCCGCGGCCGAGGTGCTGCCCGCACTGCTCGCGGCCCTGGCGCGGGGGCTGACGTTTCCCAAGGTGATGCGCTGGCTCGACGACGACACGCGCTTCGCCCGGCCGGTGCGCTGGCTCGTGGCGCTGCTGGGCGAGGAGGTGCTGCCGGTGCGCGCGTTCGGTCTCGAGGCCGGGCGCGACTCGCGCGGCCACCGCTTCCTCTCGCCGGAGCCCGTGACGCTGGCCCGCGCGCAGGACTACCTCGCGGCGCTCGAACAGGCGTCCGTGGTGGCCGCGCCGCTGGCGCTGCGCGCGCGCATCGCCAAGCAGGTCGCCGGCGTTGCTGCGGAGCACGGCGGCCGCCCGGTGGCAGACGAGGAGCTGCTGGAGATCTGCGGCTACCTCGTCGAGTGGCCCACGTCCTTCGCCGGCTCGTTCGACGAGCGCTACCTCGACCTGCCGCGCGAGGTCGTTGTGACCGCGCTGCGCGAGCACCAGCGCTTCTTCGCGGTCGAGGACGCGGACGGGCGCCTGCTGCCGTTCTTCGTCGCGGTCCGCAACGGCGACGAGCGCGGCCTCGCGCAGGTGCGCAAGGGCAACGAGGGCGTGCTCATCGCCCGGCTCGAGGACGCGAAGTTCTACTGGGAGACCGACCTCAAGCACCCGCCCGAGGCGCGCGTCGAGGCGCTGGCCGGCGTGGTGTGGATGGAGGGTCTGGGCTCGCTGCGCGAGAAGGCGGCGCGGCTCGAGGTCCTGGCCGGGCTCGTGGCGCAGCGCATCGCGCCGGCCGCCGCGGCGGCGGCGCAGCGCGCGGCGCTGCTGTGCAAGACCGACCTGCTTTCCGAGATGATCGGCAGCGGCAAGGAGTACGCGAGTCTCGAGGGCGTGATGGGCGGGCATTACGCGCGCCGCGCGGGCGAACCCGATGACGTGGCTGCGGCGATCGCGGAGCACTACCGGCCGCGAGGGCCGGCGGACTCCCTGCCGGCGACCGGCGCCGGGGCCGTGCTCGCCATCGCGGACAAGCTCGACCACGTGGCCGGGGCGTTCGTCGCGGGCAAGGTGCCCAGCGGGAGCGAGGACCCCTACGGCGTGCGCCGCGCCGCCAACGGCGTGGTACGCATCCTGGCCGAGCGGGGCCTGCACCTCGACCTGGGCGAGGCCACGGAGTGGGCGCTGGCGCCCTTCCTCGCGGCGAACACGGAACTGGCGAAGGACGAGTTGCTGGCGAAGCTGGGTGCGTTCTGGCGCGAGCGGGTCCGCGGCGCGCTCGAGGAGCGGAGCGTGCGCTACGACGCCGGCGAGGCCGCGCTCGAGGCGCGGCTCGCGGCCGAGGGCGGCGAGCGCCCGGGCTGGAGCGACCCGCCGGACTGCCTCATGCGCGGACAGGTGATGGACGAGTTTCGCGGGGACGAGCGCTTCGAGCCGCTGGTCGTGCTCTTCAAGCGCGTCGCCAACATCCTGGCCAAGGCGACCGAGACGCTGCCGGAACGGCTGGACGAGGCCCGGCTCGCCGAGCCGCTGGAGCGGGAGCTGGCGGCCGCGCTCAAGCGGGCCCGCGCGCGCACCGAGCCGCTGTGGCGGACGCGCGACTACGAGGCCATCCTGCCCGTGCTGCTCGAGATGGAGGAGGTCATCCACGGCTTCTTCGATGCCGTGCTGGTCAACGCCGAGGACCTGCCCACGCGCCTGAACCGCCTGCGCCTGCTGAGCGAGGTGCGCGCGCTGTTCGTGCGCGGCTGGGACCTGTCGAAGATCGTGGTCGAAGGGGAGAAGGGCCAGTAGGGGTGTCCCGCCCACTTGCCCTGCGGCTGCCTCTGCGGCTATGGTCAGGCTGCTTCCTGCGACGCGCACCGGCGGGGTCTTCCCGCCTGCGCCACGGGTCACGTGGCCGTCGGGCGCCGCGCGCCGGACGCTCCATCCGTCTCCGGGAGGGACCATGGTGCTGAGGGAGAAGGCCGAGATCATTGACGCCGATGGTCTCCGGCGGATCGTGACCCGTATCGCCCACGAGGTCGTCGAGCGCAACAAGGGCGTCGAAGACCTGGTTCTGGTGGGCATCCGCCGCCGGGGCGTGCCGCTCGCCAACCGCATGGCCGAGAAGATCAGGGAGTTCGAGGGCAAGGCCCCGTTCGAAGGCAGCCTCGACATCACCCTCTACCGCGACGACCTCTCGACCGTCTCGCACCAGCCCGTCGTGGGCGCCAGCGAGATCCCGGTGGACATCGCCAACAAGGTCGTCGTGCTGGTGGACGACGTGCTCTTCACCGGCCGCACGGCGCGGGCCGCGATGGACGCGCTCATCGACTTCGGCCGCCCGCGCGCCATCCAGCTCGCCGTGGTGATCGACCGGGGGCATCGCGAGCTGCCGATCCGCGCCGATTTCGTGGGCAAGAACGTCCCGACCTCGAACAAGGAGGCCATCGGCGTCAAGCTCGTCGAGGTGGACGGCGTGGACAGCGTCGTCATCAACGAATTCGAAGACTAGCCGCGAGGCTCTTGACCGGGCCGCGCCGTTCTCCCAGGTTCACGTCCGTTTGGCAGCAACCGTCGGACCTTTAATGCCGCCCCGCGAGGTGGCCAAGGAGGAGTAGCATGAAGACCGCAGACAGAGGTCTGGCGCAACCCGGTGCCGGGCTCGTTTCGTCCCTGGCGCGGGGAGACGTGGATCCGGACCGCGTCCTGCCGCTCCATCGTGACCCGCGTCACCTTCTCGGCCTCGAGGGGCTGGACCGCGCCGGGATCCTCGCCCTGCTGGACGCGGCCGAGACCTTCCGGGCGCGGCTGCGCACCGGCGGCATGCCCTTCGACGACCTGCGCGGGGTCACGGTCCTGCTGGGTTTCTTCGAGGACTCGACCCGCACCCGCGTCTCCTTCGAGTTGGCGGCCCGGCACCTCGGCGCCACGGTCACCACGCTGACCACCGCGGGTTCGGCCATCAGCAAGGGCGAGTCCCTCTACGACACGGTGCAGAACGTCCGGGCGATGGGCGTGGACCTGGTGGTGGTGCGGCACGTGGCCTCCGGGGCGCCCTACTTTCTGGCCCGCCATCTCGACGTCAGCGTCATCAACGCCGGCGATGGCCGCCACGAGCACCCGACCCAGGGCCTGCTCGACCTGATGACTTTGCGGGACGCCTGGCAGGGCCGCTTCGAGGGCCGGCGCCTGGCTCTGGTTGGTGATATCGCGCACTCTCGCGTGGCGCGCAGTGCCATCTTCGGCCTGCGCGCACTGGGCGCGAGTGTCACGATCGTGGGCCCGCGCACCCTGCTCCCGGCCGGGATCAGTGAGCTGGGCTGCACGCTGGCCTCCACGGTGGAGGAGGCGATGGAGGGCGCAGACGCGGTGATGGCGCTCCGGCTTCAGCGCGAGCGCATGGACGGCGGGTTGCTGCCATCGCTGGGCGAGTTCTCGCGGGTCTGGGGGCTCACGCCCGAGCGCGTGCGGTTGCTCAACCGCGACGCGGTCGTGCTCCACCCCGGTCCGATGAATCGCGGCGTCGAGGTCACCGCCGAGGTGGCCGACAGCGAGCGCTCGGTCATCCTCGACCAGGTACAGAACGGCGTGGCGCTACGCTGCGCGGTGCTGGCGCGCTGTGCCGCGGCGCGGCCGGCGCGCGGGTTCGACCGGGCTTCGATCAGGCCGAACCGGGAGGTCGCATGAGGCCCATCACGCTCATCCGCAACGCGCGCCACTGGCGGACCGGCGCGCGCGTGGACCTTGGCTTCCGCGAGGGGCTGATCGTCGAGAACCCGGGCGCGCGCGAGGCCGGCAGCGTCATCGAGGCCGAGGGCCTGATGGTGGCGCCGGGCCTGGTGGACCTGCACGCGCACCTGCGCGAGCCTGGCCAGTCGGTCAAGGAGACCATCGCCACCGGGACGCGAGCCGCGGCCGCGGGCGGGTTCACCAGCGTGTGCTGCATGCCCAACACCCAGCCGGTGCTGGACGCGGCCGTGCAGGTGGAGTGGGTGCGCGAGCGCGCCGCGGCGGTTGGATTCTGCCGCGTACACCCGATCGGGGCGGTCACCATGGGCCAGCAGGGCGAGCAGCTCGCCCCGGCCATGGCGCTGCGGAACGCCGGCGCGGTCGCGCTCAGCGACGATGGCCGCCCGGTGGTGAAGGCCTCGATCATGCGCCGCGCGCTCGAGTACGCGCTGCACGCCGGGTTGCCCATAGTCTGCCACGAGGAGGACCCCTCGCTCAAGGGCGAGGGGGTGATGAACGAGGGGTTCACTTCCACGCGGCTGGGACTGCGCGGCATCCCCAACGCGGCCGAGAGCGTGATGGCCCGGCGCGACGTTGAGCTGGCCGCGCTCACCGGCGGGCGCGTGCACCTGGCGCACCTCTCGTGCGCCGAGTCGCTCGAGGCGCTGCGCGACGCGAAGCGGCGGGGCCTTGCGGTGACGGGTGAGACCTGCCCGCACTACTGGACGCTCACCGACGAGGCCGTGGGGGAGTTCGACACCGCCGCCCGGATGAACCCGCCGCTGCGCTCGGCCGCGGACCGCGACGCGGTCATCGCCGCGATCGCGGACGGCACGCTCGACTGCTTCGCCACCGATCACGCGCCGCACACCGCCGACGAGAAGCGCGCGCCCTTCGACCAGGCGCCCGATGGCATCGTGGGCCTCGAGACCGCGCTCGCGCTGACGCTGACGTTCCTGGTGAAGCCGGGGCACCTCACGCTCGAGCGCGCGCTCGATCTCTGGACCGACGAGCCGCGCCGCGTCTTCGGCCTGCGGCCGGTGCGGCTCGAGCCCGGGGACCAGGCGGACCTGGTGCTGATCGACCCGGACGCCGAATGGACCGTGGACCCGGAGCGCTTCCAGTCGAAGGGGCGCAACACGCCCTTCGCGGGCTGGCGGGTCAGCGGTCGCGCGCTCGCCACCGTCTGCGGCGGGCGGCTGACGCACGTGGACCCGGCGGTGCACGTGGCCCGCGCGCGGCGGGACGCAGCCGCGGACCCGGCCGCACGTTGAGCGGTGGGGCGGGCGGGGCCCGGGGCAGACGGGCCCCGCCTCGTCAGCGCCGAGAAGCCCATGCTACCCTGAGCGCATGCTTCCGACCATGATGAGAGGGCGGCCGGCGTGAGGCCGCGCCACGTGGTCCTGCTGCTGGCGCTGGCGGGGTTCGCCAGCTCATGCGCCTACTACAACACCTTCTACCTGGCGCGGAAGTACTACTTCAGGGGCACCGGGGGGCTGCCCTATCCGGTGGACAAGCGCGATGAGTCGGGCGCCCAGAACTTCATCAAGGCGATCGACTTCTCGAAGAAGGTGCTGGCGAACTACCCCAGGTCGAAGTGGGTGGACGACGCCTACGTGTTGTGGGCGCGCTCGCTGCTGGGACGGGACGATCCGCGCGAGACGGTGAACATGCTCCAGGATTTCCCCATCCGCTTTCCCGACAGCGATCTCAAGGCCGAGGTGCTGTTCTATCTGGGCGTGGGCTACCGGCAATCGCGCCGCAACGGCGAAGCCGAGGCGACGCTGGCACAGTTCCTCGATCGGGCTCCCGGGAGCGACCTCGTCCCCCACGCCTGGCTCGAGCGCTCGCGCGCGCTCACGGCGATCGATCGCGACTCGGCCGCGGCGTATTGCGCGAGCCAGGTGATCGAGCACTTCCCCAGGAGCAAGCTGGGGCCGCAGGCGCTGGCCGTGCGTGCCCAGGCGTTGTTCGAGGCGAAGGACTACGACAAGGCCCGCGCCGACTACCGCAACATCGGGCTGGCCGCGGATGACGACGACGCGCGCCTCACCTACCTGCTCCGGGAGGCCGACTGCCTCGAGGCCGCGCGCGAGTACGAGACCATGATGGGCATGCTCCGGGAGGCGCTGGCGCACGAGCGGCCGCCCGTCGTGGCCGATACCGCTGGTTCCGTCGCCTACCAGCCGACGCCCGGGGGCGACCGCTACGGGCGCATCCAGATCCGCATCGGCACGTTGCACCTGCTGGCGGGGCGGCAGAAGGACGCGCTCGACGCCTACCAGGAGGTCGTGCGCCTGTACCCGAAGTCGCCGCTCAGCGCCGAGGCGCAGTACCGGGTCGGCTACCTGTTCGAGACCGCCGGCGACGATTTCGAACGGGCGCGCAGCGAGTACGCGCGGGTCAAGAACGAGTTCCCGAACTCGGCCTTCTCCACCCAGGCCCAGAGCCGGCTGACGAACCTCGACCGCGTGATGCAGTTCCGCTCGGCCGGCGGTGACACGCTCCAGAAGCAGGCCGAGGCGGGTTTCCTGCTTGCCGAGTTGTACCTGTTCCAACTGGGCAAGCCCGAGCGCGCGCTGGAGGAGTACGCGAAGGTGGCCACGGAGTTCGCGGGCACGCCCTGGGCCGCCAAGGCGCTGATCGCCGAAGCCTGGGTGCTGAGCCGCAAGCTTGGGCGCCGGACCGAGGCCGATTCGCTGTTCTGGATCGTGGTGCGGCACCATCCGGCCACCGAGTCCCAGCTCGCCGCGCGCGACTACCTCGAGCAGGATGGCACCGAGGTGCCCGACTCGCTGATCAAGCTGCCGCTGTCGCCGGCGCCCGCGGGGCCCGACACCACCGGCCTTACGCGGCCGCCCGCGGGGTCCACGCCGCTCGGCCGCCCGCCGGCCGCCGACACCGCCGGAACGGGAGCGCGCGGCGGGGGCGGCCTCGGGTGGCCCGCGCCGCGCGGCGCGTTCATGCGCACGGGCACCACGGCGCTGCCGCCCGACTCGCCGTCCGTTGCGCCGCCCGACTCGTCGTCCGTCGTGCCGCCCCGCTTGCCCGTGGGCACGCCGTCCGACAGCCTCCGCGGCCGCTTCGACCGATGAGCATCACGCGCCCCGTCTGGCGGCAGAGCCGCGGCCGTGTCGTGCGGCACGACGACCATGGCGCCGGTCATCGCTGGCTCGAGCTCGAGGTGAAGTCCCCCTTCGCGGCGCCGGGCCCCGGGCAGTTCGTGCAGCTCCGGCTGCCACCGACCGCGAGTCCCGTGCTGCTGCCGCGGCCCATGAGTGTCGCCAGCGTGGCGCGCTCTCGGGGCGCTCTGCGCGTGGGCTTCCTCTACGCGCCCGTGGGCGCCGGCACGCGGGCGCTGGCCGGCCTGGGCGCGGGCAGCGAGGTGGAGGTGCTGGGGCCGCTGGGGCGCGGCTTCCCGCTCGGGCACCGGGGCACGCCCGTGCTGCTCGCGGGTGGCCGCGGCGTGGCACCGCTGCTGTTTGCGGCCGACGTGCTGGCGCGGCGGCGGCGGGCCGCGGTGCTCCTGTTCGGAGCGCGCGGGCGCACGCAGCTCGCGAGGCTGGCGGATGCCCACCGCCGGCTCGCCGCCATCGGTGGCCGCCTGCACGTCTGCACCGACGACGGGAGCCTTGGCCCGCGCGGCAACGTGGTCCACCTGCTCGAGCGCATCCTCCCGGGACTCGCCGGCCCGCTCGTCCTGCACGCCTGCGGGCCGCACGCCATGCTCAAGGCGGTCGCGCTCTGGTCGCTCGCGCGCGGCGTGCCCGCGTTCCTCGCCATGGAATCCATGATGGCCTGCGGCACCGGGGTGTGCCGGGGCTGCGCGCTGCCGCGCAGCGCCAACGCCCGCGCGGCCTACGTTCCTGCCACGGCGTCGTCGCTGCACGGCAGCCGCGAGTGGGCGATGTGCTGCACCGAGGGCCCGGTCTTCGCCGCGGAAGACCTCGACTGGGAGCGCATCGAATGAGCGCGCGCCGCGCCGGCCCGCCCGCGCCGGCCCGCCGCCCCGTGCCGGTCGGCGCCGTGGACCTCTCCGTGCGCCTCGGCCCGCTCCGGCTGGGCAACCCGGTGCTCACCGCCTCGGGCACGTTCGGCTACGGCGACGAGTACGCCCACGTCGTGGACGTGAAGGCGCTGGGCGCGGTCGTGACGAAGACGGTCACGCTGGAACCCCGCAGCGGCAATCCGCCCGCACGCCTGGTC
>Ga0315286_10003197_pt1 | contig 15390 bp, 11 predicted proteins | sample YL17G10_0_MG_FD_205038 | JGI IMG/M metagenome (GOLD analysis project Ga0315286, IMG submission 205038) | Sediment microbial communities from Yellowstone Lake, YNP, Wyoming, USA - YL17G10_0 | ecosystem: Environmental > Aquatic > Freshwater > Lake > Sediment | place: USA: Wyoming | collected...
GAGGAGCAAATTCGCAAAGGCCTCGAGGCGCGAGTTGCAGAAGAAGAAAAACGCCGCAAGGAACTGGAGAAGCGTGCGGCGACAGAAGAGTTGAGAATGAAGGAGATCGAAGCGAAGATCTCTGAAGGGGAGCGGAGGAGAAAAGAGCTCGAAGAGTTCGCTGCTGCCGAGGAGCGGCGTCGGAAAGAATTCGAGGAACTTGCCGCTGCCGAGGAGCGTCTGCGGAAACAGATTGAAGAGAAGATGGCAGAAGAGCTGCTCCGCAAAGAAATGGAGGCGCGGGCGGCTGAAGAGCAACGGAAAGTTGAAGAACTGCGCAGACAGGAGGAAGTCCGGGCGGTCGATGAGATGCGTCGGAAGGAAATGGACGCTCGTGCTGCCGAAGAGCAGCGAAAACTGGAGGATATGCGGCGCCAGGTCGAGGAATTGACCAAAGCCCTCGAAGTGGAGAAGAAAGCCCGCGAGGAAATTACCCGGCTGAATCTTCAGAATTCCGTTAAACAGCTTCGCTCAGCACTGGAGGCTGCCTGGGTCAATGGCGCTCCTGTTGACGCCGCTGCAAATGCCCTTCACGAGTTGGCCAAATCACTGGAAATTCCCCCGGATGTCGAGCTATCGATCATCCGGGAAGTCAAGTTGGACATGTACAGCAAGGCGGTCAAAGAGGTCATTGCCAAGCGCAAGCTTCTCCGGAGCTCGTCGTCGACCCTTGAGTGGCTTCGAAAGGTCTATCAGGTCAGCGTCGCTGAATACCTGGAGAATGAGTCGAAATTCCTGCTCGATTTGGTTGCGGACCAGTACAAGGGAACGGTTCTCCTGGTATCGAAGATGCTTGGCACGAAAGAGGATATCACTCCGCGGTTGAAATCTTCAGGATTTGCCGTTGTGCAGGCAGCGACGCCAGAGAATGCGCTTGAGAAAATTGAGAAAGTCAATCCGAACATCGTTCTCTGCGATACGGATTTTCCGGATGGACTCAGCGGCATCAAGTTTCTCCATGTGATACGGGCCAACTCCAAATTCAATTACATTCCGTTTATTCTGGTTGGCGAAGTCGCCGAGATTGCACAGCTGAAATCGTCCGAACTGAAACCGAACGAAGGTGTCATCAAACGGCCGATCGATTACGAAGAATTGACAACGATGATGAACGAAAAACTGACGACGTTCAGGGAATACATTTCGTCACTGAAATAAGAAACGGATGGAACAGAGTTTCATGGTAAAGAGTTCTTGAATCAAGGGAGAGCATGTATGAGCAAAGTGGTCTTACTCGTGGAAGATGATGAAGACAACAGGGATCTGGTGAGTTTCGTCCTCGCCCGGAGCAGGATGGATGTTGAACTGGAGCTCGCCGAGAACGGCCAGGAGGCAATCGACAAGGCGTTCATAAAACCTCCCCAGCTGATTCTCATGGATATGCAAATGCCGGTGATGGACGGATGGCACGCTGTTCCGATCCTGAAAGCGGACGACAGGACGAAGAAGATTCCAATCATTGCCTTCACCGCTCAGGCAAAGCCTGAGGACAAGTTGCGCGCTCGTGAAATTGGCTGCGACGAGCATTACTCCAAACCTATGGACCCGGAAGAACTTCTCGCTCTCATCCGAAAGTACTTGATGTAGCAGGAGAAGAACAGTGGTTGGAAATCTCGGGAAGTCAAAGTCAATCTGTCATTTGATTGCGTGAAAACTCTATGCTAAAGTCAAGACTCTTCTGGAAAGTGCTGGCCAACTTTGGACTGTTATTGCTCATTCTGACAGCAATGACGGTCGTGACGCTCGGCCTCCTCTCCAGGATCCAAAAGAACTTCACGATTGCGAACGCTGATACACGCGCTCTCTCTTCATTGAAAGATATCAGCAGGCTGGTCTATGACGTTCCGATGGCGTCGTACCGATACGCCCTCGCCGCCGGACCTCAGGACAAAGAATCGTACATGGAGGGGTGGAGGGAGCTCACCGGCCATTTCACGCGGTTCGATCGTATACCCCTCGACAGCGTGACTCTGGCTGAAATGCAGTTGGTGAGAGAGAATTGCCAGCAATGGAAACTCTCTGTCGGCGACAGGCTCATTGCTCTCGGCGACGAAAGACTCTCGAGAAAGCAGGTCAGGGATTTCGAGAGTCGGCTGCAGGAACTCCTTGCGCTCGAACTCACCCATCGCTATCTGGATGGCTCACGCTCGCTCGTGGGCACCATCCAGCAAGCCAGGATTCCACTCCAGAGCTCCAACATCGATGCCGCTAACAGCGACAGCAATTCAATAAGCGCATTCATCATCCTTATCAACGTCTTGCTTTCGATTTTTGCTATCGCATTGGGTTTCGTCCTTACCCGGTCCATTACAAAGCCTATCGGCCTGCTGATTGCTGGAACGCAGAGCCTGATGGCGGGTAAGTTTGAACCCATTGCGATGCATCGGACGGATGAGCTCGGCGATCTTGCTTCTGACTTCAACAAGATGTCTTCGTTGTTGGGGAACAACTACAACCGCCTCAACGCCTACTCGGAACTGGTAACGACGCTTAATTCTTCAGCCTCGATGGAGGATGTTCAGCGAAAGGCACTCGAGATATTGTGCAAGCACACCCGGGCTACTCTGGGCGCGCTCTATCTCGTGGTTCGCGGACAGAAAGCGCTGGAACTCGTGAGCGGGTATGCTCTGAAGAAAGACAGGGCCCTGGAGAAGCGACTTGCTTTCGGCGAAGGGATTCCCGGAGAATGTGCGGCTGAGGGGAGAGAGATCGAGCTTACGGACATCCCCGGTGGCTCAGGATTCGTCGTGGACACAGGGTTTGTGGAATTGGTGCCCAGCTATGTTCTTGCTGTTCCGGTCTTTTTCAGAGACGAAATCCTTGGAGTTCTGGTGCTCGGATCGACGAAAAAGTTTGGCGACCTTGAGAAGGAGATTGTCAACAACTCGGTTCCGCAACTCGGCGTGGCACTGACGAACGCCATGAACTTTGAAGAGACTCGAAGCCTCTCCATCGAAATCACAAAGCGAAATGAGGAGCTGAGTGCGAAGAACAAGGAGATTGAAAAAGCGTACAAGGTGAAATCAGAGTTCCTCTCAAGTATGTCGCATGAACTCCGCACCCCTTTGAATTCGATCATTGGCTTCAGTTCGGTGCTGCTCGGTCCCAGTGGCGACCCGCTCTCGCCGGATCAACGCATGGCGCTGGAAAAAGTCCTGAAAAATGGCAAGCATCTGCTGCAACTGATTAATGATATCCTTGACATCTCGAAGCTTGAGTCTGGCAGGATGATGCTGAGCGTCGAAACCGAAGACATTTCGACCATTATCTCGAACTGTGTGCTGATCGTTGAGCCGCTCATTCAATCCAAGCGACTCAACCTGACACAGGACATCCAGCAAAATCTGCCTCCACTGACGACCGACATCGTGAAAGTGCGCCAGGTTCTGGTCAACCTTCTCAGTAATGCAGCGAAGTTCACGGAAAAGGGGGGCATTACGATCTCCGTCCGGCAATCAGAAACGGGTGTTGTTTCGTTCTTTGTGAAGGATACAGGTATTGGAATCGAACGCAAGAACTTCGACACAGTGTTCGAAGAGTTCCAACAGGTTGACAGCAGCAGCACGCGCAAATACAAAGGGACTGGCTTAGGGCTTCCCATCGCCCGCCGACTTGCCCGCATGCTTGGCGGTGATCTCACGGTCGAGAGTGAATTTGGCCGAGGCTCCACATTCCTGCTGACAGTCCCCTCGAAGCTTCCAACTCGTTTGGTGGAAATGCAGGCTACGGCACAGATACCCATGGCACCGATGGTACAGCCTGAGTCGCCACGACCGCAGCCTTCGATTCCGTCTTCGATTCCGCAACCGCTACGAACCGGCCAGCAAGTTCAGATCCTCAGCATCGATGACGATCCGGATGTCATCGAGATTCTTCGTAAGTATCTTGTTCCGGAAGGATATTCACTCATCGGTGCGCTGTCGGGGGACGAAGGATTGGAAATCGCATCGAAAATCAAACCGGATCTCATCACACTTGACATCATGATGCCGAAGAAAGACGGATGGCAGGTACTCCGGGAACTCAAAGCGAATCCGGACACCAGAGAAATCCCGGTGATCATTCACTCGATCATAGATAACAGGCCGCTCGCCCTGTCGCTCGGCGCCGTTGATGTTATGATGAAACCCACTGATCCAAAGAGACTCCTCACTCTCGTCAAGAAGCACTACAAGTCGGGTGATCAGTTTATCCTTGTGGTCGATGATAATCTGGACTTCGCGCTGGCGTGCAAGGACTTGCTGAAGCGGGATGGCTTCAATGTGAAAATCGCCACTCGTGGAGAAGAAGCGGTAAAAATCCTTGAAGAGTCAATTCCATCGTTGATCCTCTTGGATCTTGTGATGCCTGGTATGGACGGATTCAATGTCATACATTCGCTCCAAAGCAAGGAACAATGGACTAATATCCCTGTTGTAGTATTGACGGGCAAATCGTTGTCAGAAGAAGATCATAAGTCGCTGGATCCCTTTATCGCCGATTATCTGATGAAGGATTCTTTTACGACAGCAGCAATTTCCGGCGCCATCAAAAAAATCCTCAACGTAGCCCCAATATCGACGTAGACGAAGAGGCACACATGCAAGAGAACGAACCAGTCATCCTTGTTGTTGACGATACAGAGGACAATCTCGACCTCTTAGAATTTGCGCTGAAACGAAAGCCAGTTCGAATGATACGCGCCACGAGCGGCAAAGAATGTCTTGTCATCGCCGAGGAGAAACAGCCCGACATCATTCTGCTGGACATCCAAATGCCGGAGATGGACGGTTTTGAGACCATCAAGCGCCTTCGTGCGAATCCCGGAACGGCAAAGATCCCCGTGATTTTTCTCACCGCGCAGCGAAAGGATGCCGATAGTATCGCGACAGGTCTGGCGTTAGGGGCTGAGCAGTACCTGACGAAGCCGATTGATACGGACGAGCTTCTCGTGCGCACAAAGATGTTGATAGAGCTCAAACGTGCACAGGCCGAACTTGAAAGAACGAAATCCGATTTTATGGCAATGTTGGTTCACGACCTTCGCAGTCCGCTGATCGGCGTCAAGAGTGTCATCGAGCTACTGCAGGATGCCGGAAAAGGAAGCCCTCTTAACGACGACCATTTTGAACTGCTGAACTCAGCGCATGCTTCGTCAAAGAAACTTCTCGAATTGATCAGTGATTTTCTCGATCTGTCGAAGTATGAAGCAGGGACAACCTCCTTTGACAAAAAGAAAGTTCCCGTTGGACACTTCATTGAGCCGGTGCTGAGGCAAATGGACATTCAATTCAAGCAGAGAAATGTGAAGCTTGTGAAGAATGTCCCGGACAATCTGCCAAATGTCTTCGTCGATGCCTCGAAGACCGAACAGGTCGTCATGAATTTGCTCAGCAACGCGCTGAAGTTTACAAAGGGGGGCGGGGTGATCACAATTGATGCCGGTCCGTCGAGTGAACAAACCCCGACAGGGGAGGGGACGAAAACGAAACGATTTGTCCGCGTCGACATTACGGACAATGGTGTTGGCATTCCTGCCGAAGAGCTGGCGCTGCTCTTTGAGCGGTACCGTCAGACATCGTCGTCAAAAGTCATAAAGCAGAAGGGAACGGGACTCGGTCTGGTCATCTGCAAGCTTATCGTAGAGGCCCAAGGCGGTCGCGTTTCGGTAGAAAGTGAACCAGGCAAACATACGACATTTAGCTTTACGCTCCCGGTCGCAGAATCTTAATACTCATCCATTTCCTGAGGAACATATGAACGAACGCATTCTTGTGGTGGACGACGAGGAAAGTCTTCGCCTTTCGCTGAAGTTCAAACTGAAGTCGGCGGGGTTTGATGTCGACGTGGCGGCTGACGGAGAAGAAGCCCTCGAGAAGCTCAAAGCGAAGCCTGCAGATGCTGTCTTGCTCGATATCAACATGCCGCGGATGAGCGGGATCGAGGCGCTGACAATCATTCGGCAGAAATACCCTCAGACCGAGACGATCATGCTGACCGGCTTTGCTGACTTCAGCACAGCGATCGAGTGTCTCAAGATCGGAGCGAAGGACTATCTGGTCAAACCTGTCGACACAACTGAGCTCGTGACCCGTCTCCGTTCCCTCGTGAGATCTCGTTCGTCGGAGCGAGCACTTCAGGAAGTCCATCAGGAGTATACCGGACTGATCAGCGATGATTTGATTGAGCCGCTGAAGAAGATCCAAACATTGCTCGATCAGGCTTCCAAACTAGCTATCGACGCAGACAAGGACCGGAAGAGGCTCATCGGTAATGCCCGCGAACTCACGGACAAGATGGAAGCGAAACTCAAGCTCCTCGTCGAGTTCTCTAAAAGAGCGGCAACGATCGGCACGCCGGGTGGAACAGAACTTAGCCCCACGCAGCTGGCTGAACAGCTCAAGGGAATCCGAAAAGGAACCACGAAGTAACGGTGCTGGTATTCGGCGCCGGCTGTTGATAGGACGAACCTCCTATGCCACTCAAAAAAGAACCGACTGAAATACGGTACCTGTACAAATTCAAGTTCGATGACGGGACAGAAAAGAACTTTGGAGTTGTACTGAACAGCACGACACTTGAGCTGATTCGGGATGATCCAAATCCCAAGCCCGAGTGGACAAAACTGAAATACTCGCAATGCGAAAACTGTCCGCTTCCCGATTCCAGCGAATACTGCCCGGTCGCGGTAAGTCTTGCGAAACTCGTCGAATCCTTTCACGATGCAGCATCCTATGAGTCGGCTGCCGTCACCGTTGAAACGGACCAGCGTATATACTTCAAAAAAACAACCCTCCAGAAGGGCCTTAGCGGCATTATCGGCATCTACATGTCAACAAGCGGCTGTCCAATTATGGACAGGCTGCGGCCGATGACGCGCTTCCACCTCCCGTTCGCAAACTCCATCGAAACGTTCTTCCGTTCCGTCTCCTCGTATCTGACTGCGCAGTTTCTGCTGATGCGGCAAGGTCATGAGCCGGATTGGGAAATGAAACATCTCCAGGGCATCTACAAGACAGTCAATCTGGTGAACAAGGGGATGACGACCCGTCTGCTGAAAGCAACAGAGAAGGATGCGAACGTGAACGCCGTGGTCATCCTGCATTCATTCGGAGATGGCATCAATTATTTCATTGAGAGCGGCTTGGCAGATCTTGAGCCGATGTTTGGTGTGTTTCTGAAGGATGCCGCCCCAGAGAACCCGTCGGATGTGCACGGCCCGCCAAACACTCACCTGTCTCGATAGCCTTTCAAGAAGCCCCCGCGTGGGACGCATCGGATTCAAGAATTCTCGTATTCATCAAGGGAGTTATCACACTCATTGAGGGAGGTTCACCTATGCACCGTATTCTATCGATTCTCGTCCCGATCATGTTCCTTGCCACCGTCGTAGCGAGCGGCCAATCAGAGAAGCCAGAGAAGGCCGACATTGTTCTCAAAGCGGCTCTTCAGCAGGCGAAAGGAGGCAACAAAACCGTACTCCTGGTTTTCCACGCCTCGTGGTGCGGCTGGTGCAAACGGCTCGATGCGGTACTGGAAGACCCGGACATAAAAAAAATAATGAACGATCATTATGTCATCACACATCTCGATGTTATGGAAAGCGGCGCCAAGAAGGCGCTCGAGAACCCCGGTGGGAATGAGATGATAGCAGAATATGGAGGAGCAAAGTCCGGCCTTCCATTTTACAGTTTCCTCAACAGCGATGGGAAGAAAATTGCCGACTCGAACGTGATGCCAAAGGATCAGAATATCGGGTATCCGGGAACGCCGGAGGAAATTGCAGCGTTTAATATTCTATTGAAGCAGACAGCTCCCCGGATGACGGATGAGCAGCGCAGTCAGATTGTCGCTTACCTGCAAAAGAACGCACCGCGCTAACGCGAACGTTTACGTCAGAACAGCGGAGAGAAGTCCCATGAAGCTCTGGAAAAAGATCGTGCTGGCATTGGCAGTAGTTTTTGTTCTCCTCCAGTTTTTCCGCCCGGAGAAGAACGCCGGAGGCTCTTCGGCCCATAACATCGCGCAACAATTCACAGTTCCATCTGGCGTGCAGACAATCCTGCAGCGATCCTGCTACAATTGCCACAGTAACAATACGGTCTATCCGTGGTATGAAGAGGTTCAACCTGTCGGCTGGTTTTTGGCCAAGCATATTCGGGATGGGAAACGGGGACTCAATTTCGACGAGTATACGACGTATCGGTTGATGAAGCAGTACAGGCGGTTCCAGGACATTATCGATAAGGTCGATAGCGATGAAATGCCTCTTCCGTCGTACCTCATCATACACAGAGACGCTCAGCTCAGCCCATCGCAGAAGGAGGAGCTCATACAGTGGTGCACGGCGATGCGGGATTCAATGAAAGTACGTTTTCCCGCTGACAGCCTGGTACGAAAACCACAACGGTGAGATCTCGGCCTACGATTCTGCCCTTTGCGTGCCCAACTCGATAAGGTTGGGCACTTTTTGTTGTCTCCATCTCAACAAACCGAGCTCGAGGATGAGTGAAACACCACTACGCATCCAGAAACGACAAGGACGAAAGCTGACCAGCCCTCGTCCTTGTACTTCCTCCTGGACGACATCCAAACGTTGCAGGTGTCTCCTCACCTGACTGTTAATGATCTCCGGTCGCCAGGTCGGCGATGTACCTTGTTCCATCAACCGAGAATGTTGCATTGCCTCCGCCGAGCGTGATGGTGAACATCCTTGTAATGGTCACCGGATCTTTCCCTGGTACTGTTATCGTCGCAGTGTAGGTTCCCTCAATTGTCCCGCTTGTCTTCTCTGACCGGTCCAGCCGGCTTCCCCGCGGCCCCTTCACATTGATGAAGTTCAGCGAAAGCATGTGATCAAGGACCGTCCCCTTGCGCAGGGCTGCGAGAACCGTATCAACGCCAGCTCTTGAATATGTGCCATTGATGGTGATTGTATCCGTGTTGGTATTCGAAGCTGTCCAATAGCTGCTGATAGAGCGCAGGCGATGGACAAGGCGTGGAGTGAAGAAGTAGCCCGTTCCGCCGGTGAGCTTGTGTTTGACGTTGTCGGCGACAACATTCCCGGTGATTCGGAATTTCTGGGGATGTCCGTTCGCACTGAACTGATGCCAATACTCGCGCGTCCACACTCCGTAATACAATGGCAGCAGTGATTTTTGCTTGAAGACAGAAACTGTCCAGGCCACAGCAGTACTGTCATATGTCCGGTTGACCAGAGTCGAATCCCCAGAGTCCTTTCCAAGACCGGTTCCCGAACCAATACCAACACCCGCCGCAAGTTCAAGCACATCATTGACCTGATCCAAGGCACCCCCATTGTTGCTCGCAAGGGCATCTGAGACAGCGTCTGCGACGTTGTCGGCAATCATGCCGATTTGGTTGTTTTGGTCACTTGCGGCGATGGGATTGTTTGTGTTCTTACTGCAACCAGTGAACAGAACTGTTGCGAGACAGAACGCTGCCACACTGGATAGAGCAAATAGTCTTTTCGCTACAGACGATTGTGAAAGCATAAGACCTCCCACACGATGATTCCGCGATGCGTTGATTTGCGGCTTTGACAGAATCCCCGGGACAAGGTTTAACCGAGTCATCGGCTGAGCGTGACATTTGTCACAACGTGAATCGGGCATAAGAACGATTTCCATCTGACCTGCACTGCAACTCATTTTCTGAACCGCCCCTTCGTTGTCCCATGTGCAATCATTCACTATATTTGGAGCAGGTTTTGCTTTGAGGGCCGAAGGATCAAGTGATGACAGAATTTGATTACAAGAGGATGATAGTAAGAAAATGATGAGAACATACGATGGAACATCTTCGGTAGAGATTACCGAACTCAAGAGGAGTGGATGGGAGTTTCGGTATTCTCCCACGGAAAAGATTCGCATCATCGAAGTTGACAACTTCCCGTTGCTGGGTACATTGACAGCGTTTCGGTTTGTCGAGTGGGTTCAGAAGAATCCGGGCGGGGTCATTTCTCTTCCGACAGGCAAGACACCTGAACATTTCATTAAATGGGTGAAGCGCATACTCGAACGATGGGACACAACCGAGATTCAATCGATTCTCAACGATTATGGCATCGACGGTTCAAAACGACCTGACATGAAGAGTCTGACGTTGGTTCAGATCGATGAGTTCTTCCCCATGGATTCCCAGCAGCATAACAGCTTCAACCACTATGTCCGGGACTATTACATCAAGGGATTTGGGCTTTCTTCAAAGAGGGCACTGCTGATTGACGCGACCTCTCTTGGATTGCCACAAGGGAAGACAATGAAAGAGTTGTTCCCAGACGGTGTCGTTGATCTTTCACTCCGCGTTCGCCAAACCCGCACCGAACTGGAAGCGTATCAACGCGACGTTATCAACCGCGTTGACTGGTTCTGCATGGAGTACGAACGAAAGATCCGTGAAATGGGGGGAATTGGGTTTTTCCTGGGAGGTATTGGTCCGGATGGGCATATCGCCTTCAACGTTCGTGGCTCGAGCACGTATTCGACGACACGATTGACAGGAACGAACTACGAAACACAGGCTGCTGCTGCATCCGATCTCGGCGGAATTGAGATTTCGAGAAGCCGGCTTGTCATTACGATTGGTTTGTCAACAATCACCTTCAATCCCACGGCGACGGCGATTGTCATCGCGGCGGGGGATGCAAAAGCCGAGATCGTGCGTCAGGCAGTTGAGGAACCCAGTAATCCTCAGTTCCCCGCAACTACGCTCCAGGATCTGGACAATGCGCGATTCTACCTGACGAGAGGAGCAGCGAGCAGATTGACGGAACGAACGTTTATTCAGTTCCGAAACTATCCCGCTCTTGACAACCGGCATGTTGACGATGTTGTCATCTCGCTTTCTGTCGCCCGCAACAAGGCAATTCAGGAGCTGACAAAGGACGATTTTGAAAACGACCGGTTCGCGAAAGAACTTCTCAGGAAGACGGGAAAGTCGTTTGATGATTGCGCTTCGGCAGTTCGGGATCGACTGGTGAAAAAGCTGGAGCGTGGGCTTCAGCCGGTGACGAAAACGACGTTTCTTCACACCGAGCCGCACCAAGATGACATCATGCTCGGGTACCTGTCGTACTTGTACCACCTAGTGCGCGATCCGAACAATCACCACATTTTCGCGAACATGACGTCCGGCTTCACGGCCGTCTCCAATTTCTATTACCTCTCGATTATCCGAAAGCTGAGAAAATTCCTGGACCGGAAAGCGTTCAGTTCATTGATGGATGAAGGATATTTCGATTCGGACAACCAGACCAGAAGTGCCGAGGAAGTCTATCTTTTCCTTGATGGAACTGCGGCCCGGATGGTGGAACGAAAGGAAGAAGCCGAGGCCCGCCGCGTGCTCCGCAATTTTGTTGAAGTCTATGGCACTTCAGACATGAGAGCACTGAGTCTGCGAGCAAAGCATCTCGAGGAGTATCTGCTCACGCAGTATCCCGGAGCAAAGGATCCCCCGGATGTTCAAACGCTCAAAGGAATGCTCAGGGAATGGGAAGTGGAACTCCTTTGGGCGCATTTCGGCATTGAACCATCGGCGATTCATCCGCTCCGCCTTGGTTTCTATCAAGGAGACATCTTCTCGGACGAACCTGAAGTGCATCGGGACGTCGTGCCAGTGTTCGAGCTGATGAAGAGGATCAAGCCAAATATTGTCTCCGTTGCTTTTGACCCAGAAGGAAGCGGGCCGGATACGCATTACAAAGTGCTTCAAGCGGTTGCCGAGGCCGTCAGGATGTATGAGTTGGAAAGCGGAGATTCTACCATCAGAATCTGGGGCTATCGGAACGTGTGGTACAGATTCAAGGCGTGTGAGGCAGATGTGATTCTCCCCGTGTCACTGAACACGATGTCTCTCCTGCACACATCGTTCATGAACTGTTTCGGTTCGCAGAGTGCGGCTTCGTTCCCAAGTCACGAGCATGACGGTCCCTTCTCCGAACTGGCGCAGAAAATTCAGGTGGAACAATATGCGATGGTCAAGACGTGTCTGGGGAAAGACTTCTTCCTGCAACATCTGCACCCTCGTCTCAGGGGCGCACGGGGATTGATTTTCCTGAAGGATATGACGCTGGGTCAGTTCTATGAAAAGGTGCGAGAGTTGAAGAAGCTCACGGAGGCGAAGGAATAACCGTGGTATTCAGAATCACAGAAAGCAGGATCTGTACATATATCCTGTGCCTGATAAACCCACCACAGACATTGACAGGCTCATCTACTTATGAGCGGGGAATGTTGACATTACCGAAGGTGCTCCAGTTGCTTGAGGAATCCTCTGACAATGATGTTACGAAACTCGCCGGTGTCGTCGAATGAGTCAACACCTTACGCGGCCACGATTGATGGTTTTATCACTTGCGAAACCGCCAACGAATCACCAACGTCAAGATCAAGAAGCTATAGACTTGGGTGATTCCCAGGCGAACGACACACGTTGGTGAACCAATGCTTCAATTTCTTTCACAGAAGAAAACCAAAACGATTGTAGAAACATCTCACAGGCAGCGAGATTCAAACCCATGAACAAATTTTTAACATCTCTCGGTATTGCGACTCAGGTAGGATTGACTCTGGCGCAACTCGACGCCCAGGATAGAAATATGAACGTGTTGATGATTGTCGTTGACGATCTGAAACCCATACTCGGCTGCTATGGGGACAAGCTCGTCAAGACGCCGAATATTGACAGGCTTGCGCTGCGCGGCTCCGTTTTCGTGCAGAACTACTGCCAACAGGCGGTGTGCGGGCCGACCCGAGCGAGCCTGATGACTGGTATGCGCCCTGATAAGACCAAAGTGTGGGATCTGAAAACCCAAATGCGCGAAGCGAATCCGGAAACCCTCAGCCTGCCGCAGTATCTGAGCGAACAAGGGTACTCGACGCAAGGAATCGGAAAGGTGTACGATCCAAGATGTGTCGACAAAGATCTGGATAGTCTATCATGGAACGTTCCGTACTACAAGGGCTCAGCAAAGTACTTCGCAAAGGAAACGGGAGCCCCTGAGATGGACTACCAACTTCCGGCGACAAAGGAATTGATCAGGAAATACAGAGCGGAGGGGCAAAGCAAAGGGTTGAAAGGAAAAGAACTCAGTGATTTTGTGCAAAAATACGTCAGGCCATCGGTTGAGTGTATTGATGTACCCGACAATGCTTACAACGACGGAGCGAATGCCTTACACGCCAAGGAAATCCTCGCTCAATTGTCGAAGAGCGATAAGCCGTTCTTCTTTGCTGTAGGAATCAGTAAGCCTCATTTGCCTTTCGTAGCGCCCAAGAAATACTGGGATCTCTATAAGCGTGATGAAATGCCAGTTGCTCCTTTCCAGCAAAAAGCCAGAAACGGACCGGACCTGGCTTATCACAGGGCATCTGAATTGTATGCCTACTCTGATATTCCGTCGCTGGCATCTTTTTCAGATCAGAAAGGGGGTGGCCTGGATATACCGTTGGATAAACAGAAGGAACTTATCCATGGTTACTATGCAGCTACGTCCTATGCGGACGCCCAGGTTGGGATCCTGCTGCGAGCGCTTGACTCACTGGGTTTGCTAAAGAATACGATCGTTGTCCTTTGGGGCGATCACGGGTGGCATCTCGGCGATCACAATCTCTGGTGTAAGCATACGAATTTCGAGCAGGCGACTCATTCGCCACTCCTCATTTCTGCCCCCTCGGTCAAACCGTCACGGACGACGTCAGTGACCGAGTTTATTGATGTGTTCCCGACGATTTGTGAGTTGGCAGGTGTACTGGTCCCCGCACACCTGGATGGGAAAAGCCTGGCTCCGGTCATGAAAAATCCGGAAACAAAGGTCAAGGAATTTGCAGTCAGCCAATATCCGAGAACTCACAATGCCATGGAAGTTGAGCGACTTGGGTATTCAGATGGACAGTTCATGGGCTATTCGATCAGAACAAATCGGTACCGGTTCACTCTCTGGATGAAAGACAGTTTCCGCAGCGACAAACCGTTCAAGAATGATCTGGTGGTAGCCGCGGAATTGTATGACTATGATAAAGACCCCGATGAAACGGTAAACGTTGTTGATGAGAAGGAGTATTCTTCAGTTTGCAAACAATTGCGCGAACAAATGCTTCGCTTCTTGAAAAGCCAGGCGAGCAAGAACTAAAACTGATCAGGGATTTTGATCTGCTGAGGTATTCCACACCGATGATCGTGTCTAGTGCGGAACCTTGAATTCGATGACGATATTGAACAGAGGTATGTCGCTGAGGTTTCGAACAACATGGACAATCGGTTCCGCGTATTTCACGGTGTTGGGTACTTGAATGCCACCTTTCGGGGTTTCATTCTTCTGGAATCTTGGATCAGTCAGTTGGACAAGATTGAGTCGAACCACTAATCTCTGTGCGTGACTGTGAAGCTGACGTTCGCCGTGGGGAGGTAGCCGCTCCTCAAAAACACGGAATTCCTTGTCCTCATAGATAACAGTGTTCTTTTCCGGCTCGAGCCATTGCTCTGGAAATTTGAGGGGAGGACGGTTTTTCTTGAAGGCGACTTCAAAATACTCGCCGGTGGGTGATTCATAGGATTCCTTGGCCAGGAACACGGCAACTCCGCCACGCTTGAGCGACAAGGTGCCTTTGCTGCTTTCTATTTTCAGATCCGAAAGTGCAACGATCACCCGCGTGCCGACGTTAGGAGTATTTGCTGATGTGCAGGCTGCAGAATTCTGCATAACCCTGAAGTAGTCGTTGTCCAGGGCAACAGAATCGCTAAGAACGACAGCTCCACCTTTCGACGTGTTGCGGAAAAGTCTTGAAATGGAATCATTCGGGAATGCAAAGTTTATCACAAATAGCGATAGTAGAAGGGTCGCGAAGGTCGTCTTCATTTCTTTCTCCAGAAACTTTTCTTCTTCTTGCCGGTTTTGCAATCTGCATATTATTCTTAAATTGTGCTAGTACTTTCATGGAGAGGCCTTGCGGTCCGGAATGGTCAACAAAGGATTCTGAATTGTCCCATGGGTACTTCAAGGATACAATGAGGGAGTCAACACCATGAAACGCCGAGAATTTATGAAAGCTGCCGGTTTGGTTGCGGCAGGGAGCGCGGCCGCTCACGATCTTGTGTTTGGGAAAGAGTTCCTCCCCCATATTCTGAATTCTGAAAAGAAACCCAACATTATCTTTATTCTTGCTGATGATTACGGCGTCGGCGAGGTGGGTTGCTACGGAGGTGACAACTACAAAACGCCCAACATCGATAAACTGGCACGTACCGGCGTCCGCTTCACGCATGCCTATACACCATCGTTGTGCGGCCCATCGCGAGCAACCATCCTGACAGGCCGCTACTTGTTTCGTACCGGAGCGACAAACCAGGACA
>Ga0315286_10003199_pt1 | contig 15381 bp, 15 predicted proteins | sample YL17G10_0_MG_FD_205038 | JGI IMG/M metagenome (GOLD analysis project Ga0315286, IMG submission 205038) | Sediment microbial communities from Yellowstone Lake, YNP, Wyoming, USA - YL17G10_0 | ecosystem: Environmental > Aquatic > Freshwater > Lake > Sediment | place: USA: Wyoming | collected...
AGAGTGCCGGATCGGAGCAGGAGGCGTGGCTGCGCGCGGATCTCGCGGCGCACCCGACGCGCTGTGCCATCGCGTACTGGCACCACGCGCGCTTCAGCTCGGGCCCGCACGGCACCAGTACCCGCAGCGCCGCGCTCTACCAGGCCCTGTACGACGCCGGCGCCGAGGTCGTCGTGGTGGGTCACGACCACACCTACGAGCGCTTCGCCCCGCAGGCCCCCGAGGGCCGAGCGGACGCGGCGCGGGGTCTCAGGCAGTTCGTGGTGGGGACCGGCGGCGGCAAGCTCTACGACTTCCGGGACCCGCAGCCCAATAGCGAGGTGCGCTACAACGCCGGCTGGGGCGTCCTCAAGCTGACCCTCTACCCGCGCGACTACACCTGGCAGTTCCTCGGCGTGGACGGCGGCCGGGTGCTGGACTCGGGCACGAGAGCCTGCCACTAGTCCGGTACGCCGGTACGCCGGTACGCCGGTACGCCGGTACGCCGGTACGCCGGTACGCCGGTACGCCGGTACGCTCGTCCGCTAGATCGTCGTCGCTCTCCGACTCAAGACCTCCACTCCGGAATCGGTGACGACGATGTCGTCCTCCGTCCGGCAGCCCCACACGTCCGGGATGTAGATGCCCGGCTCGATCGTCGTCACCATGCCCGCTTCGAGCGCCACGGTGTTGCCCTCGACGAGGTACGGCGCCTCGTGCCCTTCCATCCCCATCCCGTGGCCGAGGCGGTGGGTGAAGTACGCGCCGAACCCGGCGTCGCGGATCACGCGCCGCGCCGCGCGGTCCATCTCCTGGCACTGTACGCCGGGGCGGCCCAGGCTCATCGCCGCCGTCTGCGCCGCGTGCAGGGTGTTGTAGACGAGGGTGAAGCGCTCCGGCGGCTCGCCGCCGAACCACTGCGTCCGCGTGATGTCCGACGTGTACCCCTCGACGCTGGAGCCGCAATCCATCAGGACCGGCTGGCCCTGCTCGAGCCGCCGCATCTGCGGGCTGCCGTGCGGGAGCGCCGCGTTGGGGCCGAACTGCACCAGCCCGCCGCCGCGGCCGCCGCGCTCGGTCATCTCGCGCGAGACGATGCCGGAGACGTCCCGCTCGGTCATCCCCACCTGGAGCTGTGCGAAGGTCGCGGCGATGGCGTCCTGGGTGATCCCGATGGCGCGGCGGATCAGGTCCAGCTCCACCGGCTGCTTGATGATGCGCAGGTGCTCGAAGACCGGGCCGCCGTTCACGATCCGGTGCCGCGGCATCGCCTCGGCGAACCGGAGCGACGTCCCGTATTCGGTGCTCGGCTCCAGGGCCACCCGGCCGCTGCGCGCCATCTGGGTGGCGACCCGGGCCGCGAGGGCGAACGGGTCGTCCTGTTCCTCCCAGCCGCGCACGTCGGCGATGGTGGTGGTGCGGCGCACCCGCTCCACCTCGAAGCCGGGCGCGACGATGACTGGGTCCCCCGACTTCGGGAGCAGCAGGGCGATCAGCCGTTCGCTGCGGCCGGGGTTCCCGCCGGCGAGGTACTGGAAGTTGGTGCCGGGAGTGGTGACCAGGAGGTCCAGGCCGCGCCGCCCCAGCTCCTCCTGGGCCCGGGCGCGACGCTCGGCGTACACCGCCGGGGTCAGGGCGGCCGCGGCCTGCTGCCGCGGCGGCTGGGACGGTCCCGCGCGGCCTCGGGCGAGGGCGGGGGTCCACGCTGCCGCCGCGGACGCGACCACAAACTCCCGTCGTTTCATCGGTTATGCTCTCTGGCTAGGGGTGACGGCGTTCCGTATATTAGCCGCCCCCGACTCTGCCAAGCTACCGCGGAGGCCGCAGGATGGGACTCGGAGCGCGGATCATCGACAAGAAGGGCCGTCTGCCCCACATCGCGTGGCGGTGGGATCCGGAGACGGACATCCTCGCCGGCGCGGTGAAGCGGGTGGTCAAGAAGGGCGCCCCCGGCCTCACCGGCTCCGTCGATCTGGAGGGCCCCGACGGGTCGTTCATCCTGCTGGATGTCGCGGCGGGGCTGATCCGCGGGGTCGAGGTCGTGGTCTGGCCTGACGTGCAGACACCTCCGGTGCTGTCGCCGCCCGTCGATCCGAAGCAGGGCGACGTGGAGTTGCCGACGCGGCGCTCCCAGCCTGCCGTCGCCGCAGTGGAGGTGGACACCATCCTCGCCATCGATACCAATGCCGACGAGTCCGTCTTCCACGTCTGGTTGAGCGCGGTCAGGCCCGTGACCGCCGTGCAGGTGGCCGACGGGCTGATCGCGGAGATCGACGAGCACGACGAGCTGGCGGGACTCTGGCTGACCGGCGTGCCGGCCTTCCCGGCGCTCTCGGAAGGGGATCTCTAGGGGGTGGCGGTGCGAGGGTGCGGCGCCGGTCGCGGGACCGCGGCGGCCGCCCGCGGGGGGCGGCCGCTCGTGCCTCAGGCGTCGCGGAGCCGGGTCACCACTGGATCGCCAGGCCGGTGATGAGGGCGCGATCGTCCTTCTGCACGTCCTGGGCCGGGGAGGAGTCGCGCCACCACCGGTAGGTCGTCTCCCACCTGAGCCGGGTCGTCAGGGCGACGCGGAGGGTGCCGTCGGCCTTGAAAAGGTAGTCCGCGAGTCGGTCCACCACCGGCTGGTACTTCACGTTGACCTCCGCCTGCACGCCCGAGGGCAGCGTGCGCGCGAGGGACAGACGGGCGTGGAACCGCGTGTCGTTGGTGATCGAGCCGGGCGACGTGCCGCGGGCGGCGGTGTTCCGGTACTCTTCGACGACGCCGAGGGCCAGGGTGACCCTGGCGCTGTCGCGGTAGGAGAGGTTCACGTTGGCGCCGGCGCCGCCGCTGACCCGCGCGTTGATGCGGAGGATCCGGTTGTAGTCCCAGTCCACGCCGACGAACGGGGAGACCCGCGTCCGCGGCGCCCAGTCGAAGCGGAGGCTCGAGCTGAGCCGGCGCTCCTTCTCCTCGCCGCCGCTCTTGCCGTAGCCGCCCTCCAGCTTGAAGGCGAGGATGAGGCGGTCGGGCGTGTGGCGCTCGACCCTGATGGTGGACTGGAGGATGCGCAGTTGCTTGTTGCCGCTGATGTCCTGGACCGCGAGCGACGTGCCGAAGCTCCACGGGGAGCGCGCGGGCGGCGCGGGCGGCGCGGGCGCCGTCTGGGCGGCGGCCGCGGCGGCGAGCCCGGAGGCTCCGAGGGCGAGAGCGATGACGGTGAGCGCACGGCGGTGACGGCGTTCCACAGCATTCCTCCGGGGAATCGGCGGCGCGAAAGGTACGCCCGCGCCACCGCGGGTGGTAGCGCCGGATGAGGATCGCGCACCTGGCCGACGCGCACCTCGGCTTCCGCCAGTTCCAGCGGCTCGACGCCGACGGCGTCAACCAGCGGGAGATGGACGTGTCGCTGGCGTTCCAGCGCGCCGTGGACCAGGTCATCGCGCGCCGGCCGGACGCCGTCGTCATCGCGGGCGACCTCTTCCACACGGTCCGCCCGACCAACCGCGCCATCATTCAGGCCTTCACGCAGCTGGCCCGCCTGCGGCACGACCTCCCCGGCGCGCCGGTCGTGCTCATCGCCGGCAACCACGATACCCCCCGCTCGCTCGAGTCGGGCTCCATCCTCCGGCTGATGGCGAACATCGGGGTGGACGTCGTGGACGCGGAGGCGCGCACGATCAGCTACCCCTTGCTCGACCTCGCCGTGCACGCGGTCCCGCACGCCGCCCTGCTGCGCGAGCGGCCGGAGGCCGGCTTCCGCCCCTCCGCCTCGGCCCGCTACAACGTGCTGGTGATGCACCCGGAGATCGCGGGGCTCTTCCCCGAGGTGATGGACTACGGTGGGGCCCGCGTGGAGGCGGCGGCGCTGCGCAGCACGGAGTGGAGCTACGTGGCGCTCGGGCACTACCACGTCGTGAAGGAGGTGGCCCCGCGCGCCTGGTACGCCGGCTCGCTCGAGTACACGAGCCCGAACCTGTGGGGCGAGGTGCAGCAGGAGCGGCACGGCATCACCAAGTGCTGGCTGCTCGCGGACCTCGAGACCGGCCAGGTCGAGCCGGTGGCCTTGGTTCCGGGGCGGCGGATCGTCGACCTCGATCCCATCGACGCGGAGGGTCTGACGGCGGCGGAGGTGGATGCGGCCATCGCGGCGCGGGTCGCCGGCGTCCCGGGCGGCATCGCGGACGCGGTGGTGCGGCTGGTGGCGCGCAACGTCCCGCGCAGCCTCGGCATCGCGCTCGACCACAAGGCGCTCCGGGCCTCCAAGGCGGCGGCGCTGCACTTCCAGCTCGACCTGCGCCGACCCGACCCGTTCCCGCGCACGGTGGGCAGCGGCGCGCCGGGGAAGCGGGAGCTGCTCCCCGAGGTGGTGGAGCGGTTCCTCCAGGGGCGTCCCCTCGACGCGGACCTCGATCGCGCCCGGTTCGTCGCGCTCGGCCGCGAGGCGATCGACGCGGTGGAGCGCGAGCTCCAGGAAGGCGGGGCGTAAGGTGCGGCTCGAGCGCCTCCGCCTGACCAACTTCCGCCAGCACCGCGACACGGAACTCGTGTTCGGGCAGGGCCTCACCGCGATCGTCGGTCCCAACGGGGCGGGGAAGAGCACGCTGCTCGAGGCGATCGCCTGGGCGGTGTACGGGATGGACGCGGCCCGAGGGAACCGCGACAGCCTGCGGTGGCGCCTCGCCAAGCCGCGGTCGGAGGTGCGCGTCGAGCTGGAGTTCGTGCTCGGGGCGCACCGCTACAAGGTGGTGCGGTCGCTGTACGCCGCGGAGCTGTTCCTCGACGACGCCCCGGCGCCCATCGCGACCACTCTCGGCGAGGTCACCGAGCGCCTGACCCGCGCGCTCGGGATGAGCCGCGACGAGTTCTTCAGCACGTACTTCACCGGCCAGAAGGAGCTGGCCGTGATGGCGGCGATGAAGCCGGCGGAGCGCGGCCAGTTCCTCGCGCGGCTGCTGGGGTACGACAAGCTGCGGCTCGCCCAAGAGCGCGTCCGCGCCGAGCGCAACCAGCTGCGGAGCGACCTGGCGGCCCTCGCGCAGGTGTTGTCCGACCCCGAGGCGCTGCGCGAGGAACGCGCGCGGCTGGCCGCGCAGCGGCAGCAGGCCGAGGGCGCGAACGCGGCCACGGTCGTCGCGTACGACGCGGCGGTCGCGTCGCGCGACGCGTTCCGGCCCGTCTTCCAGTCGCTGAGCGAGCAGCGGGACCGGCACGGCGCGCTCCTGGCGGACCGCCGCCTCGCCGAGGAGCGGCTGCGGCAGGGCGTCGAGGCGGTGGGTCGCCTCCAGGCCGAGCACGCCGAGGCGCACGGCGCGGCGGCGGAGCTGGTCGAGCTGCAGCAGCGGCTCATGGGCTACCCCGCGCTCCGCGCCGAGCTGGTGGACCTGGACGCGCTCGAGCGGGACGCGGCGCAGCGCAGCCGGATCGAGGCGCAGCTCCTGGAGGTGGAGCGGCAGCGCGTGGAGGTGGGCGAGCGGCTGGCCGTGGCGACGGCGTCCGCGGGCCTGGCGCGCGAGGCGGCGGAGCGGATGGACGCGGCGCGGCGCGGCCAGGAGGCGGCGGAGCAGTACCTCGCCGAGCGGCAGGCCGCCTGGGTGCGGGAGCGGCAGGACGCCGAGTCGAAGCGGCAGACGCTCCTGGACCAGTACCGGGACATCGAGGCGCAGCGCGAGCGCGTCCTGGCGGCCGGGCCCGACGGGGCGTGCCCCACCTGCGGGCGGCCGCTCGGCGGCGGCTTCCAGGGCGTCCTGGACCTCATCGCGTCGCAGCTGGAGGAGGTCCGGATGAACGGTCAGTACTTCCGGTCCCGACTCGACCAGCTGCACAAGCCGCCGCCGGAACTGGCCGAGGCCGAGGAGCAGCGGCGCGCCGCCGGCGAGGCGGTGGACCGCGCGAATCAGGAGTTCGCGGTCTCGGCGCGCGCCGCCGAGGAGGCGCTGGCGCTGGAGAAGCAGGGGCGGCGCCACGAGGAGCGGGCGGGGAAGCTGCTGGCGGAGGCGGCCCGGCTCCGCGGTGGCTACGTGGCCGAGCGGCACAATACCGTCCGTGCGAGCGTGGCGGCGCTGGAGCCGGTGGCGTCGCGGGCCCAGCGGCTCTCCGCGCTGGCGGAGCGGGCGGCCCCGCTGGCCGCGAGCCTGGCGGCGGCGGAGCAGCGGCGCGAGGAACTGGTGAACGGGCTCGCGGCGGTCGAGCGGCAGCTGACCGAGACGGCGTTCACCGAGGACGCCTTCCGCGCGGCGGAGGGGGAGATGCGCCGGCTCGAGGAAGCGCTGCGCCAGACCGACGTGGAACGCACGGCGGCCCGGCTGGAACTGCGGGCGGCGTCCGAGCGGCTGGCGGCGGCGGAGCGTGCCGAGGCGGAGGCCGTCGCGCGGGCGGCGCGCGCGGTGGCGGTCCAGCGCGAATTCCGGCTGCACAACGAGCTGGACCGTGCCCTGGGCGACCTCCGCACGGAGCTGAACCAGAAGATGCGCCCGGACCTCGAGCAGCTGAGCGGCGAATTCCTGGGCCTGCTGACCGATGGGCGCTACGACGAGGTGCGCCTCGACGAGGAGTACAACCTGACGGTGCTCGAGGACGGCGAGCCGCAGCCGGTCATCTCGGGCGGCGAGGAAGACCTCAGCAACCTGGTGCTGCGCCTCGCGGTAAGCCAGATGATCGCCGAACGCGCGGGTCAGCCGCTGGCGCTGCTGGTGCTCGACGAGATCTTCGGCTCGCTCGACGAGACCCGGCGCCTCAGCGTCCTGTCGCTGCTGCGGGCCGTCGAGGCCAAGTTCCCGCAGGTCGTGATCATCACGCACATCGAGAGCGTGCGGGAGGCCGCGGACCGCGTTTTGCGGGTGCGGTACGACGAGGCCTCGGGCTCGGCGGCGGTCGCCGAGGAGCGGGCCCACGACGACGGAGGAGGTCAGGGTGCGGTCGTGGCAGGTTGAGAAGGCGGTGCGCGGGCCGTTCCCCGCGACGGAGCGGGACGTCCCGGCGCTGAACCGCCTCTTCGCGGAGGCGTTCACCGACCGCTACCGCCGCGACGGCCTCGTCGGCGTGCGCGTGCCGTTCCTCAATCCCGCCATCTGGCAGTACGCCTTGGCCGACGCCGGCGACGGCGCGATGATCTGGCGCGACGAGGCCGACCGCCTGGTCGCATTCAACATGGCGCACGTCTCGGGGGCCGAAGGGTGGATGGGCCCGCTGGCGGTGCGGCCGGACCGCCAGACCGGCGGCTTGGGCAAGACCATCGTGCAGGCGGCGCTGACGTGGCTGCGCTCGCGCGGGGTGACCACCCTCGGCCTGGAGACGATGCCGCGGACGGTGGACAACATCGGCTTCTACAGCCGGCTGGGCTTCCTCCCCGGCCACCTCACCGTCACGATGGCCGCCGACGCGTCTGCGGCGCACGGCCTCGCCCCCGACTACGTGGCGGTGGGTGCGCTCGAGCCCCCAGAGCGCGAGAGGCGGCTGGCGGACGTGGCCGCGCTCCTCGCGCGACTCGCGCCGGGGTACGACTTCAGCCGGGAATTCACGCTCACCGAGAAGCTCCACCTCGGGGACCTGCTCGTCGTGGGGCCCGCGGGCGCGCCGCAGGCCTTCGCCCTGTGCCACTCCGCGCCGCTCGCCGAGGGCGGGTCGCGGGAGGAATCCCGGGTGCTGAAGGTCGGGGCCACGTCGCTGGAGGCGCTGCTCGCGGCGCTCGACTCGGCGGCGACGTGGGCGGCCCGGCAGGGGGCGCGCCGGCTGGGTGTGCGCTGCCAGACGGCGTACGCCGACGCCTATCGCGCGGTCGTGGCGCGCGGGTTCCGGGTGCGGTGGACCGACCTGCGGATGACGCTCGAGGGTTTCGCGGAGCCGCGGCCGGCGTCGGGCCTGCTGTGGTCGAACTGGGAGGTCTAGACGGTGGAAAGGAGCGTCCGGTGACGGATTCCGAACAGGCCGCAGGCGGCGCACCGGCCCCGGAGGTGCAGCGGCTCGCGGACCTGGTGCCATACCAGGCCGGCTCGGTGGTGAGCCGGACGGTCATCAAGCGGCCGACGGGGACGGTCACGCTCTTCGCGTTCGACCAGGGCGAGGGGCTGAGCGAGCACACCGCGCCGTTCGACGCCTTGGTCCACGTGCTCGACGGGGAGGCGGAGGTGCGGATCGCGGCAGTGCTGTACCGCGTGGGGGCCGGCGAGATGCTCGTGCTGCCGGCGCACCAGCCCCACGCGCTGCGGGCGCTGGCGCGCTTCAGGATGATGCTGGTGATGGTCCGGTCGTGAGCCGTGCGCCCGGCGAGGGCGCGCGGATCACGACGGGTCCGGGCGGGGGAACGCCTCCGGCGGGGCGCCGGTCACGAAGATGACGGGCGCGAGTCCGACGACCGCCGCGCGGTGCAGCGTCAGGGCCGGCAGGTCGATGCGGTCACCGGGCTCCAGCAAGTACTCCTGACCCCCGGCCTCGATCCGGAGGTGACCGGAGAGGACCCACCGCGATTCCCTGAAGGTGTGCTGGTGCTCGGGGAAGACGCCGCCGGGGATCTCGCTGTACCACGCGGTCCGCATCCCCTCCGCCTCGAGTTGGCGGCGGATGGTCCCGAGCTGCAGCTGGACCTCGGGCAACCCCCACTTCCGTACGGTGATGCTCACTCCGCCGTCTCCACGGGGGAGGCGTGGGGCGCGCCGGCGAAGTAGTCCGACTGCCGGTAGCGGGCGATCGCCCGCTCGACGACCATCCGCACCAGGATCGCCAGCGGCACCGCCAGCAGCAGCCCCACGAAGCCCAGCAGCACGCTGAAGAACGCGATGGAGATCATCACCCAGATCGGATTGAGCCCCACCGCGCCGCCGACGATCCGCGGACCGGTGACGGACCCGTCGATGAACTGCTCCACCGCGAAGACCGCGCCGAGCTTGAGGAGATTCGGCACGATCGCGCCGGAGACCAGCGCGAGCAGGATGCCCGGGATGATGCTGGCCACCAGGCCGACGTAGGGGATGAGGTTCCCGATGCCGGCGATCACGCCGACGAGCAGGGCGCCCGGGAAGCCGAGGAGCGCGAGCGCCCCGCCGGTGATGACGGCCACCAGCGCCGCCTCGGTGAGGGCTCCGCGCACGTAGCGGCCGAGCAGGCGGTCGTACTCGCGCAGGAAGCCGAAGACGTCGTCGCGCCGGGCCGGCGGCACCAGCTGGGCGAGGCTCCCGGTGAACCGGTCCCAGGAGGCGAGGAGGTAGAAGGTCACCACCGGCGTCACGACGAGGTAGAGCACGAGGGTGACGACGGTCCCGAGGCCCCGGCCCATGCCGACGAAGGCGGCCCACGCGGCCTCACCGATGCTGCTCCAGCGCTGCTGCAGCATCGCCGCGAGGTCGCCCGGCTGGAGATTGCGCAACCACGCCGCTTGGCTCTCGGTGAGGAAGCCGGGGCCGGAGGCGAGGAAGCGCGTCCGGATGTCGAGGAGCCACTGGCCGAACTGCTGGAGGAGCGCGGGGAGCCGCGCGGCGAGGTCCACCGCCTGCCGCTCGAGCGCCGGGACGAGGAGCACCACCAGCAGGACCACGCCGCCGAGGAACGGCAGGAGCGTCAGCACGATGGCGAGCGCGCGCGGGACGCGGTGCCGCACCAGCCACGCGACGGCCGGGGCGAGGAGGTACGCGAAGGCGAGGCCGAGGAGGAACGGCGCGAGCAGCGAGCCCGTCGCCGAGAGGATCCACAGGACCGTGACCGTGACGGCCGCGATGAGCAGGCGTCCCACGAACGGCTGGCGCCGCTCGGGCCAGAGGACCAAGAGGAGCAGCGCGAGCAGCACCAGGGGGGAGAGCACCGCGCGCACCGCGTAGAGGAGCGCGCCCAGCACGAGCACGGCGGGCGCGACCTCGGCGGCCAGGCGCAGCGCGCCGCCGGGGGGGCCGGCGGGTTCCGCTACCACGCCTTCGGTCCGGTCACGACCCTGCGGATCAGCAGCATCACGCCGCCGGCCATCAGGAGATGCGGCCACCCCGCGCCGACCGGGAAGACGAACGCCAGCAGGACCCACGCGACGAGGAGGATGACACCTCCGACGAGCGAGACATTCACAGGCGGCTCCATCAGTCGTAGAAGTTTCGAGGCCACGCGTGGGCCTTCAGTGCGGCGAGCAGCCCGGGCGAGAACGGGCGTCCGTCGGACACCGCGCAATTCGCCTCGGCGTGCGCCGGCGTGCGCATCCCCGGGATCACCGTGCTCACCGCCGGGTGGCTGAGGCAGAACCGCAGCGCCCCTTCGGTGAGCGTCTCAGCCTCGCGGAGCAGGACGGGGCGCAGCCGCTCCACGCGCTCGGCGACCTGCGCGGGGCGGTCGCCGCCGAAGTAGCGGTGGCGCCAGTCGCCGGGCGGGAACGTCACGCCGGGCACGATCGCGCCGGTGAGCCCGCCTTCGTCGAATGGGACGCGGGCGATGACGCCGACGTTCCGCTCGCCGCACGCGGGGAGGAGCCGCTCTTCCGGCGTACGGTCGAAGACGTTGTAGATGACTTGCGCCACCGAGAAGAGGTCCACCTGCCGGACGGCCTCGAGCGCGGTCTCGGGCTCGTGGTCGTTGATGGAGATCCCCACGTGCCGCACCACGCCGGAGGCGACCAGCCGCCCGAGCGTGCGCTCCACCGGGCGCCAGTCGCTCTCGCCGAGCCAGTCGTCGCGCCACACGTGGAGCTGCAGCACGTCCACGGGGCGCCCCAGGTTCTCCGCGCTCACGTTGGCGCAGCGCTCGACGTACTCGGCGGGGAAGGCGTCGGCGAGGCGCACGCCGGGCCGCGCGGGCCAGAGCTTGTTCTTGGGAGGGATCTTGGAGGCGACGGGCACGTGCTCCGTCCGTCCTCGCACGATCTGGCCGACCAGGCGCTCGCTATGGCCGTCGCCGTACGCGAGGGCGGAGTCGATGAACGTGCAGCCGGCGTCGAGGGCCGCGGCGAGGGCGGCGAGGGACGTGTCGTCGTCCCCCCCCTGCCACATCGCGCCGCCGATGCCCCAGGCGCCGAACCCGATCTCGGACACGGCGATGCCCGTCCGTCCCAGCTGACGATACCGCATCTGCCCCCTGTCTTCTGTCTTCTGTCTTCTGTCTTCTGTCTTCTGTCTTCTTATTCCCCCCTGCTACGCGCACCCTGTCAAGCCCACCGGTCGCCGAGCCCGGCCAGGCCGCCTTGACGGTATGCCCCGCCGAATCCTATCTTGGTCTCAGGTCATCGGAACAGGGGGCGGGGAGACTAATTATTGAGCCAACAGGTCCGATACGGTCCCATATACGCGGGTCTACGTCAGGCCCCCTCTGGGGGAAGGCGAACATCAGCGCGCGGGCCACAGCTTCTATCGGGCTTCAATAATCCTCCCTGTCCCCGTTGTATGCCCCGGGCTTCGGCCCGGGGCGTTCTTTTTTCCTTCGCCGCCGCGCCTTGACGTCCCGGCGGCCGCGGGTTTTCTCTGTAGCGCCGCTCGTGGCACGGAGCGGCCCCGTTCCGTGGGGAAGCCGATGAATCCGACGGTCGTGGTCACACGGCGCGCGCACTTCAACGCGGCGCACCGGCTCTTCAATCCCGCCTGGTCCGACGCGGAGAACGCGCGTGTCTTCGGGCCGTGCGCGAACCCCAACTACCACGGGCACAACTACAATCTGGACGTGTCGGTCGCGGGCACGGTGGACCCCGCCACCGGCTACGTGATCGACATCAAGGTCCTGAAGGACCTCATCGAGAGCCACGTCCTGCGGCGTCTCGACCACCGCAATCTCAACCTCGACGTGCCGGAGTTCGCGCGGACGAACCCCACGGCCGAGCACATCGTGGTGCAGTGCTGGCGCTGGCTGGAACCGGTCCTCCCCGCGGGCCGCCTGGTGCGGCTGGTGCTGTGGGAGACCGAGCGCAATCTCGTCGAGTACACGGGAGGCTGACGTGGATGTGCGGGGCGTGCCGTTCGAGAACCTGGTGGCGGAGATGCTGCGCCAGCTCGGCGAGGACCCGGAGCGGCAGGGGCTCCAGAAGACGCCGCAGCGCGTCGCCTCGGCGATGCGCTGGCTCACGCGCGGGTACCTCCTCGACCCGGAGAAGCTCGTCCGGGACGCGATGTTCGAGGAGGACCACGAGGAGATGGTGCTCGTCCGCGACATCGACCTGTACTCGATGTGCGAGCACCACATGCTGCCGTTCTTCGGCAAGGCGCACGTCGCCTACATCCCGAAGGGGCGCATCGTCGGCATCTCGAAGCTGGCGCGGCTCGTGGACGTGTTCGCGCGGCGGCTGCAGGTCCAGGAGCGGCTCACCGACCAGGTCGCCGACGCGCTGATGAACACGCTGGCGCCGCACGGCGTCGGCGTCGTGATCGAGGCAAGCCACCTGTGCATGATGATGCGCGGGGTCGAGAAGCAGCACTCCAAGACGATCACCTCCGCGGTCCGCGGCAACTTCCGCACCGACCCGAAGACGCGCGACGAGTTCCTGCGGCTCGTGCAGAGCGCGTGGGGCCTGCGGTGACCGAGGCGCCGCCGCTCTTCGGCCGCACCGCCGTGGTGACCGGCGCGTCCCGCGGCATCGGGCTCGCCGTCGCGGAGGAGCTGATGGCGGCGGGCGCGCACGTGGTGCGACTCGCGCGCAGCCTCGCCGACGCGTCCTCGGAGCGCCGCACCGACATCCGCTGCGACGTCACCGACGCCGCGGCGGTGGCGGACGCGGCGGACCGCGTGCACGCCGGGCGCGGCGCCGCCGACCTGCTCGTCCTGAACGCCGGCACGTTCCTGCTGAAGGCCCTCGCGGAGACGGCGCCGCCGGAGTTCCTGGAACAGGTCGCGAGCAACCTCACCGGCCCGTTCCTCGTGCTGCGCGCGTTCCTCCCGCCGATGCGGGCGAAGGGCCGCGGCCTCGTCGTGACGGTCGGGTCGGTGGCGGACCACCGGCCGCTGGCGGGCAACGCCGCCTACGTCGCGGCGAAGCACGGGTTGCGGGGCCTCCACGGCGCCCTCGCGCAGGAGCTCCGCGGCACCGGCGTGCGGGCCACCCTCCTCTCGCCCGGCCCGGTGGACACCGAGATGTGGGACCCCGTCGACCCCGACCACCGGCCCGGCTTCACCCCCCGCGCGGCCATGCTCCGCCCCGAGGACGTCGCCGAGGCGGTGCTGTTCGTCGCCACGCGCCCCGAGCGCGTGTCCATCCCCGAACTCCATATCGAGCCGAGACCCTGATGCACAGGCCTGCGCTCCGCGTCCTTCTCGCCGTGCTCGCGCTCGGCGCCGCCCCCGTGGCGTCGCGAGCGCAGGCGGTCCACCTGCCGCCGCTGCCCGATTCCACCGGCTGGGGCGTGCACATCCTCGCCCTCGCGCGTGCACCGGACGGCGCGATCTGGGTCGGCACCTACGGCGAGGGGATCTTCGTCTACCGGCCTGGCGCCGAGGAGTGGGTCCGCATCCGGAGCGACACGACGTCCACCAGCATCTCGTGGGACTTCGTGCACGCCTTCGCCTTCGGGCCGAGCCGCGCCGTGTGGTACGGCACCGTCGGCAACGGCTGGGGCGTCTCGCGTGACGGCGGAACCACCTGGCGCAACTGGCAGTTCCGGGACCTCGGCCCGAAGTGGCAGTACGTCGCCCCGAACGGCATCGTCGTGCGCCGCGGCACCGTGTACATCGCCACCGCCGACGGCCTCCGGTACACGGCGGACCTGGGCCGCACCTGGTCCGAGGCGGGCGACTCCGGCACCAGCGCCCTGCCGAGCCGCTACGTCCTGGCGGTGGCGCCGGAGCGCGAAGGCGGGTTGTGGGTCTCGACGCTGCGTGGGGCGGGGGAGTGGCGCGCCGGCGGCCGCTACGTGCCGACCGACCCGTCGCCCGTGCCCGTCCTCGGCGCGCGCATCCGCGCCATCTTCATGGTGGACAAGCCGGCCGCGGTGGTGCCGGTGGTGTTCGGAGGCGAGCGCTGCGCCGGCGGCCTGCGGCCGAAGCGCCGCGAAGAGCTGGCGCAGTGGCAGTGCATGTCGGTGATGCTGCGCGACGCGCCGCCCGAGGGCCGCGCCGTCCGCGCGCTCGCCGGCTGCGACGGCGTCCTGTGCGCCGGGGCCACGTCGTCCGGGGCGTTCGTCTACGCGCGCCAGGGCGTCGAGCTCCGGAGCGCGGCGACCGCCCGGGCCCGCGACGTCTACGCCATCCTCACCCCGAAGCCCGGCGAGAGCGACGACACCCTCTTCGGCACCGCCTGCGGGTTCCTCGGCGCCCAGCCGGCCGCCTGCCTGGCGACCGGCGACACCGTCGGCGTGCGGGCCCCGGAGACGCCGCGCCACGTCTGGTTCGCGCGGCCCATCGCCCTCACCGACCAGCCGTACATCGACCAGACCTACCGCTACGGCTCGACGATGGGCGGCAACTTCCAGCAGCACCAGGGCGTGGAGTTCAACGACCCCACCGGCACGCCGGTGCGCGCCGCCGACGCGGGCGTAGTGGTGCACGCGGGGCCGGCGGAGCAGGGCGCCCTCGCCGTCGCCATCCGCCACGACAGCACGCTCGAGGTCCCCGGCGAGCCCAGGCCGCGCCGCCTCTACACCGTCTACTTCCACAACTCCCGCGTCCTGGTCACGACGGGCCAGCGCGTCCGGCGCGGCGAGCGCATCTCGCTCGCCGGGAGCACCGGGCGCGCCACGAACGACCACCTGCACTTCGAGGTCCACGCCGCGGCGACCGACTCGGTGCCCGCCATCATCGGCGACAACCGGTACCCGCCGTACACGACCAACCCCGAGCTGTGGATCGAGCCGCTCCCCGGCACCGGCATCGTGGCGGGCCAGGTGTGGGACAGCCGGGGCCAGCCGGTGCGGCAGGCGCGCGTCTACGGCCTCGTGAAGCCCGAGCCGCAGGAGACGCCCTTCAGCTTCGCCGAGACGTACGGCGCGCGGAACCGCGGCACGCCGGACTACCAGGAGCACTTCGCCGTCTCCGACGTGCCGCCGGGCGAGTACGTCCTCGGCACCGAGATCGAGGGGCGGAAACTCTTCCGGCGCATCCGCGTCGAGGCGGGAAAGCTGACCTGGGTGGAATTCCGGCCGTAGGGGAAGCGGAGCTTCCCTGGGTGTTCATCGAGCTCACCGAGTTCCTGCGCTGCCCGAAGGACCACGTGGAGGCGCACGCCGTCTGCCTGCCCCTCGAGATGGAGGGGCGTGTGGTCGTGCGCGGTGTGCTGGGCTGTCCCGTCTGCCAGGCGGAGTACGTGATCGCGGACGGTTTCGTGGACTTTGCGGAGCGCACGAGCGCACCGGGGCACCGGGGCACCGGGGCACCGAGAGACGCGGGCCCGAGCTGCGGCGGCGCAGGAGATGATTCCGGTGCGTCGGTGCGTCGGTGCGCTGGTGCGCCCGCCGACCCGCTCACCGCCGACGCGCTCGCCACCATCCTCGACCTCCGCGGCCCCGGCGGCTTTCTGCTCCTCGCGGGCGCCGCCGCGCG
>Ga0315286_10003200_pt1 | contig 15380 bp, 12 predicted proteins | sample YL17G10_0_MG_FD_205038 | JGI IMG/M metagenome (GOLD analysis project Ga0315286, IMG submission 205038) | Sediment microbial communities from Yellowstone Lake, YNP, Wyoming, USA - YL17G10_0 | ecosystem: Environmental > Aquatic > Freshwater > Lake > Sediment | place: USA: Wyoming | collected...
CCGCCGTGTTCAGGCATACCTTGCCAATTCCCGCGCCATGGCTGGCAGTTACAACGAAGAGACATTAATTGCCGCCGGCGAGGTTCAAAATGCCCGGGCGCGCTTGTCGAAAGTAATTCTCCCCGACTATGTTGCAAAACCCGCGATCAAACTGATCCAGAAGATGGGAATCAACAGTCTGCGAGCTGAAATTTCCTGGTTTGAAGCCGGGCGTGCCTACGCTGCTGCTGATGCGAGGAATAAGGTTACAATGGAAGACCTGCAAACCATAGCACCCATGGCTCTGCGATTACGGCGGTCACAATTCATGGTGGATTTCTTCAGTAACCAGGATGGTGAAGAGAAAGAAATGCAGGTCTTGCTGGAGAAATGGGGGAAAAAGGTCTCACCTCAAAAAAAGAGAAGTTGAGAAAGCTTGCTATATCATGTTTTGCTTCAAGGAAAATAAAAATGAGCATTGCATAAGAAGCTCTGTTCATCCGTTGGACTATTCTGGTATAATGCAAACCGCATTGACTGGTCCCACCTGCGGCGAAACCTGCCGGTGCGGAGACCTGCTCAAAATCGAATGAAAGGAAATGCATACGTCATGCCGCTTAATAAGGAATCAAAAACAAAGGTAATTTCTGACTACCATCGCCACGATACAGATACCGGATCACCGGAGGTTCAGGTGGCAATACTGACCTCACGGATTTTACAATTGACCGGTCACCTGCGAACGCATAAGCACGATGAAGCCAGTCGAAGAGGGCTTCTTCAAATGGTAGGGCAACGCCGCAGGTTACTGGCATACTTGCGGAAGAGTGATTACCAGCGTTACCTGGCGCTCACTGATCAATTGAAATTGCGCCGAAAATAAGAATGGGTTCGTCCAAGTAGATGGGCCTTTGCCCATCTACTTTTTTTCTTTATTCCGTCCCTTCTCCGATTGCAGGGTTGGGACCTGGATTATCGTCCTGTCCGGCAGGAATTGAAACATGCTGGTAACAATTATTCGGGGGCATTTGAGTTACCGTCATCTTTCAGTCCCTGACCAGGCGGGAAAAGGAGACTAACATGCAACCAGATGTAAAACGCTTTACCACCACCGTGGGCAGCAAACAAATTTCCATCGAAACTGGAAGATTGGCAGCCCAAGCCGGTGGCGCAGTCACTGTCCACCTCAATGATTCGATCATCTTCGCCGCAGCCACCATGGGTGGCATCAGGCCCGGGATCGATTTTTTCCCATTGACTGTCGAATATGAAGAACGGATGTATGCAGGTGGGATTATCCCCGGCTCTTTCTTTCGCCGCGAGGGACGTCCTTCTACTGATGCAATTTTGACGGCGCGTCTCACCGATCGGCCGTTGCGGCCTTTGTTCCCTGAAGGCATGCGCAACGAAGTTCAGATCATCATGTACTCGCTGTCGGCTGATGCTGATAATCCCCTGGATGTGTTGGCGATCAACGCCGCCTCAGCGGCTGTCATGATCTCTGATATCCCCTGGAATGGTCCGGTCGCAGCCGTACGGGTCGGTCGAGTGGACGATGAATTTGTAATTAATCCTACCTTTGCAGAAATGGCGAAATCAGATCTCGACCTGCGTATCGCAGGGACTCGTGATGCCATCCTGATGGTGGAAGCGGGTTCAGATGAAATCCCCGAAGATGTCATGGTCGCAGCGCTTGAATTTGGCCATAAGTCCATCCAACCTCTCATCGATCTTCAACTCCAGATGCGTCAGGAAATTGGGAAACCGAAACGTGAGGTCGCTGTTGTTCTGCCTGACCAGAAATTTCAGGGAATTGTTTTCGATCGAGTCAGCGAGAAAATGAAAGCACTGCTCGACAAACCTTTGATGAAGGCAGAATTCTATTCCGGCATGGATGCGCTATTGCAAGATCTTGTGGCTGAATTTATTCCATCGGAAGGATCCAAGGTCAAGGTTGCAGACGAAACTGACGTGGAAACACTCCCCGAGTTTGCCCTCCCTGAAACCCCAAGCCTGGAAGCTCTAAAAGAGGCATTTTCTGAAGCAGAGAAGAAGATCGTCCGCGATCGTATCCTGAATCAAGGGAAACGTCCGGATGGTCGCACTGCCACCGAGATCCGCCCCATCTGGTGTGAGGTCGGGTTTAGCCCTCGGGCGCACGGTTCCGGTTTGTTCACACGTGGCGAAACCCAGGTCTTGACCATGGCAACCCTCGGTACCCTCTCCGAAGCCCAGGAATTGGATACCCTGTCGCCCATCCACTCCAAGCGATACATGCACCATTACAATTTTCCACCCTTTTCTACAGGCGAAGCGAAAATGCTGCGCGGACAATCCCGCCGGGAAATCGGGCACGGAGCGCTTGCAGAACGCGCACTTTTACCTGTCCTTCCCGCGGAAGAAACATTCCCTTATGCTTTACGGCTGGTTTCTGAAGTCATGGCTTCCAATGGCTCCTCTTCGATGGCATCTGTTTGCGGTTCCACCCTTGCATTGATGGATACGGGTGTCCCGATCAAGGCACCTGTGGCGGGTGTTGCCATGGGATTGGTCAAGGAAGGCGATAAATTCGTCATCCTTACCGATATCCAGGGCACCGAGGATCATCTTGGGGATATGGATTTTAAAGTCGCCGGTACCGCTGCTGGCATCACTGCGTTGCAGATGGATATAAAGATATCTGGTTTGAGTGCTGAAATCATGAAACAAGCGCTTGAACAAGCACATCAAGCACGGACCTTCATCCTGGGGAAAATACTGGAAGCCATTCCTGCCCCTCGCAGTGAATTAAAACCTCACACTCCCCGCATCATTACAGTAAAGATCCCTTCGGACAAGATTGGTGCCATCATCGGTCCTGGAGGCAAGAATATCAGGGCGTTGCAGGAAGAGACGGGTACCAAGATAGACATTCAGGAGGATGGAACAGTATACATTGCATCCACAAACAGTGAAGGAGCAGAAATCGCCCGTGAACGGATCGAGGCGATCACCGAGACTCCTCAACTGGGTCGCATTTATACTGGCAAAGTTGTCCGAATAGCGGATTTTGGAGCTTTCGTTGAGATTCTGCCCGGCACGGATGGCATGGTCCATATTTCGCAACTGGATAGCGAGCGCGTCGAAAAAGTTGAGGATGTGGTCAAGATGGGTGACGAGATCACCGTGATGGTAACGGGTATCGATCCCATGGGTAAGATCCGCCTTTCACGACAGGCTGTTTTGGAAGGGTGGTCCGTGGAAGAAGCCCAGGAACGGGACTCTCGCAAGAGTAGCGGTGGACGTCCTGGCGGAGGCCGCCCTGGCGGTTCCCGCAATCGTTCAGGCGATCGCAGTAATGATCGCCGTCCTCCCAGGCGGTAAAACCGATCGGGGCGTCACTGATGAGTGCGCCCCTTTTCGATTAAATGATGTATACCCGCGTCCGAAAAATCATACTTGATTACCCTTCGCAATTCTGGTTGATGGTCGTTGGGTTGATCATCAGCTCAGCCGGCGCGTCCATGATTTGGCCGTTCCTGATGATCTATGTAAGTGAGGAACTGAGCTTATCCCTCAGCACTGTTTCTTCATTGATCACGATCAATGCGATCATGGGATTGTTTGCTTCTTTCATTGCGGGAACAGTAGCAGATAAAGTGGGAAGAAAATTGGTGATGGTGGTAAGCCTGATTGCCAATGGGTTTGGATACCTGTTGATGAGTCAGGCTCATTCCTACCTGGGATTTGCACTAATCATGGTGGTGATGGGTATATCAAATCCTCTCTACCAGGTTGGTTCAGATGCGATGCTGGCGGATATGATCGTTCCGGAAATGAGAACCAATGCATACGCCATCCTCCGCATGGCCAATAATGCTGGTATTGCCATCGGTCCTGCGCTGGGTGGTTTTATCGCCACCCGGTCTTACACCTATGCCTTCCTTGGTGCTGCCATTGGAATGCTTTCCTATGGTTTATTACTATTTTTCCGAGGGCACGAAACATTGAAAATTGCAGGTATATCTGAAATAGAAAATGGAAACACTTTACTGGCAGGCTACGGTCAAGTATTTCGCGATCACAGGTATGTTATCTTCACTCTCCTGGTCGGGCTTGGGCTTATCGCGCCATCGATGTTATGGACGCTACTTGCTGTTTACACCAAACAGAATTTTGGTCTGCGTGAGAGCCTGTATGGCTGGTTGCCAACGACGAATGCACTCATGTGTGTCCTGGTCCAGTTCCCGGTAACACAAATCTCGCGCAGGTTTCGACCTCTGCCCGTTATCGCGATAGGGATGCTGATCTATGCGCTGGGAGTGGGCAGTGTCGCTTTGATGACACATTTCTGGGGATTCTGGACCAGCATGGTTCTTATGACATTTGGCGAGCTGACTCTAATCCCCACGGTCAGCAAATATCTCGCAGACCTTGCCCCCGCCCACATGCGAGGCCGTTATATGAGTTTCTACTGGTTTGGTTGGGGGATCGCTCGTGCCGCAGCACCATTAATTGGCGGCTATCTGAACGATAATCTCAGCCCGCGATCCATCTGGATAGGCGGCTTGACCATCGGTCTTGTCAGTACTTTCGGTTTAGCCTTATTTTCACGACTGAGATCAAATCTTAAAACTAGTCACTCATTAATTGATTCTTGATCTTTATCGCGCGAAAAGAGTCTTTCTCTAAGCATCTTCTTTACAGCTGGCCATTCCCGGTCAAGGATGCTGTAGAATACCGAATCGCGAAAATTTCCATCCTGTAAAATGTAATGATTGCGCAAAATTCCCTCGTGAATTGCACCCATCTTTTCAATGGCGCGTATAGACCTTTCGTTGCGTACATCCGCTTTGAATTGAACGCGAATACACTCTAATTTTTCAAAAGCATATTTCAGCATCAAATACTTGCATTCAGGATTTACCAAAGTACCTTGGAATTCGGGGGAATACCATGTTCCACCAACCTCCAAAGATCGATGTAATGGACGCATTTCCAGGTAGCGGGTCGCTCCAGCAACCTGCCCGGTCTTCAAATGGATGACCGTAAAAGCCAGATCTGTTTCATCATTTTGCCGTTGCAGGATATCCTGAACCCAGGAGCTCATACTTTCAGCGGTTGTCAGGTTGGCATAAAGCATATACTTCCAGATGCTTTCATCCCGCCCGGCGAGTGTGAGTGCTGGAATATGTGACATGCTCAACGGCACAAGCTGAACAATCTTGCCCGTCAAGGTTACAGGTGTATTCCACAGATTCTTGGTTTTCAAAGGTTTACCTGACCTGGAAGAAATGGCATCTGGGGTCCTGGGACACCCATTAACTCAGCAATTGCTACGCGCATCGCAATCCTGTCGTCCCATGGATATTCTGTTGTTCCAAAACACATTGATTGTTCATGTCCCTTTCCACACGCCATCAAAATATCCCCGGTTTGAGCTAACCTGACACCCATCCGAATGGCCTCACGCCGATCAGGTTTCTGCCAGAATGATTTTCCTTCCTTACCACCTTTGTTTCTGGCACCCCTGGCCATTTCCTCAAGGATCTCCTCTACAGGTTCAGAGCGTGGGTCTTCGGCTGTAAATATACTGATATCAGCCAATTCGGTTGCAACTTCTGCCATAAGGGTTCGTTTTTCCTTATCGCGCAACCCTGCAGATCCAAAGATGACAATGATTTTCTTTTCAGTCATCTTTCTCGCCGTTTCGATGGCTACCCGCAAAGCATTTGGTGTATGGGCAAAATCCACTATCGCTGAGAATGATTGTCCTAAATCTATTCTTTCCATTCGTCCCGGGATGCCGCTCAGACTTGCGATGCCACTTGCTGCGATTTCTGGAGCTATCCCCAATCCATATATGGCTGCTGCCATGGCTGCCAGGCAGTTCTCAACGTTGTATTCCCCCACCAACTGGCTGGTGACCGGGACCCGAAATTCCTTTCCGACCGTCACAAATTTTATCCCTCCCGGAGAATACTTCCTGTTTTCTGCCCGAAGATCAGATTTCCTGTCGAATCCATAACACACTTGAGGGTTACCTGCAATTCTTGAAAGGTATCTAAAAGATGAATCGTTGTGGTTAAGAACAGCTAAACGGGGATTTCCCTGCGCCTTTGTAAGGGTCGTCTGAAGGGATTGTAATAAACGCGCTTTGGCGGCTCGATAATTTTCAAAAGAACCATGCTGGTCAAGGTGTTCATGGGTGATATTTGTGACCACGCCCACATCGAACTCGCAGGCATCTACTCTGTATTGCGCCCATCCATGCGAAGTGGTTTCCAGCACGACATGGGTGATACCAGCATTTACCATGCGGGAGAGGTATCTTTGCACATCGGGCGCATCTGGGGTAGTAACATGAAAACCACTATCAATCAGTTCATCCTCGATGACAACATTGACCGTGGAGATCAGCCCTGCTTTCAAACCCGCTGCAAGAAGAATTTTGAAAATTAGGTTACAGGTCGTAGTTTTGCCGTCTGTCCCCGTAACACCGATCACTGTCAACTTTCGTCCAGGGTTGTCATAGAATTTTGCAGCCAGCCAGGTGAGAGATTGGCGGGAATTTTCAACCTGCATATAGGGTATGGATAAATTCGCAATCGTCTTATCACCCACTACCGCAGCCGCACCTCGCTGTACAGCATCCAGGATGTAATCATGCCCATCCGCATGACTGCCTTTCATCGCAACGAAAAGATCTCCCTGTTTAACCAAGCGATTATCCAAGGCGATTCCGGAAATTTGAACATCAATCAAATTACCCGCCAATACTCGCAATGGGAATTGGTCAAATAAGGAAGTAAGGGAAACAACCTTGATTGGTTCGGGAATCATGGATTTTTACGAATTACCTGCCTGAACTAGTGAATAATTTGAAAGCGAAAAAATTGTGTAACTGATATGGATCCATCATTAATGAAAAAAAGGGTTCTGACGCTATTTTACGCCAAAACCCTCCAATGGGTTGGAATATTTTATTTCAATGACTTGCGCATTTCTTCGAGCTTGCCGGAAACCGATCCGTCCAACACTTTATCGCCCACCCGGATGACCAATCCTCCGAGTATTTGCGGATCAATATGAAATTCGACGTTCGTCTTGGTGCCCATCTTCTCCAGGACATTCTTCCTGACTGCAGCCTGTTCGTCATTAGTCAACGGTAAAGCTGAAATGACTTCTGCTGATTCCCCCGCCAATTCACTGCCGTCCAGGATCACCAATCGACCCGATTCCACACCCGAGAAGAATTCATCCAATAAGGCGTGCTGACGTTTGGCATCCATCGATTGACCAATAAGTTTTTGCGCAGCAGCAATGGAAAGTGCAGCCACCTGACCGCGAAGGTCAGCCAGCATGCGATTACGTTCCTCAGCTATCTCGGCAACCGCACTTTCGCGCTCTTTGGCAATCCCTTTTTCTTCTGCGGCTTTCGATTCTGCCATGGCTGCTTCAGCTCTTTCGGTTGCTTCAGCGATAATTCGAGAGGCTTTGGTCTGTGCTTCAGCAACGACCTTGGCTGCTTCCTGTTCTGCGTTAGCGCGTGCCTCCGCAGCAATACGGGCATCTTCGAGCCCTTGTTCAAGTTTCGCACGCCGCTTCTCCAACATCCCAAGGAGAGGTTTCACGATCCATGCCCTGACGACGACAAAGATGATAAAGAAACAGATGATCTGGACTAGCAAATAACCTAAATTTAAACCCAGTTGAGCCAAGGGAATCCTCCTTCTCGGTAATTATCAAACGTCTACGCTGTCATCCTACAACGAACAGGATCAGCAGTGCAACGACAAGGCAATAAATGGCCACGGCTTCCGCGAACGCGATACCGAGGATCATATTGGTCTGGATCGTTCCGGTTGCATCCGGGTTCCGCCCCATCGCTTGCACGGCGCCGCTTGTTACAATTCCGATACCTGCCCCTGCACCAATGGCACCGATCATCGCCAGGCCGGCTCCTATTAATTTTGCCGCAATAATGATATCACCAGTCATGAGAAATTCCTCCGTTTATGGTTTCAGGCGGAATAATTGCCGCCAGGATTCGAAAATACGGGCTTGCTCTCGCCCGAATCTATGCGTGTGCTTCTTCGTGACCACCGTGACTCTGTGTGGCCTGTGCCATGAAAGTCATGGTGAGCAAACCAAATACTATGGCTTGAATGGCTCCAACAAGAAATTCAAGTAAGTAGAAGGCAGAAGGGAAAATTGCTATTGCTCCAAGGAGAGATCCCATCACGAACAGTAATACTGAACCGGCAAAAATATTTCCAAAAAGACGGAAGGCGAACGATAGCACTTTCGAAAATTCAGAAACGAGTTCGAGGATCCCGACACCCCAATCTATCACACCAAAAATGGGTTTGCTGAAAAATGTCTTTACATTCCAGAATTTGGTAAAGTATTTCATTCCCTGTGCGCGGATACCCACCACCTGCACAGCAATTACAGCAATGATCGCCAATGCCACTGTAAAGTTCAGGTCGGTAGATACCACACGCACGAACGGAACCAGGTTGCTGCCTCCTTCTTTTACTGCCGGGTTGGCAATCGTAGATATCCCCGCTATCGACTGGACAGAGTAACCAGCGCCCTCGGCCTTTTCGATCATGCCGATGCTATCCACGCCGGGGATGAGTTCCATCCAGTTGGCAAGCAAAACCAATAATGTTATGGTCGCAAACCAGGGAAAAATGGTTTTTGCCCACTTACCGGCGGTACCTTCGGTCATATTATAAAGAGCCTCTAGCAGGGCTTCCACAGCACCTGGAATCCCTTTCAGAACAAGACTGCCTTTCTTAACTGCCCGGTTGAAGAAAAAGGCCAGCAAAATCACAAGAACGTCCACGATCAACAATGCGAACAACGTGTTGGTAAAATAGAAATCCCCGATCACCGGCAGCGAAAATAAAGGATGTTCCATCCAATGTTCAGCTGGAAGCTGCACAAAGGGACGCACAGGGGAAATATACTTTGCCCCGAAAAAACCAAGGATAATCAGCGCGAGTACGATCCAGCGATTGACGCCCCATCGCCACCATTTCTTTTTTGAGGTAGTAGTCTCAACGTTCTTGTCCAAGATGTGGTTCCTCCTTGCTGACTTCATTTTGCTTTTCAGGTTGTATTCGGGCTGTAACTCTTTTTACAACCCGAAAAGTCATTAACAGGGTAACTGGTATGCTTATCAGGATGAATGTTACGGTCAGGATCGGTTTGCAATTAAAAACCTTGTCCAGCCATATCCCGGCGAGCAACGCGGAAAATATTACAATAAGTGTCAGACCCGCCACCCAAACTACTGTCAAAGTGACAGCAGTTCTGAACTCGTCCTGTCCTTTGTTGTTTACCTTGCCCATGGCGGCGAAATTATATCATGTGGTTTTTCATACCGTCTAGAACAGGTTCAGCGCAGCCTGATTGGCAAAGCCAAACCAGGGACCGAACAAGGTGCCCAGGAGAATAATCCCGATCACCAGGACCACAAGCCCGATGGTTGCAAACCGGGAGATCTGTATCGGGTGTTTTTCCTCTTCTTCGTTCTCCATCCTGTATAGATAGATATATTTTAATATATTCAAGTAGTAGTATAGTCCAAAGATGGAGTTCAATACGCCCACAACAGCCAACCAGATCCATCCGCTTTGAATGGCTGCAGTGAAAACAAAAAACTTGGCGACAAAACCACCAAATGGTGGCATACCGGCGAGCGAGAGGAATGCTACCAAAGCAGCCAATGCGAGTGTGGCGTTACGCCTGCTGAGACCGTTATAAGCAACAAGATCGTCGGAATTTGTTGCACTTCCGACGATGTTGATAATTCCGAAAGCAAGCAGGTTTGTCAATATATAAGCAAGCAAATAGAATCCAACACTGGCAAATCCTAATTGGGAATAAGCCACCACGCCGATCATGGCATACCCGGCATGTGCGATAGAGGAATAGGCCAGCAGTCGTTTTATATTCCGTTGGGCAAGGGCGATTAAGTTTCCTATGGTCATCGTCAGGGCGGCAAGAATCGCAAGGATCATGCCCATGTCCGCAGAAACAATGGGGAGAACGGCAGTAAATAATCGCATGATCACAACAAATCCCGCTGCCTTAGATGCCGTTGAGAGAAATCCAGCCACCGGGGTTGGTGCACCTTCATATACATCGGGTGCCCAAAAATGGAACGGGAACAACGACACCTTGAAAGCCAGGCCAGCAAGCACAAGGAATGTAATTCCTACTGTCAACAAGTTAAATTTTTTGAAAGAAGTGCCCAACTCATACAAGTTCGTGGTCCCCGCAAAGCCATAGGCCAGACTGAAGCCATATAGCAATACCGCAGATGTAAGTGCCCCGAAAAGTAAATATTTGAAACCTGACTCACTGGATTTATCGTCCCCGGTTAGGAAACCTGCCAGAATGTAAAGAGGGATTGAAGTGGTCTCGATGGCCAGGTACAACATCACCAGGTCAGACGCAGACGCCATTAAGCACATACCGATCGTGGCAGCCAGCAGTAATACATAAGCCTCGGCACGCTGATTAAGTTTTTCCGTGTCCACGAAGAAAAATGCTGTCACCAATGCGGCAAAGACAAAGAACATCTTGAAAAGAAAACCAAGCCAATCAAACCTCAGCATTCCTCCGAAAACCAGAATTGGTTCGCCCGGACGGGCAAACCAAAGACTGGTAAGAATTATGATTATTAATCCGCACCCGGTTAATATCCCGAGAAATGACCGCCGATTTGCATTCTTATTTAAGAATGGATCCACCACCAGGATTATTACTGCCAGCGAAATGAGAAGGACTTCAGGGAGGATCGGAAAGATCGCAGACACTTATACACCTCCCAGAAGTGTTAGCACATGTTGGACACCGGATTGAACCCATGGCACCATCAAGGCAGGGAATACGCCGATGCCAACCATAAGTCCCATTAAGAGTATCAATGAAATCTTATCCAGTACATTGATGGGGCTGATGTGTCCTTCAAACTCAGCAGGCATTTTTCCAAAGAAGACTCTCCTGACAACCAGCAGCACATACGATGCAGTGACCACGATCGAAATGGCTGCCAGGACTGCTACCATCCACTGAGTCTTCCAGATTCCCATGAAAATTGGGAACTCTGCCACAAAACCGGAAAAACCGGGCATCCCCATCGAGACCAGGCTACCAATAATGACCCCGATCGCCACCATTGGCAAAGGCTTGATCATGCCACCCAGTTTGGGAATATCGCGGGTATGTGCCCGGTCATATACCATTCCGACGGCAGCAAAAAAGAGTGCCGTCATGACACCGTGTGAAAACATCTGCACACCTGCTCCGATAAGCCCTTCGGGTTTGAGAGTTGCGAAACCCATCATGACAAGTCCCATATGGGAGACAGATGAAAACCCAATTACGTATTTAAAGTCTGTCTGAACACTGGCGATGAAAGCACCGTAGACGATATTAACCAGGGCAAGACCCATTATCAACGGTGACCAGAACTTGGCTCCTTCAGGTAAAAGCATGATACCCACCCGCAGGGCAGCGAACGCACCAAGTTTCATCAGGACCCCTGCATGAAACATGGACACCGCTGTCGGAGCTGCCACGTGTCCGTCTGGGGACCAGTTATGGAATGGGAATATGCCACCAAGGATGGCAAATCCAAGGAAGACAGGCAGAAACCAGATCTTCTGAAAAACCGGGCTGAATTTCACCGTCTCGAGAATCAGCATGTCGAATGTATGCGCACCACTCGTCCAAAACATGACCAGTGCGCCTATCAAGGAAATCACCGAACCAATGAAAAGATAAAGCGTCAATTTCATGGCCGCATATTCGCGAGTCTTGATCCAGCCCCAAATTACAATTAATAAGAACATTGGAAAAACTGCGATTTCGTAGAAAAAGAAAAGCATAAAGAGATCTAGCGAGACGAATACCCCAAAGACACCGCTAGCCAGGAGAAAAAGAAAGGCAAAGAATTCACGAGGTCGATCCTCAATTCCCCATGAAATCATGACTCCCGTAACCATCACGATGCCGGTGAGAAGCACAAGAGGCACGCTCAGACCGTCCACGCCAAAATGGAGGCTGATGCCCATCAATGGCATCCAGGTGTATTTCTCGATGAATTGGTATCCTGCTGCGGCTTTATCGTAAGCAAAATATACCCAAATGGACAGCGCCAGGGCTAAAAGCGCAGCAGTCAGTGCGGTAATGCGGATGGCTTTCTTTTGCTCAGGCTTGAATAACAACAGCACAAGCGCTGAAACCATGGGGATGAAGACTATGACACTTAAGAACGGAAATTGCATCATTACCTCTTATTTATAGATCATCATCATGGCTTTATTGATGACATCCAACATCCAGGCTGGGAAGATCCCGATTACAAGAATAAGTATCATCAAGGGTGCCATTACAATGATTTCCCGCAAGTTAATCTCAGTAAGTTTATGAACACCTTTTGACCAGTGTTCATTCATCGGTCCATGGAGAACGGATTTTATTCCCTTAAGAATATATGCCCCAGTAAAGAGAAGACCGAGCATAGCCAGAGCCGTAGAGACTGTGAGGACAGGCCAAGATCCTCGCACGATAAGGAATTCGGAGACGAATCCATTTAATCCAGGTAAGCCCAGCGATGCCATGCTGGTAAAAATCAAAATGCCGCCGTAAATCGGCACCAATGGAAACAGACCCCCAAAATCATCCAGGTTGCGGGTATGGGTACGTTCGTAAAGCACCCCCACCAGGAAGAACATCCCCGCTGCAGAGAGACCATGATTGAACATCTGCAGCACTGCCCCATTAAGGGATATGGTTGCATTGAGCGTACCCGCTGCTTTGGCTGCAGCGGCAATACCCAAAACCACAAACCCCATATGGTTCACCGATGAATAGGCCACCAATCGTTTGAAGTCTTTCTGACCGAACGCTGCAAACGCCCCAAAAACTATCGCCATGACAGCCAGGAAAGCCAACCAACCCGCAAATTTCGCCGATTCCATCGGATAAAGCGGGAGTACCAGTCGCAGGAAGCCGTAAGCGCCAAGTTTTAATAGCACTCCCGCCAGGATCATCGAACCGGCAGTCGGCGCCTCGGTATGTGCATCCGGCAGCCAGGTATGAAATGGCCAGATTGGGACCTTGATCGCAAATGAAATTACAAAAGCCCAGAAAGCGATTGTCTTTACAGTGGAAACTGTCAGGACCCGGCCAAAGAAGTGAAGCAAGCCGCTACTCGGTTCCAATGCCTTCCAATTAGCATATAAAGACTGCAGATCGTAAGTGTTGAATAAAACACCCAATAATTGTATAGCCAGGAGGAGCCCCAACGAGCCAGCCATGGTGTAAATAATGAATTTTAATGAGGCATAATTTCGAGACTGAACCTTGATCCCTTTCCAGATTGTACGCTCACCCTTTTCTGAACCCCATTGGTTAATAAGAAAATACATCGGTACAAGGCCGATCTCCCAGAATACAAAGAACAGCAGGAGATCAAGGGACATGAAGACACCCAACATACCGGTTTCAAGGAATAGAAAGAGCATGAAGTAAGCCTTGGCTCTATCTGCAATATTAAACGAGGCAAGGAGCGCAAGAGGTGTCAGTAGTGTCGTTAACAACACCATGGTCAGCGAAAGCCCATCAACCCCGACATGGTAGGTAGAGTGGAGAGCTGCGTACCATGTATATTGGTTTTCAAATTGGAAGCCCGGCTGCCCGGATTTGAATTGCAGCCACAGGATGATGGTTAAGATAAAAGGAACAAGACTGGCAGAAAAGGCTGTCCAGCGGATGGCTTTCAAGCTTTCCTTGGGCAGGCAAAATACAATGACGGCTGATAATACCGGGAAGAATAAAATTAAGGTCAAAAGATGACTGCTAAGAAATTCCATCATTAACTCCACTTGCTCGAAAATACAGGTGTCTTATTACCAGATCATGCCAGGATAAAATAATAAAGCAGCGAAATTATCACCAGGATTGCGATGGATGCGATCATGTAATACTGAATGCGGCCTGCCTGGATTTTCCGCAACTCTGAACCGGAAGTTTTTACAACGCTTCCAGTCCCATCTCCGATAAATTCATTGATGACGGGTTTGTCAAAATAATTACGAAAGGCATGACCGAGGAAGAGGGAAAACCGTGCCGCCCCATGCAGGAAACCGTCGATGACTTTCTGGTCCATGTACAGGGAAGTGAAAGTTTCTGCAATCCAGGATGCTGGTTTTATAAATACAACCTGGTAAATTTCATCGAAATACCATTTATTCTTTAATACCGGGATCTGTAGAAAATCCTGCGAGGGTGTGTTCACTTTTCGATAGACCAGCCAACCAAAAAACAATCCACCCAGGGCTACACTCAGCGATGTAACTAGCGGCACCCAGCTGAAAGCGACAGCCCCTGGGGTCTCCGCCAGGGTACTACCGACGAACTCGTGGAACCAGTTGGGGAACAATCCACCGATACCCGGGAAATGCTCCGGTATCCCAACCCATCCAAAGGAAACAGCGAAGACTGCCAAAACAATCAAAGGCAGGGTCATTGTCCACTTTGTTTCCGTTGCATGGTCTGCTGCCGCGCTGCGCGGTTGGCCGAAAAATGTCAATGTGATCTGGCGCATGGTATAGAATGCAGTCAGGAACGCCGCAATTGCCAGAACAATAAAGACCACAAGATGTCCATTGCCAAATGCCTCGGCAAAGATTTCATCCTTTGACCAAAAACCGGCTGTGAGCACCGGGAATCCTGACAGCGCAAATCCACCAATCAGGTATGTCCAGAATGTGATCGGCATTTTTTTGCGCAGCCCACCCATGTTGAACATGTCTTGAGGATCCACATGGTCACCGGTATGGAGAACACCATGTTCCATGCCGTGAATAACCGATCCGGAACCGAGGAAAAGAAGGGCTTTAAAGAATGCATGTGTCACCAGGTGAAAGGCTGCAGCCACATACGCACCAATACCCAGCGCGGCAATCATGAATCCCAATTGTGAAATGGTTGAATAAGCAAGTACTCTCTTGATGTCGTTTTGCGCAACGGCGATCGTCGCAGCGAAAAGCGCTGTGAAGGAACCGATAAAAGCGATAATGCTCATGGTCGTGTTGAGCGGCATGCCCTCGACCCATCCGGCTGAAATTAACGGGAATACCCGGATTGCCATGAATACGCCAGCAGAAACCATCGTTGCGGCATGGATCATGGCACTGACCGGGGTCGGCCCTTCCATTGCATCAGGCAGCCAGACATGCAGAGGCCATTGAGCTGATTTTCCGACAGACCCGATGAACAAGAGCAGCCCGATAATCCCCGCAGCAGAAAGCCCGAGAAACGCTGGCGTGGATGCCAGTGCGTTCAGCATTTCCGGTTTGAATATTTCTTTAAAGGATAGGGATCCAGTGAAGGAA
>Ga0315286_10003201_pt1 | contig 15379 bp, 11 predicted proteins | sample YL17G10_0_MG_FD_205038 | JGI IMG/M metagenome (GOLD analysis project Ga0315286, IMG submission 205038) | Sediment microbial communities from Yellowstone Lake, YNP, Wyoming, USA - YL17G10_0 | ecosystem: Environmental > Aquatic > Freshwater > Lake > Sediment | place: USA: Wyoming | collected...
GGACAGACACAAACGAAAGGCAAATTGAATCTGGTCGAACGGTGGTTCCGCAACCTGACAGACAAGGCCATGCGCCGCGGCGTGTTTCCCAGTGTGCTGAGCTTGATCGAGGCCATCGAGGCGTACCCCGCGGCGCGGAACGACGCGCCCCGGCCCTTCGTCTGGACCGCGACGGTCGGCGACATCGTCGCGAAGCTCGACCGCGCCCGTCAGCGGGTGGAGTCGACGCAGCCCGGGTGCACACTGCCGCGTCGACGCAAAACCGCCAAGGTCGTTACTGTATAGTTGTTTCAGGGACACTACACTAGCGAGTCAGCTGCGAGGCGCCTGCGCGCGCGAGCGGACCTTTCTGTGGATGGTCGTCTGTCTGGTGGAAATGACGGTGCGCACGGACCTCATGGGCGTGACCAGTCTCGTGCGCGCCCTGGGGCTCTTATCGGTCTGCTATGGCCGGATTCTGGATCTCCTGCACAGCCATGCGCTGCATCTCGAGACACTCACCCGTCTCTGGTGTGGCGTGGTCTGCACACAACCTGGCATACTGAGCGTCGATGGTCGCCCCGTGCTCATCGGCGACGGCATGGGGGTCGCCAAGTCGGGGAAGAAGATACCGGGCGTCGTCGCCATGTTGATGCATGCCGCGTCCAGCGTCTTCGCCGTCCCTCTGGCGTGCCGCATCCACGAAGGGCCGGTCTTCTGCAATCGCGACCGGAGAACGCTGCTCGACAAGATGATCCTGCTGATCGACTCGCTGAGCATGGCCGAAACGCGATGTTAGGAGAGGAGCGTCTCACGCTCCTCACGCCCAGCCAAGACTATCCTATCGACTGTCTGTTCGCACTGCTCTGTCCCAAAGATCTCAGTTCCCGGAGGGGTCTTGCACCTCCGGATGTTAGAATCCTGCGCTGGCGCCACGAGCGATGATTCCCGGTGGCGTACAGCACGAGCTTGGTGGAGGGTCTGTGGGAATGAGTGCTATTCGCACGACGGTCAAGCACTCGATCATGCGAATCTGCGCGCGCACAGTCCTCCGCCGGGCGATCTGCTGGAACGTCGCCGGCCGCCACCCACTGGTAGCGGTGACCTTCGACGACGGCCCGACAGGCGACATCACGCCGATCGTGTTGGACATCCTCGCGGAGTTCCAGGTTTCGGCCACGTTCTTCCTCCAGGGCAATCACGTCGAACGACACCCGGCCGTCGTCCGGCGGATTGCAGGTGGTGGCCACGAGATCGGCAACCACGGGTACGATCATTCGCGGCATCATCTGCGGTCCCAGGTCGAGCGTTGCGATCGCGCCCTCAGCCGTGAGGGAATCACAACGCGGCTGTTTCGGCCCCCCGGCGGGGCGTTCGGCCCTTCGGATCTGCTCTGGCTCGTGCGGTCAGGCTATACGACGGTGATGTGGTCGTTCGACACGGTGGATTCGATGCGGGAAGAGGGCAAGTGGTCCGGTCCGGATCCCCGCTACGAGGACATAGTCGCCGGCGACATCGTGCTCATGCACGATGACAACGCAACGTGCGTCCGTGATCTGCCGGTGCTTCTGACGGTCCTGAAAGACGAGGGCCTTCAACCCGTGACGATCTCCCGCCTGGTTGGACGCCTGCGCTGACCGGATGCCCTCACCTTGCTGGCGCCGGTGTCGCCGGCTCCTTCGGCAGCCTGTTGCGAATCTCCCCGAGACGTGCGGCAGCGTCTACCACGGCTGCATCCCAGTCGTCGGGGTTGTGCGACCACCTGCCGTAGCTGTATGACCCAGGTCGACGCTCGGCTTCGGACAGCGCGACGTTGATCACCCTCTTCACAAGTCGATCCGCGAGGTCGCCTTCGCCCGCTTGTTTCAATAGCCAGAAATACTCGAAGTCGGTCTGCCCACGGCGGATCTGTTTCATCCGGATGTTGACGATGGGCAGGTCGTGGTTGACCTTCTTTCCGGGGTAGATGAACACGCCTTGCGACACCGCCCAGGTCCGGTTGCGTGGGTGGTCCCAGATCTCGCTGTCGTTGTTCTCGCCCGCCGGGCCTCGCGGGCTGATGAACCTGCCGGAGTTCTGCGGGTCGGAAATGGCCTTCCGCCAGGCCTCGGCCATCGAGTAGTAGCAGAGGTAGTCGATGCGGTACTGCCAGGCGATCCAGCTCCACGTGCGCATCGCCACGCCATCGGCGTCGAGCGTCTCATTGCCTTGATGGGGTTCGCCACCCTGGTACATGCCCTTGAGCACTCCCGGCGGGAGGGCGTTCATGTGAGGCACGCTGTAGTAGTCGCCGGCCACCATCCACATGTCGAGGTTGTCTTTCCAGCGGTCGAACACCGGCTGCTGCGTGTCCCACTTGTCTCCCAGAATGGTGTAGACGGCGATCTGACGACGAAGCACCCCATGGGATGCGGTCTTCACCCGGCTCGCGAAGTCGTTCAGGGCTGCGGCTGAAGAGGGCGGCGGCTCGTCGGCCAGGTAGACGTACGCACGCGCGAGATCCCAGCCCTCTTCCCGCCAGTGTCGCGCGATCTCGGCCACCATCTGATCCCAGGCCTTGTCGCCTTTGGGTGTCTTGCCCGCGCGGGTCTTGATGCCCGTCGACAGCGGCACTTTCCAGATCTCGATGGCGTCCTCTCCCGGGCCGAACAGGTTGTGTGCTGGACTAAGCACCTTGTCGTGGGCCGCGTCGTATGTGTTCCAGTCCACGGTCTTCAGAGCACCGTCTGGAGTCTCTTCAATCGTGGGGAAGTCGGCGTCGTACATGTTGCCTGCCGTGAATCGGTGCCGGCGGGCAACGCGATACACCTCGTCTTTGAAGGCTGCGAGCGCCTCGCCCTTCAGCCAGTAGCCACCGGCCTGATTGAGATCGGCGATGCTGAAGTTCATGAAGAACGTGTTGTGGATCCTTCTCGGGATGTCGAAGTCAAGGACGCGCAGAGCGAGCGTGAGCGCCGTCGAGCCGGCTTCCCTGGACGTGACCGCGAGCGTGCCCGTATAGTCGCCGGCCGGGGTGCCGTAGGGAATCGAGAGGTCCGTCCACACTCCCTGGATTTCCTCCGGCCGTACCGCAAACGGCGGGCCGTCGTACCCGCCGTAGGCGTTCGTGTCACCGATGGACCACGGCACCAGCGCATCCGGATACCACCCCTTGCCCATCGTCGGACCATTCGTCGGGCCGGAACCCCGGTCGCTGACCTCGGTATAGTAGATCTTGAACAGTTCGAACTGGCTCGCCGGGAGCACCACGCCATTTCGGCCAGTCAAGGCCGACACACTGACGTTCACTCCGTTGAGCCCGCTGCAACCGCCTTCGACCCCAATCTGAAAGGCGACAGTTTCACCGCGCGCCCCTTGCACGGCGATGCGCCTGGCGGCACTGTCCCAGAGGCGGTTCTTTCCCTTGATCGCCACGAGGCTCTGACCAGGATCCAGTACGAAGATCTTCTGACCGAATCTGTCGATCTTGAAGCCCTCCGGCGCGGCCCAGATGGCCGGGGCCGGCCTGGTCGTGGGCACACTGACCAGCGCGACCAGGCCGCCCAGCATCCCGCCAAGGACCGCAAAGAGAGAGAACCGGAGACTCATCGTTGCTCCAGGGCGACCCCCAGTCGTGACGGTCCAGATACTACCCCCGCATCTCGCGTGGTAGGGTCCCTCCACGCGAACAACCTATTCACATTAGTCTTCCCAGAGAGACTGGGGACCGTTCTTGCGCCTCTGGACGATCGTCCGTGCGCGTATTCTGCTCATTATGTTACCCTTGATGGCATTTGACCCAGACGGGTTCGGACGGCGCTGTGTTTGCTCGCCGATCCACGTCGTCTACCCCGGCGTGGACTTCTGCGTCCGGACTTCGAGTTTCCGTTTCGAGAGACGCCGCATGACCAAGGAAAAAGCCGCCGCCGTTGCGCTCGTTGCTTGTAGCTTTGTCTTCCTCTTCTGGGATGTCCTGGCGAAGCTGGTCTCCGAGTGGAGTACCAACGAGAACTACTCGCACGGGTTTCTGATGGTTCCAGTGGCGGCCTACGTTGTCTGGCGGCAACGTGCCCAACTGGCAGCGGAGCCGGCCCGCCCGTCGATGGTCGGCCTCGCGATGATCATCGGGAGCGTGCTCGTGTTGGGTGTCGGTCGCCTTGGAGCCGAGTCGTTCGTGATGCGGCTGGCCGTGCTGGGCACCCTCGCCGGAGTGGTGGCGTTCTTGTGGGGGTTCAAACACCTCAGAGCGCTGGCCTTTGCGTTTCTTCTCCTGTTCCTGGCCATCCCTATTCCCGGCATCATCTTCAATCAGATTGCGTTTCCGCTCCAGCTTCTGGCTTCGCGTTTCGGCGAATTGACGATCTCGGCGTGTCAGATTCCGGTTCTCCGCGAGGGCAACGTCATCGTTCTGGCCTCCACAACTCTCGAGGTCGCTGAAGCCTGTAGCGGGATCCGTTCGCTCGTTTCGCTGGTTGCCCTCGCCGTGATCTGGGGTTACCTTGCGGAGTCTCCCACGTGGCTCCGGTGGCTGCTGGCATGTGCTGCCGTGCCCATCGCGATCTTTGCCAACGGGTTCAGAGTAGCAGGCACGGGGATCGCTGCCCACTTCGTCGGACCTGAAGCCGCCCAGGGGTTCTTCCATATGTTCTCGGGCTGGTTGGTGTTCGTGGTGGCCGGGGCCCTGCTGCTGCTCGTGCACCGTCTGGCGCTCTGGCTCGTTCCTTCCGCCCTCACCGGCAGACGGGCCGAGAGTCTGTCGGGCTCGAACGAACCGGCCCGGAGGGGCTCAGTCGCGGGGTTGCGCCTTCTGCCGAGAACAGCGATTATTGCCGTGTGTCTCGTCGGAGCTGCCCTCGGCCTGAGAGTGCTGGCACAAACGGAGACCACCCCCCTCCGCGAGCCGTTGACGAATCTTCCAACCCAGGTAGGGTCGTGGTCGGGTCGGGACGCGCCTCGTTTCAGTAAAGACATCGAAGCGATCCTCGGGGTTGACGAGTACCTCACACGCGACTACACCGCTCCTGGCCAGCCTGGAGTTGGCCTCTTCGTCGGTTACCGTGAGAGCCAGCGGCAGGGTCAAACCATGCACACGCCCCTCGTCTGCCTCCCCGGTGCCGGGTGGGAGGCCACCAGCCGGGATCTGGTGAAGGTGCAGGTCGCTGGCACTATGGGCAGCCCTGCGCGGACGGTGGAAGTCAATCGGATGGTGGCGCAGAAGGGTCTGGACCAGTTGCTCGTTGTCTACTGGTACCAAGGACGTGGGCGAATCGTGGCGAGCGAGTACTGGGTAAAGGTCTACGGGCTTGTTGATGCTATTCGCCTGAACAGGAGTGATGGCGCGATCGTCCGGCTCGTCACGCCGATCGACACTCGAGTCAGTGGCGCTGAACAGGAAGCGGAGCGGGCCTCGCTGGCTTTTGCCAGCCGGTTGCTGTCCGTGCTTGGGAACTACTTGCCAGACTAGGGCTGGTTTCGCAGGCGATGCTGATGCAAAAGGCCCGATCGGCCGACATAGACAGAAGAACAGGAGTCCCCGTCCAGGGGAGGACGCGATGAAACTGAACCGCTTGGAAACGACCGTAGTGTTGCTAGTCGTGCTCGTCCCGTTGGCCGCGTGTTCGCGCGACCCGGAGGCGAAGAAGCGCTCCTACCTTGCGAGCGGTGATCGCTACGTCGAACAGAAGAAGGACCGCGAGGCTGTCGTCGAGTACCGAAAGGCGATCCAGCTGGACCCACGGTTTGGCGAGGCCCGCTACAAGCTCGCCGGGACGTACGAGCGTCTTGGCGACCCCGGGAACGCCTATCGTGAGTTCGTGCGGGCAGCGGACCTGCTTCCCGACAAGGACGACGTTCAGCTCAAGGCCGGACAGTATCAGTTGATTGCCGGCCAGTACGACCAGGCGAAGCGTATCGCGGAGGCCCTGCTGAAGAAGGACCCCAAGAACGTTTCAGCCAAGTTAGTCGAGGCCAACGCGATGGCGGGCTCGAAGGATCTGACCGGGGCCATCGCGGAACTCGAAACCGCAGTCGAGATCGATCCCCGTCGGATCAGCACGTACCTGAATCTCGCGGTGTTCAAAGCGGTCAATGGGGAACCGGCGCAGGCTGAGGCCGTTCTCCGCAACGCGATCGCGATGGAACCCGGCTCGGCGGATGCCCGTATGGGTCTCGCCAACCTCTACGCGGCGACCGGCGATTTCGCGAAGGCGGAGGCCACGCTGAAAGAGGTTCTGGCCCTCAAGCCCGGGCACGAGATGGCGGGCCGGGCCCTCGCGAACATCTACATCAGGACGGGTAGGATCAAGGAGGCCGAAGCCCCGATCCGTGCCGTTGCCGAGTCGTCCAAGACCGTCTCGGCCAGGCTCGCCCTCGCCCAATACTACCTGGGCTTCAACCGAAGCCCAGAGGCGCTGCCCATCCTGAATGCGCTTGTGAAGGAACCTGATGGACTCGTGCCGGCCTCCATGCTTCTGGCGCGGGTTGACTACGCGGACGGTCGGCGGGCGGAGGCACACAGGCGGCTCGACCAACTGTTAGCGCAGCAGCCCAACAACGCGCGTGTCCTCGTCCTCAAGACGCACTTCCTCGCCGCTGACGGGCGACTCGACGACGCCCTTGCGCGTGCGCAGGCAGCAGCAACGACCGACCCGCGGCTCCCGGCAGCTCATTACGTGATGGGCTTGATCTACCTGCAGAAGAAAGACATCGTGCAGGCGCTGAAGGCGTTCAACGAAGTGCTGAAGCTGGACCCGACGTCCGCGGAAACGTCGCTCCAGGTGGCAAAGATCCACCTGACAATGAGCCGGGCCGATCTTGCCCTTCCGCTCGTCGAGGGCGTGCTGACCAAGCAGCCGGACAACCTCGACGCCCAGTTGGCGCTCGTCCGCGTCCTGCTGGCGCGCAACGACCTCGACCGGGCCGAGACCGAGGCTGCGACGCTCCTGGCGAAGGCTCCCACTTCGGGAGACGCCCAGGCCGTCGTTGGCGCGATCGCCGCGCGGAAAAAGAACGTGCCGGCCGCGCGCGCTGCGTTTACCAGGGCGCTGGAATTGGACAGTACCTCGCTGAGCGCGCTGTCGGGCCTGATCAGCCTCGACATCTCGGCCGGGAAGCCGGCGGACGCGCGGGCCCGGATTGCCAAGAGCCTGGCCGCGGCTCCCGCAAACGGGGCGCTCCTGGAGTTGGCTGGGCGCGTCTACATGGCGTTGGGAGACGCGCAGAAAGCGGAAGAAACCTGGCGAAAACTTCTCGACGTGCAACCGACCAGCCTGGTCGCGTACGCCGCGCTGGGGCAACTGTTCTACGCCCAGGGCCGCCTGGACGACGCCCGCCGCGAGTTCGAGCGTTACGCGGAGCGGCAGCCCACGGCCGTTGGTGCCCACACACTTGTCGGCATGATTCTGCAGATGCTGAACCGCATCCCCGAGGCGCAGAAGAAATACGAGCGCACGCTCGAGATCAACCCCAATGCGGCCGTCGCCGCCAACAACCTCGCCTGGCTGTACGCCGAGCAGGACACCAATCTCGAGGTCGCGCTGGAGTTGGCGCAAAGAGCCAAGACCCAGATGCCCGAGAGCCCGGAGGTGGACGATACCCTGGGGTGGGTCTACTACAAGAAGGGCCTCGCCACCCTCGCCATCGCGTCGTTCCAGCAGAGCCTGACCAGGGACCCGACGAACGCCGGCTACCTCTACCACCTCGGGCTGGCGCACCTCAAGAACGGCGACAAGGCCAAGGGCCGGGAATCGCTGGAGAAAGCGCTCAAGACGAAAGGGGACTTCAAGGACGCTTCGGATGCCAGGAAGATCCTGGCCGATCTGCGGTAGCGACAGGAGCCTTCGGGTGGTTGCGGTGTGGTGCCATGCATGACGTCGCAGTGGCTGTGTTCGTGCTGAGTGCCGCAGCCATCACATACACCATTGCTGGCTACCCGCTGCTGCTGTTGGTGCTGAGATCGCTGAAGCGACGGGAGCCGGTCCTGAGGCAGTGGACGCCACGCACGGTGACTGTACTTCTGGCCGTGTACAACGGGGAGGCCTGGATCAGCCGGAAGATCGAGTCGCTGCTCGGTCTCGACTACCCCCGTGAACTCATGCACATTCTGGTGCTCGACGACGGGTCTACCGACCGCACGGCGGAGATGGTGAAGCGGGTCGCCGACCCGCGCGTGGAACTCGTGACCCTTCCCCACGGAGGAAAAGCCAGTGCGCTGAACGCCGGCCTTCTCCACGCCGAGGGCGAGATCCTGTTCTTTACGGACGTGCGTCAAGCGCTGGATCCTGTGAGCCTCCGTCGCCTGGTGGAACGATTCGCCGATCTACAAGTAGGCGTAGTCAGCGGGGAGTTGGTGATTCGGAAGGGCGACCTGGAAGAGGAAGCCGTCGGGCTCTACTGGCGGTACGAGAAATGGATTCGACAGCGACTGAGCGAGATCGACTCGGTCGCCGGTGCGACAGGCTGTATCTACGCGATGCGGCGGGAACTGGCCGTGCCTCTGCCGCCCGACACGCTGGTCGACGACATGTACCTGCCGTTGTCGGCGTTCCTGCGCGGCAACCGGGTGGTATTCGAGTCCGAGGCGAAAGCCTTCGATGAGCCGACGACGCCAGCCGTGGAGTTCCGCCGGAAAGTGCGCACGCTCGCCGGGAATTTCCAGATCCTGGTTGATCTGCCACGCCTCCTCTCACCGTCAAACCGGATGTGGTTCCATTTCGTCTCACACAAGGTCCTGAGGTTGTTCCTGCCGTACGCCCTGATTCTGGTCGGCGTGTCGAGCTTCGCCCTGCCCTCACCATACCGCGCACCTGTTCTCGCGGCACAGGCATGCTTCTACCTGGTGGCGATGGCCGACATGTTCGTACCAGCGAACTGGCCGCTGAAGCGAGTGTCTGGGATCGCCAGGACATTCGTAGTCCTGATGTGCGCGACGCTCTGTGCACCGGCGGCAGTGTTGCTGACGCGTCGGACGGTGTGGAGTACAAGCAGGTGAGTGGCGACAGTGCGACCCCATTGCAGGGCACACAGCCGCCATTCCGGGTCGTTCATCTGGTCACGTCGCTGGCGATCGGCGGCCTCGAGAAGGTGGTGCTGGATCTCGTCCGCTGCCGAACGCGCGACGTCTTCAGCGCGCACGTGGTCTGCCTGGAGGCTGCAGGGGTGCTCGCACAGGGATTTGCGGCGCTTGACGTCTCGGTTGAAGCGATCGGCACGACCAGTTCGGTTCCTCTCCGGATTCTGAAACTCGCCCGGCTCCTCCGAAAGCTGAAGCCGCACATCCTGCACACGCACAATCCGAGTCCTCTCCTGCATGGCGCGCTGGCCGCCAGGTTGGCTGGGGTCCCGGTGCTCGTTCATACAAAGCACGGGCGGAACTTTCCGAATCGCCGGGTACGGGTCGCAACGAACAGACTGGCGGCGTTGTTTACGGACTGCGTGGTCGCGGTGTCGGATGACGCGGCCCGGATTGCGCACGATGTCGAACGGATACCGGTCGACAAGGTCCGACTCATTCATAATGGTGTCGATACGGACAGGTTCCGGTATCGAGGCCCCCGCCCCCATGGAGACGGGTTCCGCGCGGTAACTGTGGCTCGCCTCGACCCGGTCAAGGACCAGGCAACTCTGTTGCAGGCCGTGCGACTGGTCGCAGACAGGAATCCCACGTTCCGCCTCGACATCGTCGGCGACGGTCCGTCGCGCGCCGCACTGGAGTCTCGACGCACCGAACTCGGTCTGGATCGCCAAGTGCGTTTCTGTGGCTACCAGAGCGACGTCGAGCCGTATCTCGCGCAAGCCGACGTCTTCTTGCTCTCGTCGATCAGCGAGGGCATTCCATTGACGCTGCTCGAAGCGATGGCGGTGGGGTTGCCCGGCATTGCAACAGACGTCGGCGGGAATCGGGAGGTCATCGTGCCGGGCGTGACCGGCTATCTGGTTCCTCCCCGCTCGCCGGAAGCCCTCGCGGAGGCCATGCTGAGCATCCAGGCGGACCCGCTGGCGATCGAGCGCATGGGACATGCCTCCAGGCAGCGGATCGAAGCCGAGTTCGGTCTCGCCAACGTCGTGGCACAGTACGAGGCGATCTATCTCGAGTACCTCGGCCGGCGTGGCCGGGGCCGCACGGAGTGGAGCTCCTGATGAGCCAACTGGCCAGGCAACTGCCGATCCGCTTCTTCGAGGGTGGCATCAAGCGACGGAAGACATTCCGCTACTGGCGGCAACTCGAACGCAGCCAGTGGTTCTCGCGCGAAGAGCTAAAGGCCATGCAATTCGGCGCGTTGCGGCGGCTGGTCGCACACGCCTTTGAGCATTGCCCCTACTACCATCAGCGATGGCGCGATGCTGGACTCGATCCTGGCATACTGGCGCACCTGGACGATGTGCGCCGCTGGCCGCTCATCGATCAAGACACAGTGCGCGCACATCGCCTGGAGATGCGCGCCCACGTGGCCGGAATGCGTCTCCTGTCCAAGGCGACCGGCGGCTCGACTGGGATTCCGCTCGAGTTCGATCTGAACCCCGACAGCAACGACAGACGGATCGCGGCGTCATTCAGAGGTTACAGCTGGGCGTCTGCCGGGCCGGGTACGAAGCAACTGTACCTCTGGGGAGGGCCCGTCGGCGAACTCCCGTGGTGGAAGCGGATCAAGAGCGCCTGGTACGATCGACTCTATCGACGTCGTGTGCTCAATTGCTTCCATTTCGGACCCGACCGCGCGAGCGATTTCCTGGCTCGGCTCGCGGAGTACCGCCCCGACGTCATCGTCGCGTACACGAATCCCCTCTATGAGTTTGCCCGTGTACTCGACGAAACGGGCTCGCGGCCCTTCTCCCCAGGGTCTGTCGTGGTAGGGGCGGAGAAGCTTTACGACTTCCAACGAGTGCTGATCGAGAGGGTGTTCGGAGCGCCCGTGTTCGAAACCTACGGCTCCCGCGAGTTCATGCTGATTGGCGCTGAGTGTGACCGCCACAGCGGACTTCACCTGTCGATGGAGCATCTGTTCGTCGAAGTTGTCGATGACAACGGCCAGCCTGCACCGCCGGGGGTGGAAGGCAATGTTGTCATCACCGATCTCTTCAACTACGGAATGCCTTTCGTCCGGTACATGAACGGTGACCGGGCCATCGCAGGCTTTGACAGCTGTGAATGCGGGCGGGGACTGCCGCTCCTTAAGAAGGTGGTTGGCCGTCAGCTCGATATGCTGACCACAGGAGATGGCAGGGTCGTGCCTGGTGAGTTCTTCCCGCACCTGCTGAAAGAGTTCCCGGCGGTCCGGCGATTTCAGGTGGTGCAGACCTCGGCAGACGACATCCGTGTGCGTCTGGTGGTCAACAGCAACTGGTCTGAGTCGGACGCAAGCCGCCTCACGCGAGAAATTCAGGGCGTGGTCGGCCCTCTTTGCCGCTTTGCGATCGACATCGTCGACGACATCCCGCTGACTGGGGCCGGCAAGCACAGGGTTGTCGTCAATCTCTGCCAGCGACCCGATCGGGAAACGGCGCCACGCCAGTAGGACAATGCGCATCCTGATCGTCACGGGTGACTTTCCAAACCCGCAGCAGCCGACGAGGGGGACGTTCAACTTCCAGTTGGCGCGGGCGCTGGCTCGAAAGCACGAGGTCGTCGTGATCGCGCCCGTTTCGTGGCGGGACGAGTGGCGACTGCGCGCACGACGCACAGAACTTGAGCGAGCCCGGACACTGCACGGCCTGGAGGTTCACCACCCGCGCTACTACTACCCGCCTGGCATGCTGCGAACGGCGTACGGGTGGTTCCTGTGGAGGTCCGTCGCGTCAACAGCGGGGAATGTGCTGGCTGCGTTCCAGCCGGATGTAGTCATGGGATACTGGCTTCATCCCGACGGCGAGGTGGCACTCCGCATCGCCAAGCTCGCCGGCGTGCCAGGTGTGGTGATGTCGGGAGGATCGGACGTTCTGTTGTTGGCGCGGGATTCAGCCCGGCGGAAGTGCATGACGAGAGTTCTCCAGGGCGCCGATGCCGCGGTCTTCGTAAGCGAACACCTGGGGCGCGCCGCAGCACAACTTGGCCTCGAAGACACTCCAATCCACATCGTCCGGCGAGGAGTCGATCTGGATCTTTTTTGCCCGGGAGACCAGGCCTCTTCCCGGCGCCGCCTCGGACTGGATGCGAAGCAACTGGTACTGCTGTGGGTCGGCCGGATGGTAAGGGTCAAGGGACTGGACGTATTGATAGATGCCTGCGCCAGGCTCCAGCGCGGGGCGCTGGATTTCGCGCTCTACTTGGCGGGCGACGGCCCGTTGCGACAGGAATTGGTCAAGCGCGCAGCGACGATGGGGGTCGCTGGACGAGTCGTTTTCGCCGGTGTCGTCCAACACGGCGACCTCCCCGACTGGTATCGAGCAGCGAACGTGACAGTGCTTCCAAGCCGATCCGAGGGCGTGCCAAATGTCCTGCTCGAATCGATCGCGTGCGGAACACCGTTCGTTGCAAGCGACGTCGGGGGAATCGCCGAAATCGCCGATACGCTTCGCGACCGGCTGGTTCCGGCCGAGAACGCAGCCGCATTGGCGCAAGCCCTCAGCGAGGTAGCGGGGGGCAGGACGACGACACGGCGGCGGTTCACGCCTGTCTCATGGGAGCAGTCGGCAGCGTCCCTGGAGGAAGTGTTTAGAGAAGTCATCGAGGAGAGGAAGCGGCCGCGATGACACCGTCCGACTTCCAGCGTCGCGTTCTGTTTATCACGTATGCGTTTCCCCCCGTCGGTGGGGCGGGCGTGCAGCGTGTCACGAAGTTCGTGAAGTACCTGCCGGGTTTCGGCTGGACTCCTTCGATTCTCACGCCATCGAACCCGTCGGTGCCGGTGCTCGACTCGAGCCTCTCGTCGGACATCCCTGGCGATACCATCGTCCGCCGCGCTCGGACCTTTGAACCATCGTACGCGCTCAAGAACCTCGTTTCCGCAGGATCTGGGGAACGCTCTGGCCATAGGTTCGCGGCGCTCAGAGCAGCCAAGGACGCGGTGCGCCATACTCTCATCCGAATGCTGCACCCGGATCCGCAAGTACTCTGGTACCCTGCGGGCGTCCGCGCAGGTCGCCGCCTGCTCAAGGACGTGCGCCACGAGGCAATAATCGTCACCGGCCCACCGTTCTCGACTTTCCTGATTGGCGCGGCCCTGCACCGCGAGACGGGACTCCCGCTCGTGTTGGACTACCGGGACGAATGGGGCCTGGCCAACAGGTTTCTCGAGAACAAGGGCTATGGACGCCTGGCGGTGCGCTTCCAGTCGGTGATGCAGCGGCGAGTCGTGAGGAAGGCAAGCGCGATCGTAGCGACGACAGCATCCAGCGCCGGTACGCTGACGCGCATCCGTGACGATGCCGGAGGAACGGCGCGTGTGCTGTGCATCCATAACGGATTCGACCCGGACGATTTCGCCAGGCCGGCACCGCCGGCTCGTCGTGATAGTCGGTACCGCATCGTCTATGCAGGGACGCTGTGGAACCTCACGTCCGTCGCTCCGCTGATTGATGCCGTGAGCGCGCTCTGCCGCCAGTCACCGGAAGTGGCGGCGCGACTTGAACTCGTGCTTGCCGGCCGGCGGACAACTGATCAACAGCGCACGCTGACCCGCCTCCTGGAGACGCCGGTGCACGTGGTCGAACACAACTACATGGCGCATGACCTGGTTCTCGACCTGATGCGATCCGCGGATGTTCTCTGCGCGCTACTGACAGACGCGCCTGGCGCCGAGCGGGTTTTGCCCGGGAAGATCTTCGAGTACATGGCGTGCCGGCGTCCCATCCTGGCCATCGCGCCGCCAGGAGATCTGTGGCAGGTGCTTGAAGACTACCCGGCAGCACACCGCTACGAACCGTCCGATGTAGGCGGAATCACGGCATTTCTGGCACGGAGGCTGCAAGAATTCGAAACGTCTGCGACGAAGCAGGCAATCATGTGGGACGATCCAAGGTACAACCGTCGCGAACAGGCGCGAACGCTTGCCGGCCTGCTCTCTGACATCACTGGATCCAGTCCAGGGTCGTAGTGACGGGCAACGAGACTGACCGATGACATTCGTACTCTGCCTGCTCTACATCGCGGTCATCTACGTCCGGCCAGGGGAGATTATTCCCGGGTGGATAGGATTTCCGTTCGTTGAGATAACGGGAGTCGCTGCCGTGGTGTCGGCTGTCGGGTCCTTGATCGTCGCTCCCAATCGATTCCCCAAGCTGCCGAACGACTGGTGTTTCTTTGGTTTCCTCGGTGCTGCGATTCTCTCCCTGCCTGCGAACGGTTGGCTCGGCGGAAGCTACCGTGCTTTTGTGGGCCTTCAACCCCTGGCCGTGTTCTACCTGCTGATCAGGGTGGCCGTGCAAACCGAGAGACAGTTGCGATGGCTTGTCGCCATGTTCGTGGTCCTCACGTTGTTCCAGGCCACCAACGGAATTGTCCAGTACCACACCGGCGTCGGCCTGGGAAACTCGACAGCGATCGTGGTGATGGAATCTGGTCCCTCGGGCGATGGAGACCGGCAAGAGACAAAGAGGATCCGCGGCACGGGCATCTTCGGCGATCCAAATGATCTGGCCATGAGCCTGGTCATCATTATCCCATTCCTGTTCACGGCGCTGCTTCCGGGCGGATCGGGGTTTGTCAGACGATTCATGGCAGTTGCCGCACTGGTGATCGTGGCATACGCGCTCTTCTTAACGCAGTCGCGCGGAGGCTTCATGGGGTTTGCGGCAGCGTGCGCGGCATATGCCTATCGTCGTTTCGGGCGAGTACCTTCGGTGGTCATTGGAGTCGTCATGGTTGGTCTTCTCGCGGTCGGGTCGAGCCGCATGCGGGAACTCAACTCGTCGGAGGATTCCGCGCAGGGTCGCATCCAGGCGTGGTCTGCCGGTCTCGGGATGCTCAAGTCCAGACCAATTCTAGGTGTAGGGTTCAGGAGTTTCACCGATTACCATGAACGAGTCGCGCACAACTCGTTCGTGCACTCGTTTGCGGAACTTGGGCTCGTCGGCGGATACTTCTTCGTCGGCTTGTTCTACTGGTTCGTCATCTGCAACGAGCGTGGTCGGAATGTTGCGGGCGCCGCCGAGTCATCCCTGGCGCGTGACATCCTGGCGAGCGGCGTCGGTGTGGCCGTGTGCGCGTTCTTCCTTTCGCGGCAATACAGCCCAGTCCTGTATGTACCGCTGGTGCTTGGCGCGATCAGAGTCTCCGTCACATCGGGAACCAGTCCCCAGCCCCCATTTCAGCGCACCTCGGACTGGCTACTGATGCTGGTACTGTCCGGTGGTTTCCTGTTGGCAACCTACGTCGGCATCCTGATGCTGGCGATCTGGTCTGGAAGTTGATGGAGCTCACGTTCCAGTAAGACAGTCATTGTCGCTGTCACCGGTCATCAAGAAGAACCCGCGCGTCGGAGAACGG
>Ga0315286_10003203_pt1 | contig 15371 bp, 19 predicted proteins | sample YL17G10_0_MG_FD_205038 | JGI IMG/M metagenome (GOLD analysis project Ga0315286, IMG submission 205038) | Sediment microbial communities from Yellowstone Lake, YNP, Wyoming, USA - YL17G10_0 | ecosystem: Environmental > Aquatic > Freshwater > Lake > Sediment | place: USA: Wyoming | collected...
TGGACGTCCTGAGAGCTCATCGTGTGTTCCTTTCCAACGCCGAAGCGGTAACTATGGCGCCGTGGTCTTCAGCGCAAGGGCGTGCAGCGCCCCCCCCATATTTCCCTTGAGCGCATCGTAGACCATCTGGTGCTGCTGGACGCGCGTCTTGCCGCGAAATTCCTCCGACACGATCGTCGCCGCAAAGTGGTCGCCGTCGCCGGCCAGGTCCTCGATGTTGATATCGGCGTCGGGAAAGCGCTCCTTGATCATCAATGCAATGTCGTCAGCCGCCATAGCCATCGGTTTGCTCCTTGTCTCCCGTAATCTAGCCGTGCGCCATGAAGCGGGGCAACCAGTCCTCATGCGCGCTCCTGAGCACGGCCAAGGGGAGCGGGGGTTCGCCGTCGAGCTTGATGGCGTGGCCGCCCACCTTGCCGAGCAGCCTGAGCGGCACCTTGGCCACGGCCGCCGCCTTATGAATGGCGTCCGCCTTGTCGGGGGAGGCTGCGACCACGTAGCGCGCCTGGTCCTCGCCGAACCAGAGCGCGTGCGCGGGGAGCGGGTCCGGCACGGCGTCGAGCTCGACCCCATGCCCGCCGGAAAGCGCCATCTCGGCAATGGCCACCAACAGCCCTCCGTCGGACACATCGTGCGCCGCCGACAGGCATCCGCTCCGGATCAGCCCTCTGACCAGGTCGCCGGTACGGTGTTCGGCGTCGAGATCGACCGGCGGCGGCGCGCCGTCGCTCCGGTCCAGCATCGTCAGCATATAGAGCGACTGGCCGAGATGGCCGGCCTCGGCGCCGAGCAGCATGAGCACGTCGCCCGAGCGCTTCAGCGCGATGGTCGCCATCAAGGCGATGTCGGGGATGAGCCCGATACCGCCGATGACCGGTGTGGGCGGAATGGCGACGCCGTTGGTCTCGTTGTAGAGCGAGACATTACCCGAGACGACGGGGAAGGACAGGGCGGTGCACGCCTCGGCCATGCCTTCCACGGCGGAGGCGAACTCGCCCATGATCTCGGGCCGCTCGGGATTGCCGAAATTCATGCAGTCGGTGATGGCCAGCGGATCGGCGCCGACGGCGGAGAGATTGCGCCAGCACTCCGCCACCGCCTGCTTGGCGCCCTCGTGAGGATCGGCGGCGCAATAACGCGGCGTCACGTCGCAGGAGATGGCGAGGCCCTTCTTGGTGCCGTGCACGCGCACCACCGCGGCATCGCCACCCGGCCGCTGCACCGTGTCGGTCATGACCATGTGGTCGTATTGTTCCCAGATCCAGCGGCGTGAGGAGAGGTGCGCCGAGCCCATCAAACATTCAAGCGCGCCGAGCACGCTGTTCGGGGGGGGCACGTCCTGCGGCGCCAGCACCGCTTGCGGCTCCGTCTTGGTGAAAGGCCGCTCATAGACCGGCGCGGCATGGGCCAGCGCCGCCAGCGGAATGTCCGCCTCGACGATGCCGCGATGGCGCACCACCAGTCGCCCCGTGTCGGTCGTGTAGCCGATGATGGAGAAATCGAGCTCCCATTTGCGGAACACGCGCTCTGCCGCCTTCTCCGAGCCCGGCTTCAGCACCATGAGCATGCGCTCCTGGCTCTCCGACAGCATCATCTCGTAGGCGGTCATCTCTTCCTCGCGGGTCGGCACCCGGTCGAGCTCGAGCTCGATACCGACGCCGCCTTTGTCGGCCATCTCGACCGACGACGAGGTGAGGCCGGCGGCGCCCATGTCCTGGATGCCGACAATGGCGTCCTCCGCCATCAGCTCCAGGCAGGCCTCGAGCAGGAGCTTCTCGGTGAAGGGATCGCCGACCTGCACTGTCGGGCGCTTCTCCTCCGAGGACTCGTCGAACTCGGCGGACGCCATGGTGGCGCCGTGGATGCCGTCGCGCCCGGTCTTCGAGCCGACATAGACCACGGGATGGCCGACGCCCTTGGCGGCGGACTTGAAGATGCGGTTGGCATCGACCAGGCCGAGGCACATGGCGTTGACCAGGATATTGTCGTTGTAGCGCGGATCGAAATTGGTCTCGCCGCCGACCGTCGGCACGCCCATGCAATTGCCGTAGTCGCCGATGCCTGAGACGACGCCGGCCACGAGGTGGCGCGTCTTGGGGTGATCGGGGGCGCCGAATCTCAGCGCATTCATATTGGCGATGGGGCGCGCCCCCATGGTGAACACGTCGCGCATGATGCCGCCGACGCCGGTCGCGGCGCCTTGATAGGGCTCGATGTAAGAGGGGTGGTTATGGCTCTCCATCTTGAAGACGGCGGCCAGTCCGTCGCCGAGATCGACCACGCCGGCGTTCTCGCCGGGGCCTTGGATGACCTGCGGGCCTTCGGTGGGGAGCTTCTTCAGCCAGACCCTGGAGGATTTGTAGGAGCAGTGCTCCGACCACATCACCGAGAAGATGCCGAGCTCGGTCAGCTTCGGCTCGCGGCCAAGCGCCGCAACGAGCAGCTTGTACTCGTCAGGAGAGAGCCCGTGCTCGGCGACGATCTCCGGGGTTATCCCATCCGCCGCTCTCGCCGCGCGCGCCGCGATATTCAATGGAGCGTCTCCATGAGCGAGAGGAACAGCTTGGCGCCGTCGGTGCCGCCGAGCGCCGGATCGGCAAGCCGTTCGGGATGCGGCATCAGCCCGAGCACAGTCCCAGTCTCGTTGTAGATGCCGGCGATATTGTTGCGCGAGCCGTTCAAATTGGCGTCCGCGGTGATCTCGCCGCTTGCGCCGCAATAACGGAAGGCGACGCGGCCTTCGCCTTCGAGCCGGGCTAGCGTCGCCTCGTCGGCGAAATAGCTGCCGTCTTTATGCGCGATGGGAAATCTCACCACCTCGCCCTTGGCGTAGCGGCGCGTATAGGCCGAGTCGTTCCGCTCGACGCGAAGATGCACGTCCTTGCAGATGAATTTCAGCGTGGCGTTGCGCATCAACACCCCGGGCAACAGCCCCGCCTCGGTCAGCACCTGAAAGCCGTTGCAGATGCCGAGCACGGGGGTCCCGGCGCGGGCGCGCGCGACCACCTCGCGCATCACCGGCGAATGCGCCGCCATGGCGCCCGAGCGGAGATAGTCGCCATAAGAGAAGCCGCCGGGGAGCACGATCAAATCGCTTTCCGGGATTACGCTGTCGCCGTGCCAGACCATGGCAGGCGCGTGCCCCGTGGCAGCCTGAAGCGCCACGGCGGCGTCGCGGTCGCAATTCGATCCTGGAAAGACGATCACGGCAGCTTTCATGCCTGTCCAATCTCTGCCGCGTCATCGCCTGGCTTGACCGGGCGATCCAGTAACCGCGGGCATTGATTACTGGATGCCCGCCTTCGCGGGCATGACAATCGCTTCAATGACGAAGGGGTACCAACCAGCTAAGCCGCCTCGAGCTCATAGGCGTAGTTCTCGATGATGGTGTTGGCGAGAAGCTGCTCGCACATGCGCTCCACTTCGGCGCGGGCTTTTGCCGGATCGCTCTCCGCCACCTCGACCTCGATATATTTACCCTGGCGCACGGTGCCAACCGCGCCGAAGCCGAGTGCATGCAGCGCGCCGGCGATGGCCTTGCCTTGCGGATCGAGCACGCCTTGCTTCAGCGTGATGGTGATGCGCGCCTTCATGCTCTCGTCGTCGCCTGACCTATTTCGAGCGCACCAGCACCGGCCCCGAGCGCGCCCGCGTCGGATTGTCGACATGCAGCCCGAGCCGGCGGGCGACCTCCTGATAGGCCTCGACCAGGCCGCCCAGGTCGCGGCGGAAACGGTCCTTGTCGAGCTTGTTCTGCGTCTCGATGTCCCACAGCCGGCAGCAATCGGGCGAAATCTCGTCGGCGAGCACGATGCGCATCTGGTCGTTCTCCCAGAGCCTGCCGAACTCGCATTTGAAGTCCACGAGCTTGATGCCCACGCCGAGAAATAGGCCGGAGAGGAAGTCGTTGATGCGGAGCGCGAGCGACATGACGTCGTCGATCTCCTGCGGCGTGGCCCAACCGAAAGCGGTGATGTGCTCCTCGGTGACCATCGGATCGCCGAGCTGGTCGCTCTTGTAATAGAATTCGACAATCGAGCGGGGCAGCGCGGTGCCCTCATCGATGCCAAGCCGTGTCGAGAGCGACCCGGCGGCGACGTTGCGCACCACCACTTCGAGCGGGATGATCTCGACCTCGCGGATCAGCTGCTCGCGCATATTCAGCCGCTTGATGAAATGCGTCGGCACGCCGACCTCTCCGAGCTTGAGGAACAGATACTCGGAGATGCGGTTATTGAGGACGCCCTTGCCCTCGATCTTGTCGTGCTTCTTGTTGTTGAAGGCGGTGGCGTCGTCCTTGAAATGCTGGATGAGCGTGCCGGGCTCGGGGCCTTCATAGAGGATCTTGGCCTTGCCTTCGTATACTTTCCGGCGGCGGTTCATGCTTGGTTCCTCACTCAGGGCTGGCTTGACTACTGACAAACGCGCCAAATGCGCGGGCGATAGGCTCACTCTAGGCCGCGCGCCCTATACACATTGCCATTGCCGGAATCGATTCAAGGGGTCTTGGGCCGACCTTAGCGTAAGGGGAGGGGGCGTACAATGTTTGGTGGGACGCAGGCAGTTTGTCCCCGAATCTGTTGATTTTCAGGCTCTCGGGCGCTATCCCTCGGCCCAAGAGGGGCGAAGTTTCCCCAGGATTTCTCAAGGTTTCCCCCGAATCGAGAGGGGCAAGGAGGCGTGAAAGCCAGATGACAAGTTTCGAGGAGCGCGAGAAGGGTTTCGAACGAAAATTCGCCCATGACGAGGAGCTCAAGTTTAAGGCGACCGCCCGGCGGAACCGGCTGCTTGGCCTTTGGGCGGCCGAGCAGATGGGCGTGACCGGAGACGCGGCCCAAGCCTATGCCCGCGAGGTGATCAAGGCCGATCTGGCCGAGCCCGGCGAGGAGGATCTATTCCGCAAGCTCAGGGCCGATTTCGACGCCAAGGGCGTCAGTCAGTCCGACCACCAGATCAGGCACAAGATGGCGGATCTAATGGGCGAGGCGCTCGGTCAGATCGAATCCGAAGCCAAGGCGTGAGCGGCTTCATGCGCGAAGACCGTTTCCGCACGGCGGCGAAAGAGCACCGCACCCTGTTCAACGCCTGGCTCACCCTCAACAACCCTTTCCTCATCGAGCTGATCGGCGAGGCGGGCTGGGACTGCCTCACCATCGACCAGCAGCATGGGGTTGGCGGCAACGAGGCCTTGCTCGGCTGCCTCACCGCCGCCCGCGCCTGCGGGTTGCCGGCCATCGTGCGGGTGGCGGAGAACGATCCAGGGCTGATCGGCCGCGCGCTCGACGCCGGCGCGCAAGGCATCATGTGCCCGCTGATCGGGAACGTCGAGGACGCGGAAGCCTTCGTGCGGGCGGTGAAATATCCGCCGCTTGGACAGCGCAGCTGGGGCCCTTACCGCGCCAAGCTCGGTCATGCGGGGGACTATTTCACCACCGCCAACGATTGGACCATCGCCTGTCCTCAGATCGAGACCAAAGGCGCGCTCGATCAGCTCGATGAAATACTCGCGCTGGACGGGGTCGACATGGTCTGCTTCGGGCCGAACGATCTCTCGGTAGCCCTGACCGGGCGGCTCGACATCTGGGCGCCGGAGGTCCAGGAGGCCATGACTCTGGTTCTGAGCAAATGCCGCGAGATGTCTGTGATCTCTCTGATTTTTGCCAACGATTCCGACTACGCCAAGCCGCGCGTGGCGGAAGGGTGGGACGTGGTCGCGGTCGGCACCGACGCCGGCTGGTTCTCCAAAGCCGCGGCGGAGATCAAAGCCGTAGCCACCAGCAAGTCTTAAGCTGACGCTCGGCCCGCGCTGTGCCAAGATAGGCCAAGCGGGTAGGGGGGCCTTCCATGCGGCTGCTGATTCAAGGTTTGATGATTGTTCTTGCGCTTGGGCTTTGCTCGGGCGCCGCCGAGGCCGGCCCTCGTGGGGCAGGCTATGCGGATGAGCGAGGCCTCATCCCGGTCTACCCGCCTTATCCCTACCGCTCGGGTTATTACCCCAAGGCCGACTGGTATTTCGACCTCCCGCCTTACGCCGCGGTCGTTCCGTCCTTCTATCGCAAGCGCTATTTCATGATGGCGCAAGAGCGGAACCGCTATCGCTACATGCCGCATATCTTCCACGGCTATAGCGACGACGGCGACGAGTCGCTCAAATAGGGCTCGCGCAACTCCCCTGTGCATCAAATCCAGTGAATCGTTGCGGCCCCTGTCCCCGTAGATAGACTCTGACCGGACCTCGCCTGCCACGAGCAGCACTGATCTCGATGACAGTTTCTCTGGTTCTGTTTTCCCCGTCGACCGCTATGCGACCGAAATCGGCTTGCTCACGACCGTGACCGGGCGCCTCGGCTATGCGCAGGATCGCTGGCTGGTTTACGCCAAAGGCGGCTGGGCCGGCGCCGATATCGAGCTCACTTTGTTTGATACGGAGAGTCAGGTCCGCGCGCATTCAGACGAGTGGGCCGACGGCTGGACCATCGGCGGCGGAGCCGAATATGCCTTCGGAAAGAGCCTCTCGCTCGGAGTGGAATACGACTATGCCGATCTCGGCACCGGCCGCTTGACCACGCGCTGCAACTGTCCGTCAGGGGTCGGGGGAGGGACGCCGGTCGTCGACGCCGACATCGCCATCCAATCGCTCACCGGGCGGCTCAACTACCGCTTCGGCAGATAGGGCGCACGTCCCAAGGCAACGAGATAGTCGCTCGTCATGGCCGGGCTTGTCCCGGCCATCCACGTCTTAGCGCATCAGCTTGCGGCAATTCGTGGATGCCCGTCACGAGGCCGGGCATGACGGACTTACATTTGGATGAGGTCAGCTTGCTCCGAACACGCGGGCGAAGATCGTGTCCACATGCTTCAGATGGTAGCCGAGGTCGAACTGGGTGCGCAGCGCATCGGGCGTCAGCGCCTTGGTCACATCCTTGTCGGCCAGGAGCGCCTCGAGGAAATCGGCCCCGTCCTCCCAGACCCGCATGGCGTTGCGCTGCACCAATCGGTAGGCCTCCTCGCGCGGCACGCCGGCTTCCGTCAGGGCCAGCAACACGCGCTGCGAATGGATGAGCCCGCCGAGGCGGTCGAGATTGAGGCGCATGCGCTCGGGGTAGACCAACAGGTCCTTGACGAGCCCCGAGAGCCGCGACAGCGCGAAATCGAGCGCGATGGTGGCGTCGGGCCCGATCACCCGCTCGACCGAGGAGTGGGAGATGTCGCGCTCGTGCCAGAGCGCCACGTCCTCCAGCGCCGGCATGACATAAGCGCGCACCACGCGGGCAAGGCCGGTCAAATTCTCCGACAGCACCGGGTTCCGCTTATGCGGCATGGCCGAGGAGCCCTTCTGCCCCGGGCTGAAATACTCCTCGGCTTCGAGCACCTCGGTCCGCTGCAAATGCCTGATCTCGGTCGCGAGCCGCTCGACCGAGCTTGCCACCACGCCGAGCGTGGCGAAGTACATGGCGTGCCGGTCGCGCGGCACGACCTGCGTCGAGATGGGTTCGACCCTTAAGCCCAGCTTCTTCGCCACATAGGCTTCGACCCTCGGATCGACATGGGCGAAGGTCCCGACCGCGCCGGAGATGGCGCAGGTGGCGACCTCCTCGCGGGCGTGTAGCAGCCGCTCCCGTGCCCGGGCGAACTCGGCGTAAGCGACCGCCAGCTTCAGTCCGAACGTGGTCGGCTCGGCATGGACGCCGTGGCTGCGGCCGACGGTGAGGGTGTCCTTATGCTCGAAGGCGCGGGCCTTCAGCGCGGCAAGCAGCGCGTCGATGTCGGCGATCAGCAGATCCGCCGCCTCGACGAGCTGCACGTTGAAGCAGGTGTCGAGGACGTCGGACGAGGTGAGCCCCGCGTGCAGAAAGCGCGCTTCCGGCCCGACATGCTCGGCGACGGAGGTGAGGAAGGCGATCACGTCGTGCTTCACCTCCCGCTCGATCTCATCGATGCGGGCGATGTCGAAGCCGCCGCGATTTCGCACCGCATCGGCCGCATGTTTGGGGATCAGCCCGAGCTCGGCCATGGCCTCGGCGGCATAGGTCTCGATCCTGAGCCAGATGCGGAACCTGGTCTCGGGCTCCCAGATGCGGGTCATCTCGGGGCGGCTATAGCGGGGGATCATGCGCTTCGAAAAAGCCTTTCCGCGATGCAGGATGCGGGAGAGGCGCTAACTTCTAGCAGAGCGGGCGCCGCCGCTCAATTCGTGCGCCGATCAGATATCGGCGGTCTTGGCCTCGCGCGGTCCGAACCAGGCAATAAAGATCGCCGCAGCCAGGGACAGAGCGGCATAGGCCGGCCGGGGCGGCAAAAACATATCCAGCAAGAATGTGTAGAAGTCGTTGAGCGAGGCGAGATACATGCCCGTCAGCGACCAATCCTGCTGGTTGGGATAGGTGGCGTGAATGTAGACGAACCGGAGCAGCCCGCCGAAGCTGCAGAACGCCACCACGAAGATGAAGAGGGCGAACAGCAGGCGCACCACGAAGCCCCGTTGGGCGGCGAAGCTCTGCACCCACCAGGTGGCGAGCGCGGCCAGCGCGCCTGCGAATCCGACGATGCGCAGCGTGTGCCTGGTCTGCTCGTTCATGATGGAGTTCACGTAGTCGCCGGTCAGGAGCGCCCACATGGAGATCCCGATCACCACCGCGAATAGGAAGGCGAGCACGAAGCCGACCACGTTCCCGAAAGTTACTTTATCCATTGGCCCCATCCCGCCGTTTACGAGCCTTAATTATGCAGGGGAAACGGGCCGGCCGCAATCGCAGGCGTTGGGCCGGGCGAGGGCCGCTTGCCCGGGCGCGGCATTTATGGTCCCTTCGCCAGGCAGCGAAGCGGGGAAGGGAGCATTTAGACCATGGCATTCGACGACCTCAAGGCGGAGCTTGCCCTCCTCATCAACCAAATGGACACCCCGCCCGAGAACCCGCACGATCTCTATCTCCGCATCTTCGAGAAGCTGAACGAGTTCAAAGCCCTCGGGCTCCCGCTGCCCGAGGATCTGGTGCGGGTGGAGAAGGAGCTCGGGGCCTATTTCAAAGCCCAGCAGTCTGCCGCGAAAAAGCGCTAGAGCGTCCCGAGTCTAGGCCCTCCGATTATTGGAGCGCCTGCTCGTTGATCTCCTCATAGGTGCCCTTCGACCAGCGATAGACGGCATAAGGCGGCAGGTTCGGATCGCCCTTCTCGTTGAACTTGAACTTGCCGACCACCGTGTCGAACTCGTTGTCGTTGAGCGCCTTCACCACGTCGGCTGAGGCCGTCGACTTCGCCTTCTCGGCCGCCTGCTTCCAGGCCTGGATCGCGGCGTAGGTGTAGAGCACATAACCTTCAGGCTCGACGCCCTTGTCCTTGAAGCGCTTGACCACCTCGGCGGCGGCCGGGTTCTTGCGCGGGTCGGGGGAGAAGGTCATCAGCGTGCCTTCGCCGGCCGGACCGGTGATCGACCAATATTCCTGCGTGATCAGCGCATCGCCGCCCATCAGCACGGTCGCCATGCCCTGGTCGCGCATCTGCCGCACGATCAGCCCGGCTTCGGTGTGGTAGCCGCCGAGGAACAGCACGTCGATATTGGCCTGCTTCAGCTTGGAGACCAGCGCGGAGTAGTCCTTCTCGCCGGCGGTGATGGCCTCGGTCATCGCCTCCTGCTTGCCCGCCGCGTTGAGCGCATTCTTGACCTCGTCGGCGATGCCTTTGCCGTAAGCGGTTTTGTCGTGGATGATGGCGATGTTCCGGTCGGAGAAATGGCTCGCCAGATATTTGCCCGCGATGCCGCCTTGCTGATCGTCGCGGCCGCAGACGCGATAGATATTCGGACCGGCGCGATCGTCGGTGAAGGCGGGGTTGGTCGAGGCCGGCGAGATCTGCACCATGTCGCTCTCGGCATAGACCTTGGAGGCGGGGATCGAGGAGCCGGAGCAATAATGGCCGGCGACGAGCGCCACGCCATTCGCGGTCATCTGGTTGGCGACCGCCACCGCCTGCTTCGGATCGCAAGCATCGTCGCCGACATCGAGGTCGAGCTTCTTGCCGAGCACGCCGCCAGCGGCGTTGATGTCCTCGACGGCGAGCTCGGCGCCGTTCTTCATCTGCTGCCCGAAGGAGGCATACTGACCCGTGACCGGGCCGACGACCGCGATCGGCGTGGTGTTGCTCTCCTCGCCCCCGCCGCAACCGGCGATCAGGACGACTTGAGCGAGGGCTGCGACCAGCCCGGCCATACGCTTCATTGTTACCTCCCTCGGAGAAAGACTTTGAACCACCCTATATCAGTTTGTGCTGATCCGCGCGCGATCGCTCAACTCAGCCGCTCGCGCCAGGTGAGCAGGCCTGTCCGCTCGTAGAGCCAGCGATATTGCGTCACCATTTGTGTCGTCCGCATCAGGCGGAAGCCGAGGCACGCCGCCGCAAGGAGCAGGGCATAGGTGACGAGATAATAATAGAGCGACAGCAGCTCCCCGTCGAACAGGGCGTAATGGAAGAAGCGAACCGCGGCGGTGAGCAGCGCAATATAGAAGAACACCCGTCCGAACGGCTTCCACGAGCGCGCCAGGCCCTTTCCGGCAAGGAAAGCCGCGCCGCCCCCGAGGATCAAAGTGAGCACGAGGAAGACGCGAAAGCTGTCGTCGGAGAGCCAGCTCAATGCCGTCCTCCCTGCTGGGCGGCGCTGCCGGTGCCCCCTTCGAGATAGGCTGCCTGCACCTCGGGGCTGCCGAGCAGCTCGGCGCCAGAGCCGCTCATCGTGATCCTGCCATTGACCATGACATAGCCGCGATGGGCGAGCTTGAGCGCGTGATAGGCGCTCTGCTCGACGAGGAACACGGTCAGGCCATAGTCGGAATTGAGCGCGCGGATCGCGGCGAAGATCTGTTTCACGATCAGCGGCGCCAGGCCGAGCGACGGCTCGTCGAGCAACAGGAGCTTGGGTCGTCCCATCAGCGCGCGGGCAATGGCGAGCATCTGCTGCTCGCCGCCCGACAACGTGCCGCCGCGCTGATGCTGCCGCGCCTTGAGCAGCGGGAAGAGCGCATAGACGCGCTGGAGATCTCCATCGAAGCTGGCGGGATCGCTGGCGACGATGGCGCCCATCTGCAAGTTCTCCAGCACCGTCATGCGCGAGAAGATGCGGCGTCCTTCCGGCGACTGCACGATGCCGAGCCGCGCGACCTCATGCGTGGGAAGAGAGGTGATGTCGCGCCCCTGGAAGATGATGCGGCCTTCGTTGGCGCGGGGGCGCCCGAAGATGGTCATCATCAGCGTGGTTTTGCCGGCGCCGTTGCCGCCGATCAGGGCGACGATCTCGCCCTCCTGGATGTGGAGGTCGATGCCATGCAGGATCGGGAGCACGCCATAGCAGGCCGTCACCTTGTGCATTTCCAGGAGCGGCGCGGTCATAGCCCCACCTCGCGCTCGACCAGCGGCAGCTCTTCGTCCGGAACGCCGAGATAGGCGGCGATGACGCGCGGGTCGTTCCTCGCCTCATCGGTGGTCCCGTCGGCGATCTTCTTGCCGTAATCGAGCACCACGACATGGTCGGAGATGCGCATCACCACGCTCATGTCGTGCTCGATGAGCAGGAGCGCGATGCCTTCCTGCGCGCGGATCGAAAACAGGAGCTCGTTGAGCCCGTCGCTTTCGCGCGCATTCAGTCCGGCCGCCGGCTCGTCCAGGCAAAGCAGCAGAGGCCGCGTGCACATGGCGCGAGCGATCTCGAGCCGTCGCTGATCGCCGTAGGGGAGGGAACCGGCCGGCTCGTCGGCGCGGCGCGTGATTCCCACCCGGTCGAGCCAGTGCCGGGCAAGCTCGACGGCCTCTTTCTCGGCCTTGCCGAAGCCGCCGATCCCGAGAATGGCGCCGATGGTGAGCCCCGAGGCGCGCATGAGCACGTTGTGCTGCGCCACCATCAGGTTCTCCAGCACCGTCATGCCTTGAAACAGCCGGATGTTCTGGAAGGTGCGGGCGACACGCGCGCGGGAATTAATGTCGTGGTCGTCGAGCCGTTCCAGATTGAAGCCCTGGCCGTCGGGATGGGTGAGCTGCATCATCCCCTCGGTCGGCTTGTAGAAGCCGGTGATGCAATTGAACACCGTGGTCTTGCCGGCGCCGTTCGGCCCGATCAGCGCGGTGATGTCGTTGCGGCCGACCGAGAAAGAAACGTCGTCGACGGCGATCAGCCCACCGAAGCGCATGGTGAGGTGCTCGACCTTGAGCAGGGGGGCGGCATGCCACGTCGTCATGCGCTGCCTTCTTTGACGAGAGCGCCGCTGATCGGCCTGGACTCGCCAAGCGTGATGGAGGGCGTGCGCGAGCCGATGATCCCGCGCGGCCGCCAGACCATGATCCCGACCATGGCGATGCCGAATAGCAGCATGCGGTAGAGCGCGGGGTCGAACCCCTCGCCGACGATGCTCTGCAAGCCTTCGGTGTGGCGCAGCGCCTCGAAGCCCCCGACCATGACGATCGCCGAGATGGCCACGCCGAGCTGGCTGCCCATGCCGCCGAGCACCACGATGGCGAGGATGATGGCGGATTCGATGAAGGTGAAGCTCTCCGGGCTGATGAAGCCCTGGCGGGTGGCGAAGAAGCTTCCCGCCAGCCCGCCGAACATCGCGCCGATGGCGAAGGCCGAGAGCTTGGTGATGGTGGTGTTGATGCCGAGCGAGCGGCAGGCGATCTGGTCCTCGCGCATCGCCTCCCAAGCGCGGCCGATGGGAAGCCGCCGCAATTTCAGCGTCACCAGGTTGGTGATCAGCGCCAGCGCGAGGATCACGTAATAGAGAAAGATGATGCCCTGGATCGGGTCGTATTTGAGCCCGAAGAAGGAGCTGAAGGTTACCTCGCCGGTTGCCGAGAAGGGCAGGCCGAAAAACGTGGGCTTGGGAATGCCCGAGACTCCGTTGGGCCCATTGGTGACATCGGTCCAGTTGAGGAGGACGATGCGCACGATCTCGCCGAAGGCGAGCGTCACGATGGCGAGATAGTCGCCTCGGAGCCGCAGCACCGGGAAGCCGAGCACGATGCCCCACAGCGCGGCCGCGGCGCCCGCGATCGGCAGGCAGATCCAGAAGCCCAAGCCGAAATGCGTCGCCAGCAGCGCGAAGGTATAGGCACCGACCGCGTAGAAGGCGACATAGCCGAGATCGAGAAGCCCGGCGAGGCCGACCACGATGTTCAGCCCCCAACCGAGCATGATGTAGGTGAGCACCAGGATCGACAAATCGAACAAATAGCGCAGCGGCAATCCGAGATGGAAGGCCTTCTCGAGAAGGTAGGAGCAGATCGGGAAGAGGACGGCAAAGGCGATGCCGCCGACGGTGAAGATGCGCCCGTAAGGGAGGTTCGGGAAGACATGGACGATGATCCGGCGCAACAGCCCAATACTCAAAAAACCCAGGATGCATCCGGCCACGAGCTGGCAGGCCGGACTGCCGATGACAATGCCGACAATGAAGACGAGCGCCGAGCCGAGCGCGGTGATGCCGAGCACGCGAATATCGCGCCGCTCGAAAGTCTCCCTGCTGAACAGCTTGGCGAACGGCGTGGTGATCGGGTAGTCGCCGTGCCACACGAAGAGATTGAGCAGGAGGCGGCCAAAAAACACGATGCCGACGGCGATGGCCAGCAACGCCGGGCGCGGCTGGAGCGTGAGCCCGGTCACGTTGTCGACAGTTCGGAAGCCCAGCAGCAGACCGAACAGCGCGAAGGCGATGATGGCGGCGAGAAGGGAGTCGACGAGCGCCGCCTGGAGCCGCTGGCCGAACGATGTGCCGGGCTCCGCCAAGGCGCTCAAACCTTCTCCACCTCGGGACGGCCGAGCAGGCCGGTCGGGAAAAAGATGAGCACGATCGCGAGCATCGAGAAGGCCGCGACATCCTTGTACTCAATGGTGAAATAGGCCGACCAGAAGGTCTCGATCAGGCCGATGACGAGGCCGCCGAGCATGGCGCCGGGCAGCGAGCCGATGCCGCCGAACACCGCCGCGGTGAAGGCTTTGATGCCGGCGACGAAACCAATATAGAAGTCGATCACCCCGTAATAGAGAAGGTAAAGCAGGCCGGCCACGGCTGCGAGCGAAGCACCGAGCACGAAGGTGAGCGAGATGGTGCGGTCGACATTGACGCCGGACAGCGCGGCCATCAGCCGGTCCTGTTCGCAGGCGCGCTGCGACCGGCCGAGCGCGGTGCGGGTGATAATCAGCCAGAACACCGTCATCAGCACGAGCGTCGTGAACACGATGAGGATCTGGATATTGGAGAGATTGACGGCGAAGCCGTCCTGCTCGAACAAAGTGTAGCCTCCCGTGATCACGGGCTGGAGCGGCTTCACCCGCGCCCCTTGCGCCACCTGAATGAAATTCTGCAGCACGATCGACATGCCGATGGCGGTGATGAGCGGCGCCAGGCGGAACGATTCGCGCAACGGCCGGTAGGCGATGCGCTCCACCGTCCAGCCCCATACCGCGGTAAGCGCCATGGCGACGAGCAGCACGATGAGGAGCGCAAGCGGGATCATCGTGATGCCGAGGCTCATCACCGCGAGAAAGGCGATCAGCGCGATGAAGGCGCCCACCATGAAGATGTCGCCATGGGCGAAATTGATCATGCCGATGATGCCGTAGACCATGGTGTAGCCTATGGCGATCAGCCCGTAGATCGAGCCAAGCGCGATCCCGTTGATCAGCTGCTGTAGGAAATAGGCCATTGGCCTTCGCGTCCCCCTTGTGCCCCGGGCTCTTGGCCCAGATGGCTCGACCTTCTTAGCAAGAAGGGCCCGCCGCGTACAACGCTGCGTCTCCGCTGTGCATGCCCAAAATCACAGCAGCAGATGCGAGCCGTCGCAGTAGGGCGGATCGCCGGTATCCTTGCAGCCGCAGAGAAGCGCAAGCTCGGTCCGCTCGGCGGTGAACATCAGCGGCTCGATCCCGGTGCCGGCATGCGAGCCGTCGCAGAAAGGCTGCTTCTGGCTCCGCCCGCAGCGGCACCAAGCGTAGCGTTTGCCGCCCTCGAGCTCGACTTGATAGGGGTTGAGCTGCGGTCGCTCTGGCTCTGCCATGATGATGTCCTTTGCCCAACCGGCCGTTTGGCGGCGCAATGCTTCAGCCTTGCTTAGCCAATTCGCCTTGCCTGCACAAGAAAGCGTCGATGATCGTGGGGGGCGCCGCGTGCGATGGCTCTTTTCGTGGGGGATTTGAGGGTGCTGGCGGGTTAGGCTAGCCTGGCCTCTCATGCCAGGGGGCAAAGGGGAGGGGGACGTCATGCAGCTTTGGTTTCGCATGGTCGCGGCCGCGATCGGCTGGTTCGCGATCGCCCTCCAATATTATCTCATCGTTCGCTACAAGACCGAAGGCGACCTCGTCGAGGCGGCGATCGACCTGCTCGCCTTCTTCA
>Ga0315286_10003205_pt1 | contig 15367 bp, 9 predicted proteins | sample YL17G10_0_MG_FD_205038 | JGI IMG/M metagenome (GOLD analysis project Ga0315286, IMG submission 205038) | Sediment microbial communities from Yellowstone Lake, YNP, Wyoming, USA - YL17G10_0 | ecosystem: Environmental > Aquatic > Freshwater > Lake > Sediment | place: USA: Wyoming | collected...
GACAGGCACAGCGCCGCCTGGTGCTCGCCGGGGTTGAGGCCGGCATTGCGCGAGCTCATGGCCAGGCCATCAGGCTCGCGGATCGTCGGGCAGACCACGACCTCCACGCCGAAGTCCAGGCCCCGGACCAGGTTCCTCACCACCGCCACCTGCTGGGCGTCCTTCTGGCCGAAGTAGGCGCGGTCGGGCACCGCGATGTTGAAGAGCTTGGCCACCACGGTGGCCACCCCGCGGAAGTGCCCGGGGCGAGCGATGCCCTCCAGCGGCTGGGCCACCGGCCAGGGATCAATGAACAGACCGAAGTCCCTGGGGTACAGCTCCTCGACCGACGGGGCGAAGACCGCGTCGACGCCCGCCTGGCCGCAAAGGGCCAGGTCCTCCTCGAGCTGGCGTGGGTACTTCGCGTAGTCCTCGCCGGGATCGAACTGGGTGGGGTTGACAAAGATGCTGGTGACTACGAAGCCGTTTTCGGCGCGCGCCCGGCGCATGAGCGACAGGTGCCCTTCGTGAAGCGCGCCCATGGTCGGCACCAGGCCGACTGATTTGCCGGCGGCGCGCGCCTGCCAGGCCAGTTGCCGCATCGCGGCGGCTTGGGCAACGGCAACGGGCGCCTTCATCCGGGATTCCTGCCGGCTCCGTAGGCCGAGGCCGCGCTCGGCACCGCCTCGCCGCCGGGAGCCGCGAGGTAGTTGAGCCCCGGCCGGAGCGAGCCCAGGGCCTCGATGACCGCGGTGAGCTCCCGCTGGCCGCGCTCCAAGTCAAGCTCATCGGTGTCGAGGACCAGCACGGGCTGGGCGGTCTCCTCGCGGAAGTGCCCGGCGTAGGCCGCGGCGATCCGTTCGAGGTACTCGCCCAGGCCCGCGCCGAGCTCGTAGGCGACGCCCCGGCGACGGACGCGATCGAGGAGCACCCCGGGGCTGGCCCGCAGATAGACCACGGCGTCGGGCCGGAGCAGGCGCCCGGCGATGCCCTCCTCCAGCCGCAGGTAGAGCTCCAGCTCCTCGGCCGGGAGGTTGAGCCCCGCGAAGATGCGGTCCTTCTCAAAGAAGTAGTCGGCCACCGTGCCCGGCGAGAAGAGGTCGCCCTGGGCGAGCGCCGCGAGCTGCCGGTAGCGGTCGAGCAGGAAGGCCACCTGGGCCTGGAAGGCCCAGCGCCGGCGGTCCTTGTACATCAGCGGCAGGAAGGGGTTGGCCTCGGGGGCTTCCAGCACCAGCCGGTAGCCCAGCTCGTGGGCCAGCCGCGCCGCCAGCGTGGTCTTGCCCACGCCCATGGGACCCTCCACGGCGATGTGCCGGAAGGCCAGCACCGCCCGCCCGGCGCCCGGCCGGCGCGCCGGGGCGTTGAGGGCGGCCCACAGCTCCGCCACCGTCCGGCCGGTGCCGGGCACGGCCAGGCCCGGGGCAATCTCGGCCAGGGGTTCGAGGACAAAGCCGCGCTCGGCGATCCGCGGGTGGGGCACGGTCAGGTCCGGCGCGTCGATGATCCGGTCGCCGTAGAGCAGGATGTCGATGTCAATGGGCCGGGCCGCGAAGCGCGCGGCCGGCCGCTTGCGGCCCAGGGCTTTCTCGACTTCGCAGATGACCCTGAGCAGTTCGCGCGGGGAGAGGTCGGTCTCAGCCATGGCCGCGGCGTTGATGAAGCGGGGCTGACTTTTGGGGCCGCCCAGCGCCTCGGTCTCGATGAGGGCGCTGGTGACCCGCACGCCCACGGCGCGCGCGGCGAGCATCTCCAGGGCCTTGCGGATGTTGACCTCGCGGTCGCCGAGGTTGGCCCCCAAGCCCAGGTAGACGGTGGGCATTCGATCTCCCTCTATCGCCCTACCACTTGATCCTGCCCAGGCGCGAAACCGCCTCGGCCAGGCGCTGCTCCGGCACGGTCAGCGCCGCGCGGAGATAGCCCTCGCCGCTCGGGCCGAAGCCGATGCCCGGGGTGAGCACGATGTCGGCCTCTTCGAGGATGCGGGTGGCGGCCTCCGCGCTCTTCATGCCCTTGGGCGTCGGGAACCAGGCGTAGAAGGCCCCCTTGGGCTTCTCGACCGCGAGGCCCAGCCGGGCCAAGCCGTCGCAGAAGACGTCGCGGCGCCGCTGGTACATCGCGCGGAGCGGGCCGATGAACTCGTCGTAGTGCTCCAGGGCCTCGACCGCGGCGAGCTGGATGGCGGTGAAGACCCCGCTGTCCACGTTGCTCTTGACCTTGCCGAGCGCCCCGCAGAGCTCAGCCGAACCGGCCGCGAAGCCAATGCGCCAGCCGGTCATATTGAAGGTCTTGGAGAAGGAGTGAAACTCGATAGTGCGCTCCTTGGCGCCGGGGACAGCCAAGAGGCTCATCGGCTCAACGCCGTCGAAGGCCAGCTCGGAGTAGGCCGCGTCACTGACCATGATCAGGTCGTGTTGCCTCGCGAAAGCCAACAGCTCCTTGTAGAACTTCTCGTCGGCGACCGCGCCGGTGGGGTTGTTGGGGTAGTTGACGTAGATGATCCGGGCGCGCTTGGCGTCGGCGGGCCTGATCGCTCCCAGGTCGGGCAAGAAGCCGTTCCTGGCCAGCAGCGGCATCAGCACCGGCTCCCCGCCGGCAAACAGCGTCCCGGAGCGATAGGGTGGATAGCCCGGCTCGGGGATGAGCGCGGCGTCGCCGGGGTCGAGGAACGCCAGCGGGAAGTGGGCGATGCCCTCCTTGGAGCCGATGATCGGGTAGATCTCCCCGTCGGGGGAGAGCTCCACGTCGAAGCGTTTGGCGAACCACCGGGCGGCGGCCCGGCGCAGCTCGGGCGAGCCGTTGTCCAGCGCGTACTGGTGGGTGGCCGGGTTCCGGGCGTGCCGGCCGAGCGCGTCGAGCACGAACTGGGGGGTGGGCGTGTCCGGGTCGCCGATGCCCAGGTTGATGACGTCGCGGCCGGCGGCGAGGGCCGCTTTCTTCTTCTTGTCGATCTCGGAGAAGAGGTAAGGCGGCAGTTTCTGGAGCCGTTCGGCGAGCCGGAACTTGGCGCTCACGGCAGTCCTCCTGAGCGGATGGGGCCGGCGGGCGGACCCTGGCGGTCGCCGGCGACGCAGTCTAATGTATCGCCGCGAGGCGGGAGTGTCAACCGGAGGGAGCTTCCGGCGCTTGACGGGCCAGCCCGGGGCGGCTATCTTCTCGCCGCGCCGGGAACGGCACCTCGGCCGCCGCCAAGGCAGCGGTCCGGGCCTTCCACGTGCAGAAAGGAGCTCTGGATGCCGAACCTGAAAGGAACCAAGACCGAGAAGAACCTGCTGGCCGCCTTCGCCGGGGAGAGCCAGGCTCGCAACCGCTACACCTTCTTCGCCTCGGCGGCGCGCAAGGCCGGCCTGGAGGGCATCGCCGGGATATTCCAGGAGACCGCCGACAACGAGAAGGAGCATGCCAAGGTCTACTTCCAGCACCTCCAGGGCGGGATGGTGGAGCTCACCGCCAGCTACCCGGCCGGGGTAATCGGCGACACCCTGGTGAACCTCAAGGCCGCCGCCGCCGGTGAGCACGAGGAGTGGACCGCCCTGTATCCCAGGGCTGCCGAGGTGGCCAGCCAGGAGGGCTTTCCGGAGGTGGCCACCAGCTTCGAGCAGATCGCCAAGGTGGAGAACTGGCACGAGCGCCGCTATAACCAACTCGCCGAGCGGCTGGCCAAGGGCGAGGTCTTCAAGCGGGCCGGCAAGATCCGCTGGAAGTGCCGGAACTGCGGCTATGTCTCCGAGGGCCTGGAAGCGCCCGCGACCTGTCCGGCCTGCAAGCACCCCCAGGCCTACCACGAGCCCTGGACCGACCAGAACTACTGATCGCAGCCGGCGTTGGCCGGCCGCCGCATCGCCGAAAAGAAACCGCCCGCCGGGCTCCCCCGACGGGCGGTCGTTTTCGGAGCGGCGCGCTCAGAGCGGCGCGTAGTCGGAGTCCGAGCCGCCTCCGCCCACGGCCGGCGGCGCCCGGAACTCGACCTTGGTGAGCTTGGCCCAGGCGCAGGCGTCCAGCGCCCTCATGATGTGCTGGAAGGGGCAGTTGGGCCGGCCGTTGATGACCACCGGCATGTCCCCGGACTGCTTGAGTTGGGCAAGGCGCTGCGCCAGCTCATTGGTGTTGCCGAAGGTCGTGTCGCGGATCCGGAAGACGGGAATTTCCAGCGCACGCCCGGTGGCGGTCACGTTGATGACCACCTCATCGAGGTTCCTGGTGATCGGCTGGGAAATCGGGTTGGGGCCCTTGTCCTTGGGCAGCCAGGCCTCCAGCCGCTGCTCCAGGGTGTGGAACTTCATGGTCAATATGAAGAAGAGCAGAAGCAGGAAGACCACATCAATGAAGGAGGTGGGCAGCTCCCAGTTGTACTCCTCCAGAAGCTCCCTCAGAATGCGCGACTTGCCGAAAGTAGCCATCACCGGCCCTCCCGTTTCGCCCGACCTACTCCGTACGCGGCGCCGCCGTGCGCCCGACGTCCTGGGGGCTGACCCCGAAGGAAAGCTTCCAGACCTTGGCGTTCATGCAGGCCATCATCACTTCCTGGACGTACTTGTACTGGCAGTTCGAGTCCGCCCGGACCTTCACCGCCAGCGTGGAGAGCCCGTCCGGGCCGGTGCGCTTGACCGCCTCGGCGGCGAGGAAGTTCTCAAGCTTGGCGCGGCCGTAGGGCTCGGCGTTGATCCGGATCTCGCCGGTCGGCGTGACATTGATGACGATCCGGCCCGGTTCCGGCGTGGTGTCGTCGGTCGCCTTGTAGGCCAACGGCAGGGTAAGCGCCTCGACCTGCATGTTCTGCATGTCGTTGACCAGCAGGAAGAAAACGAGCAGCAGGAACACGATGTCAATCATCGACGTCATCTGCATCCAGACGTCTTTGGGCTCGAGGTTCTGCCTGGACATCCTCACGGTTTGCTCCCTTCCTCAGCTCCCCGGAAAGGGCCGCCTCACTGCGCCGGACGGAACCGGTCCAGCAGGTCCCCGGTGATCACGCCCAGCTCCAGCATGATGCGGGCCACCCGGTTCTTGAAGAAGGTGTAGGCGGAGAGCACCGGGATGGCCACCACCAGGCCCTCGTAGGTGGTCACCAGCGCCTTGGAAATGCCGTCGGCCAGGTCCACCGGGTTGGCCGCCCCGCCCTTGCCGACGATGGTCGAGAAGGAGTCGATCATGCCGATGACCGTGCCCAAGAGCCCCAGCATGGGCGCGATCGTGCCGATCAGCGCCAGCCAGCCGATCTTGTGGTAGAGGGCGGTCATCTCCTCTTCGGCGGCCTCCTGGATGGCGATGGTCATGCGCTCGTAGCCGGCGCCGAGCTTGGCCAGCCCGGCCCCGAGGATGCGGGTGAAAAAGCAGTCCTCGGCCTCGCACAGCTCGATGGCCTGCTCGTACTGTTCCTGCTCGAAGAGCTGCTCAATCTCGGAAACCACGTGCGGGGGAATCAGCTTGTCGCGGCGGAGGTTGACCCCGAAGTCAATGACCAGGGCCAAGCCGGCCACCGAGAGCAGCACGATGACAATGCCGCACGTGCCCATGGCCATGAAGACCTGCTTCCAGCCCCACTGGCCGCGCTCGTCGCCTGCGGTCGTGGTGGTGGGCCCGCCGGTCGTGGGAGCCGGCGCGGCTGTCGGGGCCGGCGCCGGCGCCGGCGCAGGCGCCGGTGCAGGCGCAGCTTCCTCGGCCAGGACACTCATAGGCGCCACCAGGACCGCCAACGCCAAGCCCACCGATGCCAGCAACTGCAGTTTCCGTCTCAGGTCCGCAGACATTTGCCTTTTCCCTCCCTCCCGGTTGACACGCTCCGGCCAGATGTTGCAGGCCGCCAGCCCGCGCCATCGCCCTCGGATTCTACCTGCTTGCCCCTTCCTTCGCCAGCGAAAACTCCCGGCCATCCGAAAGTCGCCTGCGGCGATGCTGAGGTCCCCCGTTTTCCCGCTCAGCCGCCCTTGCCCAAGGCCGCCTCGGCCAGGGGATACTCCGGACTGTCCGGGTAATCCTTGCGGACCGTCTCGAACATCTTCACGGAGCGTTCGACGGCCTTGCCCTCCTTGTACAGCTTGCCGAGCTCCCGGTAGCACCGGCCCGCTCCGAAGCACGCCTGGGCCAGCGCGGCCCGGTCCGTCGGGCATTGGACCACCACCTTCAGGTAATACCAACGAGCCTGGTAGTAGTCAAGTTCATCCTTTTTTTCGTCCTTCTTGTCGGAGCTGGCCCTGGCGAAGTAGGCGTCGGCGATGGCGCAGTAGACGACCGGGAGCGAACCCACCGGCACCTTCTGCTCCAGGGCCTTGAGATAAGCGATGGCCGCGGTCGGATCGCCACGCAGGGTCAGGCACCGGCCGACGGCGACCTCTGCCTGGGCCACCAGGTCGGGGTGGCCGGTGGCCCGGGCGGGGAAAACCTTGTAGGCCATCTCGGCCCCCTCCGGGCCGTCGATCTTCTTCTGCTCCTCCAGGCAACGGAGCCTCCAGAGCTTGGCCACCAGCCCGTAGCGGTTGACGTATTTCTCCAGGCCCGCCTTGCCGCCGCTGCGGGCCTTGGCCTCCAGCTTATCGAAGAGGTCGGCGGCGCGCTTGTAGGCCTTCTCGGCCTCCTCGAATTTCCTGGCCTGGAAGTAGCCGGAGCCCAGCTTCAGGCAGGCTTCGTAGATCAGCCGCGGCGGGTTCTCGCCGGCGGCGCCGGCGAGCATCGCGTCGACCACCTTGCCGATCTCGTCGGGCTGGTGCAGGGCCTCGTAACACTCGATCTTGCCGAAGAGGAAGTACTGGGCCTGGGAGGCCCCATCGGCCTTGAGCTTGCGGAGCCCGTCATCGAAAAGTTTGATGGCCTCCGCGTACTTGCCGGCGCGCTTGAGCTCCTGGGCCTTCTCGTATTCCGCGGGGCGCCCGGCGTAATCCACCCCCTCGACGTTCTCGGCACCGAAGGCGCTGGTGTTCTGGCCCCCTCCGCCCGGGAGCCTGACCGTGACCCCGTCCCAATTGTCGCTCAGGACCTTCACGTTGGTCGCCGGGTTATTATTGACCTGGCGGACGATATCGTTGAGCTCTTCCTGCGGCGCTGGTGCCGGGGCTGGCGCCGGCGCGGGGGCCGGCGCAGGGGCCGGTGGGCGGGGCGGGGCGCCAGCCCGTGCTCCGGCCGGGACGGTCGCGAACACAAGCAGGCCTAACGCGGCCAGCAGCGCGATTCTGCGGATCATGCCAGGCCCTCCACGGACAGGGCCGGGACCAGCGACAGCCCAGGGCTGATGCCCAGGGCCGCGCCTTTCTCGGCGGGCTTCTCCGGTTCCTTCTTCGGCTCGGCTTTCAGCTCCGGCTGGAACTTGTCGTTCTCCTCGCCGCGGGAGACGCCGCCCAAGTTCTTCAGGCTGCGGACCTTGTTGTTCACGATCATGAACATCAGGCTGTCCGGGGCCTCCTTGGCGGCCCTGAGCAGGGCCGGCTTGTCCTTGGAGAGCTGCACCAGTTCCCTGAGCAGTTCCTCCTTGAACTTGGCGTCGGCCTCGCTGATCCGGCCGTTCTTCTTGTCCACGTTCATGGTGAAGATCTGCCGGCCGACCTCTTTCTCCAGCTCCGACTTGGGGGTGTAGTCGAAGTCGGGCATCGGCACCTTGTCGCCCAGCAGCTTGGTCAAGGCCGCCTGGCCGGTGGTGCCCGGGAAGACCTTCTCGGCCAGGCCGGTGGCCACGTCTTTGATCTCCGGCCAGTTGAACTTGATGGTCTCCTCCTTGGTGCTCAGCAGGATCTGCACGATGATGGCCCGGGCGTCCTCGTGTTTGCCGAGGTCGATCAGGGCCTGGACGTAGGACTTGGTGGCCGTCCACCAGAGCTCGCCCCCGTAGCGGGTGCCCCGGCGCAGCTCGCCGAGGATCTTCACGGCGTCTTCCAGGTTGCCGGGCTCGCCGGAAGCCAGCAGGCAGAAGCCCTTGTTGTAGAGCAGCGTGGCGTCCTTGGGCCAGAGCTTGAGCGCGTTCTCGGCGTTCTTGAGCCCTTCCTGGAAGGCCTTCTTGGCGTCGTCGGCCCGCTTCTCCTCCTGGGCCTGCTTGCCCAGGAACACCAAGCAGGTGGTGATCTCGTTGGAGGCCCGGAGCATCTTGAGCCGGAACTCCAGCTCCTCCTTCATGGCTTCCAGGCCCTTGCGGGCCTCGCCGGCCTTGCCCTCGACCAGGTCATAGTTCTTGTACTCGTCCAGGAACTTGGCGATGAGCACGGCCGCCTTGTCGTAGTCCTTGAGGATGGGCACCTTGGTGATCGAGCCGTCATCCTCCTTCAGTTCCATCTCCCCGCCCAACATGGCCGTCTTGATGTTGTCCAGCCTCTGCCGGCCCTTGCGCATCATGGACACGTCGGGGAAGTCGGCGCCCTTGACCGCCTCCTTGAGCTTGTCGAAGCTGATCAGCTTGTCGTCCGGGACCTTGGTGCGGTCGCCGCGGGTGTCGTACTTGAGGAGTTCCTCGTACTTCTCCTTGGCCTTGGCGTAATCGCCCAGCTCGAAGAAGGTCTTGGCCACGATGCCCAGGCCGTCAAGGGTCTTGTTGGCGGGGTCCTTGCTGACCTCGTCGAGCCACTTGGCGCGGAAGGCGTAGAACTCCCGGCCCTCCTTCTCGCCCTTCCCCTGGGCCTTGGCCTTGTTGAAGGCCGCCAGGTAGGCGGCGGCCAGGCGGCTGGCCATGCCGTAATACTGGCGCTTGAGCCGCTCCTGCTTGGCCTCCTTGGTTTCGTTGGGGTCGCCCTGAGCCTTCTCGGACTGCTCCAGGACCCAGGCGGCTTCCTTCTCGGCATTGAGCAGATAGTTCTTGGTCTGGATCAGGTCCGTCTGGATCAGTCCAACCTCTACGCAGCACTTGAAGAGGATGTTGTGCAGGCCCTCCTGTTGGATGGCGTCCAGATCCTGGCGCGGGCGGAGTTTTTCGGCGGCCGCCAGGGCTTTCTCGTACTCCTTCACCTCGTAATAGATGAAGGGCTCAGTCAGGTCGATGGTGGCCAAGCGCTTGGTTCGGCGCTCCTCGATCTCGCGCCGCTCCTGGGCGGCGGCGGCCGGGTCGGAGGACTTGGGCCGCGGCGGGGTCTCCTTGACGAACTTCCTGTAGTCTGCGAAGTGCTGGAGCGCGCGGTCGGAGAGCTCCTTGGCCCGCCTCTTCTCGTCCTCGGTCTGCCGACGGGTGCTCAGCAGGCTCATCGCCTCGTAGCCGCACATCCCCGCCGAGTAGAGGCCCTCCTCGCGGAACGGAGAGTCCTGGGGCAGGGCCAGGAACGCCCTCTCAGCCTTGTCAAAGTCCTCGAGAGCCTTGGCTTTCCTCTCCAGCGCCGGGCCCGGGCGGTTGTTTCTCTCCATGTCCCGGGACTCGCGGGCGGCCTGACGCGCGCCCTCGAAGATCAACATTGCCCGGTAGTACTCCAGATCCTTGATGGCTTCCGGGTCCAGGCGGATCCGCCAGTCCAGCCATTCCTGGATCCGGTCGCTGTTGAACTTCGAGCGGTTGAGCTGCAGCTCGTCGCTGGCGGCGATGCGCCCGTTGTTGGCGCAGGGGCTCAGGATCCGGCTCTTGAGCTGCTCGACCAGCGAGGCATGTTCCTTCCGGAACTTCTCGGGGATGGCCTTGCCCTCCAGGCCCCAGAAGGCCAGCAGGCAGCCCTCGTAGGCCAGCTGGGCCTCCAGCTCGTTGTCCATGCGGTGATAGGAGTTGCCCATCAGGTACCAGGCTTGGGGCTCGCCCTCGATGACCAGGCGCTTGGACCAGTCGCCGGCGATGTCGGGCATTCGCGCGCGGGCGATGGCGTCACGGAAGCAGCCGATGGCCTCCTCGTACTTCTCCTGGCGGTAGCTGACCAGCCCGGCCTGGACCAGGACTTCAGGGGCCACGAAGACGGCGACGCCCTTCTGGCGCATGACATTGACCACCTCGGCCAGCACCTGGTAGGCCTCCCAGCGCAGTGACTGGCAGACCTCCGCGCGGAGCACCCGGTCCTTCTCGGCCCGCTCGATCTCAGCCAGGGCCTTGTTGAGGTCGTCCAGGGCGGTCGAGAACTGGCTGACCTTGCTGTGACACTCGCCCTTGAGGATCCGCGACTTGATGGAGAGCGCCGGGTCCGAGCCAGCCCCGCCCGCGAAGATCTCGTGCCAATTGGATTGCAGGGCCTTGTGCCAGTCGGCCTCGGCCTTGGAGGCCTTGGCCTTGTCCGCCCAAGCCCGGGCTTTATAGTAAATGCAGCGGGTCTTGACCGCGGTGGCGTACTCGCGGGCCGGGCCGGCCTCGAAATTGGTCAGCTCGATCTCGATGACCTTGTCGAACTCCTTGCCAGCCTCCTCGGCCTTGCTGGCAAAGGCCAACCCGCGGCCCATGGCGTAGTCCAGGTACATGCGCACGCCGGCGGTTTCGTCGCCCAACGGCTCGCTGTACTTCTCGGCCTGCTTCTTGAGCCAGTCAATGACGATCTGGGCGATCTGTTGCCCCGCGGCCCTCTGCTCGGCGCTGCCCGGGTCCTGCTGCTCAGCGTTGCGGAACATCTCGTTGAGGCACTTCTGCGCTGAGCGCACGTAGGCATCGAAGGCCTGGAACTTGGCCTTCTCCCATTTGGGGTCGTTGTTGATGGGGTTGCGGTAGTCCGTGAGGGCCTTGCCATAGGCCGCTTCGGCCTGGGCCATGGCCCCGACCAGGTTCTCGTTGGCCGCCTTGCGGATCTTGTTGAGTTTATCAATCAGCTCCTTGCGCTTATCGGCCGGCACGCGCGCGTCGTGGATCATGGCGTCCCACACGCGCGCCAGGGCCTGCTGGACCGAGCCCTCCAGCCCCATGGCCTCGCCCTGCAGGGCGTGGCCCTTGGGCGCAGCCGCGCGGTACTCTGCGATCTGCGCCAGGGCCTGCTGGTAGAGCTGCTCCTGCTGCAACAGGTCGGCGCTGGCGTCGGCCCGGCCCTTGGCCAGGCAGGCCAAGCCCAGCGCGGCGTCAGACTTGTCCGGGGTCTTCTTCAGGAGCCGCTCCGCCATATCGAACCAGCGGAGCTCAATCAATCCCTTGGCGTGATCGTAATCGTTCTCGGCCCGCGCCGGGGACGCCAACAAGGCCCCGGCCAGGGCCGCGGCCAAAGCCGCAGCAATCCTGGCTGGCTTCACCTCTACCCCCTTTGTTATCCGGCCGGCGCCGGCCTTCATGGCCGGCGCCGGGCGGCTCGCCGCGGTATTGTCTCCGGGAGGGAGCAGAAGTCCAGTTACAGTCTCTGCTCTTCCTCGGAGAAGAGGATCAGCTTGGCGGTGACCAGGATGAGCAGGTTACGCCGCTCGGTCTCCTTGAAGTCGTTGCAGAAGAGCCTCCCGACGACGGGCAGGTCCATCAGGAAGGGGATGCCGCTGCGCTCGTTCTTCTGCTTCTCGCTCATCAGGCCGGACAAGAGCACCGTGCCGCCGTCCGGGACGGTGACCACCGTGCGGATGGTACGGATTTCCAGCTCCGGCAGCGAGAAGTTCAGCGTGTTGTTGCCGCCGCCGCTGCCGTTGAGCAGCCCATCGCCGTCCACGTCGGGGTCGATCTCGTTGGGGATGCCATCGCCGTCGATGTCGCCGCCAATCGGGCCGCGCGGCGTGGGGTCGGTGGCGTTGGGGATGCCGTCGCCGTCGTCATCGGTGTCCGTCCCGCCGGCGCTGTTGGTGCTGGACGCCGAGTTCAGCCCCGTGCCGATCGGCCGGATCAGCGTGGGCCTCAGCTCCAGGGTGATGTACCTGCGGTCGTGGGAGACGATCGGGCGCACGTCCAGGGACACGCCGTCCAGGATGGCGGTGTTGACCGTGGGCGTCGAAACCGTGCCGCTGGAGGTCCAGCCCGAGATGTAGGTGCTCTGCCGCCCGACCAGCACGTAGGCGCGCTGGTTATTGAACATGGTCAGCCGCGGGGCGAAGAGCACGCTGCCGCGCTGTTCCTTGGCGATGGCCCGCAAGAGCGCCTGGGCCTGGAAGTGGCCCAAGTAGGTCCAGAGCATCGACAGCCCCTCGCCGGCGGTGAGCATGTCTTTACCCATCGTGGTGGTGGTGGAGGAGTGGCTGCCCCAGCTGGCCAGCTGGGTCCGGGTCGGGTTCACGCCGCGGGTCTGGACAAAGCCCGGGTCGCCACCGGGAAGGGAGGGATGGAAGGCATCGAAGGCGCCGATGCCCGCCCAGCTCGCGCCCGGAGCGCCGCCCCAGTCCACGCCGATTTCCTCGAGCAAGCCCTGGGTGACGTCCAGATAGCGGGCCTCGACGTGAACCTGGAGGGTCTGCGACTTGCGGAAGTCCCCCAGGAGCTGGGCGATTTGCGCCTGGACTTCGGGCTGGTGGAAGACGATCAGCTGGCCGTTCTGCTCCTGGATGCTGGCGCCGCCGGCGCCCCAACTGGCCGGCTGGATCACTCGCTTGATCATGTCCTGGAGCGTCGCGGTCGTCACCATGGCCACATCCGGCGGCGCGGCGCCTACGACCCCCCCGGCCCCGGCCCCGCCGCCCCCGCCGCCCCCGGCCCCGCCGGCGCCCATCTGTCCGGCGGCCAAGCCCAGGACCGGCCCCGGGAAGTTGGGGATCGGGTTGGTCAGGTCGCGCACGTCGTAGATCTTCTGCTGGAGCTCGCCGGTCAGCTTGTCCGGCGTAGAGATGAAGATGGCCCCATTCCTGAGCGTGTAGTCCAGCTTGGCCATGCGCAGGATCCACCTGAGGGCCAGCCCCAGCCTGGTCTTGTTCAGGCGCAGGGTGATGGGCTGCTTGGCGCTGGCGCCGCCCGCGGCGAAGGCCGCCGGATCCGGGATGATATTGACGTCGGTCAGGCCCTGGAGGTACTTGATGCACTCCTCCAGCGGCTGCTCGACGAACTCGAGGTTGACCTCTTTCTCCAGGGCCGCGCGGATGTTCCGCATCCAGTCCGGCTCCTGCAGACGTTTCTCCTGCTCGGACTCGCGGCGGCTGATCTCCGCCCAGTCCTTGGGGTAGACCAGCACCGGGCTGTAGGGGATGGTGGCTGCCTGGGAGAGTTCCACCCAGTCGCGGAGGGCCTCGGTCTTGAGGTCGGCGGTGCGCTCGGCGCGCTTGCTGATGGACCTCCAACGGCAGGCGGTTTCCAGCTCCACCGCGGCGGTGTTGGTGGGATCGATCTCCATCACCCGGCGGGCCAGGCGGGCGGCCTCCTCGTAATCGCGGCGGGCGAAGAGCATCTCGGCCTTGTCCATGAGCATGCGCACCTGCCGGCGCTGGAACTCCTGCTCGCGCTCGCGTTGCCTGAGGGCCTCCTCTCCGGCCTTGGCCCGGCCGAGCTCGGCCAGGGCCACCTCGCGCTTCTTGCGCTCCTTGAAGACCTGATCCAGGAGCCGCTCGATGTCGGTCTCGTAGCCTCTCACCGCGACGCGCGGATCCATCCACTTGACGATCTCGCGCGCGCGGGCCAGTTGGCGGTCGGCCTCCTCCAACTGCTTGAGCTGGTCGGAGAGGGCCTCGCCGCTCCTGGAGAGCTCCTTGCCGGCAGTGGCCGCGCTGTAGAGCACCTTGGCGCGGTCGACATGGTTCTCCAGTTGGTTGAGCTGCTCCTGGCGCTCGACGACGTCCTGCTGGTCAAGCTGCCGGACGGCGTCCTTGATGCGCGAGGCGCGCACGGCCAGGACCGCCTCGCTCAACTGCAGGAGTTCCTTGGCCTCCTGGTTGGCGGGGTCGAGGCGCACGGCCAAGTCCAGCTCCTGGCGGGCCTCGGGGTAGAGCCGGGCCTCATAGAGCCGCTTGCCGACCGCGAAGTGCTCGGCAGCGCGCGCCCGGCGGTCGGTGGCCTGCTCCACGGCGGCCGGGGGTTTGGCCGAGTCCATGGCGTCGAGCAGCTTCTGGGCGCGCTCCGGGGCGGCCCCGCCCTTGGGTTCCGGCGCCGGCTCGGCCGCCAGGGCCGCAGGCAGGATCAGGACGAACAGAATCGAGAGGTGCGCTCTCATCGGTATTTCCTCCTCGCGCTCAGAACTGCTTGCGCTCTTCCTCATCGAAGAGCAGGCTTCTGGCGGTCACCATGATGGCCAGGTTCTCGCGCTCCTTGTCCGTGCGGTTCCAGCGGAAGGCGCGCCCGAGCACGGGGATGTTCATGGCCGCGGGCACCCCCGCCTCGGTCTCGAACTGCACGTCGCGCATCCGGCCGCCGATCAGGATGATGCCGCCGTCCGGAATGCAGGCCGAGGTCCGCACCCGGATCTGGTCAACCACCGGCAGTTGCGTCTGGATCACGCTGCTCACGACCGCGCCCACGACGCCGGTGGTGGATACTGCCGTCACCACCGAGGTGCTCGTGTTCAGCGACACCAGGGTGGTGAACGAGGGCCGCAGCTCCATGGTGATGTAGCGCCGGTCGGCGGAGACGATCGGCCGGACGTCGAAGACCACGCCGGTCAAGAGCTGGTTAGTGGTCGGGTCCACGGTGGTGCCGGTCGCGCTGGCGCCGGAAACGTAGGACTGCTGCGTGCCGATCCACATGTGGGCGCGCTGGCCGTTGTGGACCACCAGTTTCGGCGCCTGCAGCTCGGTGCCGTTGTCCTTGATGCGCAGGGCGTGGGCCACGGCCCTGAGCTGGAGAGCGTCCAGGAAGTGCATCTCGGCGCTGAGCCCCGGCAGCGGATTCCCGGCGAGGGCCGCGGTGTTGAAGTACTGGCCCAGCGGGGTCTGGTCCGGGGAAACCGCCAGGTTGTTGTTGATGATCGAGCCCACCGTGTTCAGCATGCCCCGGGTGTGATTCAAGCCGGGCGTATTGGTGGGAACGCCGGGATTGCCATTGTCCATCGTGCCCCAGTTCACGCCGATGTCCTCGAACAGGCCCTCGCGGACCCGCAGGAGGCGCCCCTCGACCACCACCATGATCTTCTGGGTCTGGCGCAGGTCGGCGAGCAGGCTCGAGATCATGCGGTGGACCTCGGGCCGCTGGACGACCACCAGCTTCCCGCCGCGCTCCTCAATCGAGGTGCCCTTGCCGGGCAGCCAGCTGTCCGGGCGAATGCGCTGCTTGATCATGTCCAGAATGGTCTGGGAAGTGGCGGCCGGCGCGGGCGGCGGCGCGTTGAAGACCGGCAGCCCGCCGGCCTGGTTGGCCTGCAGGTCCATCTCCGGACCCGGGAAGTCCGGGATCTGCAGGGTCAGGTCCTGCACGTCGTAGATCATCATCTTGACTTCGGGCTTGAGCTGGTCCGGGGTGGAGATGAACACGGCATTGTCGCGCAACTCGTAGTCGAGGCCGGCCAGCTTGAGGATCCACTCCAGAGCCAGCGAGAGGGCCGCCTGGTTCATGCGCAGGGTGATCTGGCGCTCGCCGCCGGCCTTGGCGCCGGGGTCCAGGACCATGTTGACCTCGCTGACCGTCTGCAGGAAGTTGATGGCCTCGGTCAGGGGCGCCTGGACGAACTCGAAGTTGACCTTCTTTTCGAGCCTCCGCCGGATC
>Ga0315286_10003210_pt1 | contig 15357 bp, 15 predicted proteins | sample YL17G10_0_MG_FD_205038 | JGI IMG/M metagenome (GOLD analysis project Ga0315286, IMG submission 205038) | Sediment microbial communities from Yellowstone Lake, YNP, Wyoming, USA - YL17G10_0 | ecosystem: Environmental > Aquatic > Freshwater > Lake > Sediment | place: USA: Wyoming | collected...
GTCCGGCCATTTGCCGGCCCTGCCCCCAGCCGGGACCCATCTGTCTGCCCTGCATAGCTCCGTCGTTTGGAGCGAAGCCGGACCCCATCATTCGGCGATGTGACCATTTATGCCATTTGTTGAGCTTGGCGAATTTTTCCATTTTTTCTCTGCGTTCCTGCATCTTGTTGATGATTTCGCCCATTTTTTCCCTGTCGTTGGCCTTATAGGCCTCGGCTAACTGGTCAAGCAGGCCTTCGTGCCGCTCAAATCCTTCGCCCCGTTCGCCGGCTTTTGCCTTTGGACAGGCCTTTTCAGCAGATGCCTTTTCCTTTGCTTTTTCCGCAGCGAATACGGCTATTGTTACCACTAAAATGGCCGCTATTACGCCTGTAATGATTTTTCTTGTCATATTTGACCCCTTTCAGATTTTTAAGAGTTCGTAGTTCGTAAACATAGACGTCCGGGGGTGCGGTTTTATTGCGACCCGGTTTCGATAGTGTGCTCAAAAGCCAAATTGAAAATACTTGCGGCGGGGGCGACGGCTTCTTAGAATATCCCTTTCTTTTGGACAAATACGAGGGAAATGTATGCTGGCCAAACTGTATAGCGTTGCGCTTGAGGGTATCGAAGGAATAATCTGCGAAGTCGAGGTGGATGTCGCACGAGGCGGGTTCGACAAGACGTTAATCGTGGGGCTTCCTGACGCGGCGGTAAAGGAAAGCGCCGAAAGAGTGCGGAGCGCAATCGTCAACTGCGGCTATAAATATCCCAAGACACAATCATTGGTAAATCTCGCCCCGGCGGATACCAAGAAGGAAGGGCCTGCGTTCGATTTACCAATAGCGCTGGGGATTCTTTTAGGGGAGAGCGTTTTCAGCAGCACGGTTTTGAAGGATTTTGTTATTGTGGGCGAGCTTGCGCTCGACGGCAGGGTGAGGTCCGTCAACGGTGTTTTGAGTATGGCGATGACAGCGAAGGCGGCTGGTTTTCGCGGGTTAATCGTTCCCTTAGATAACGCGGGGGAGGCGGCGGTCGTTGAGGAGCTTGAGGTTTATGGCGTGGGGTCATTGACGCAGGCGGTTGATTTCCTGAGCGGGAAATTGCCTTTGCAGACCACTGTGGTTGACATCGACAAAATCTTCGGCGCAGAAAGCAAGTACGACGTTGATTTTTCGGATGTTAAGGGACAGGAAAGCGTCAAGCGTGCGTTGACTGTGGCGGCGGCCGGCGGACATAATATACTAATGATTGGCCCGCCGGGAGCAGGCAAGACGATGCTCGCGCAGCGGTTAGCGACGATTCTGCCTGCATTGACATTAGCGGAATCACTCGAGACGACTCGCATATACTCTTCCGTTGGCCTTTTAGGAAAAGGCAAAGCACTATTGGCGACGCGTCCTGTTCGTATGCCTCATCACACGGCGAGCGGGCCTGCCCTGGTTGGTGGCGGCACAAACGCCCGGCCCGGCGAATTATCGTTTGCTCATCACGGGATATTGTTTCTCGATGAGTTCGCGGAGTTTCCGCGTCATGTTCTTGAAATGATACGCCAGCCGCTTGAGGATGGCACAGTTACGGTTTCGCGCGCCAAAAAAACCATCAAGTATTTCGCGGCGTTTCTTTTGGTGGCGTCGTGCAATCCGTGTCCCTGCGGATACTTCGGGTCGGGTACTCGGCGGTGCAAATGCACGCCGGGGCAGGTCGAGAGATATTTGTCAAAAATTTCAGGCCCGCTGATTGACCGAATCGATATTCATATAGACGTGCCGGCGGTAAGTTTCAACAAATTACGTTCAAGAGCAAACCAGCTTGACTCGGCGACGATAAGGGGGGACGTGATGAGGGGGCGGGTGATTCAGGCGAAGCGTTTCAGCGATGGTCCCGGGACGCCGGGGACCAACGCGAGAATGACGCACAAGCAGGTAGAGAAATTCTGCAAGCTGGACAGTTCCGGCGAGATGCTTCTCAAAGAGGCGATGATGGAGTTTGGTCTGTCGGCCCGCGCGCACGACAAAATCTGCAAGGTTGCCCGCACCATAGCGGACCTGGCCGGCTGTGAGGACGTAAGGCCCGAACACGTCGCCGAGGCCATTGGCTACCGAAAATTAGACAGGAAGCTTTAGCATCTTTGTGCCGTAACAGGCCGCACCTGCCGGCTTTACAACCCGCGGTTAATCAGTAGAATACCCCTTTGATGGATAAAGACAAAGAGTGCAAATCTCCTGCAGGTAACGATTTTCAACCGCGCCCGCAGATTTCGCCCCGGCGATTGTGGCTGTTTCGCATAATCGTGGCGACCGTCTTTCCGATTCTTGTGCTGGTGCTGCTGGAGGTTACGCTGCGTGCGGCCGGCTACGGATTCCAACCCTCCGCATTTGTGAAATGCCAGTTCAAAGGCCGGACGGTTTACTGCAGCAACAATAAATTCGGATGGCGTTTCTTTCCTCCGGAAATCTCACGCTGGTTCCATCCTTTCGTTGTTCCCGCTGACAAGACGGACAACACATACAGGATTTTCATTCTCGGCGAATCTGCCGCCTGGGGCGACCCGGAGCCATCTTACTGCTTTGGCCGGCAATTATCCGTTATGCTTCGCCGGCAGTACCCGTCGGTCAACTTCGAAGTTTTTACTGCTGCCATGCCGGCAATAAATTCGCACGCCATTGTTCAGATTGCCAAAGATTGCGCCCGGCTCAAACCCGACTTGTTTGTGGTTTATATGGGCAACAATGAGGTTGTCGGGCCATACGGTGCGGGGACGATTTTCTCGTCGCTTTCAAAAAGTATGTTCCTCATCAGGATTAACATCGCAATGAAAGCAACTAGGGTAGGCCAGTTGATGAGTCGTCTTGCCGACATTACAAGCCGGGCCAATACGAGACCGAAAACCTGGGGCGGCCTTGAGATGTACCTCGGCAAACAAATCCGGCAGGACGATGAGAAGATGCGGTATGTTTACAGCCACTTCCGCCGCAATCTTGAGGACATCATACGGTATGCGCAAAAGGCGGGGGCCAGGACAATCGTTTCGACTGTTGCGGTGAATCTGAAGGATTGTCCCCCGTTTGCCTCTCTGCACCGGTTGAACCTGGGTGAACAGGTGAAACAATTTGGCAGTATTTACCAGCACGGCGTCGAACTTGAAAAAGCGGGAGATTTTAACGGCGCCATCGACAGTTATCTGGCCGCCACGGAGATTGACGACACTTACGCGGAGCTGCAGTTTCGTGTGGGTCGATGCCGGTGGAACCTGGGCCAGTTTGACAAAGCCAGAGAAAAGTATGTTCGTGCGATGGAGCTTGATACCCTGCGGTTCCGCGCGGATACGAGTATTAACCGGATTATACGCGAGGTCGGCGAAAACCGGGAATCTCAGGGCATTTACCTTGTTGACGCCGCCGATGAATTCGCCCGGCAAAGCCCGCACAATTGTCCCGGCTTCGAGCTGTTCCTCGATCATGTTCATCCTGTTTTTTCGGGCAATTATCTGCTTGCCAGGACGATATTTGGCCGGGTTGAGCAGGTTCTGCCGGACAAGATAAAGGCGCAAAAAGCCGTAGTCGCTACATTTGCCAGCGAGGAAGTGTGCGCCAGGCAATTGGCATTTACGGCCTATGATTATCTCCGCGTTACGCAAACAAATCTCGAAATCATCAGCAAAAAACAACCGTTTATCAATCAGGCATACCACAAAGAGGCGGTGGATTTCTGGAGACAAAAGTTCGAACGGCTCAAAATTACCATAAGCCCTGACCCGCTGGCCGAGGCGATAGAGCAATACGAGCAGGCGATTAAGCTTAACAGCACCGACCGCTACCTGCGGCAAAACTACTTCAAATTGCTTTATACGGACAAGAAGTACATTTATCTTGCTGCAGAACAGTGTCGCCTGATTATCGAGCAGACACCCTATGACTTTCATACGCTCACCATGCTTGCCGATATGGAATCACAAATGGGAAAAACGGATTTGGCCCTGGAACACGCTATTATGGCAGTCAGGTATATGCCTACAGATTTAATCGCCAATCAGGTCGCGGGAACGTTGTATCATAAAAATGGCCAATATGAAAAGGCACAAAGATACATTGCCGAGGTGATTAGATTAAATCCTAAATTTGTCCAGGGTTACACAAACCTGGCATGGCTTCTCAGTCAGCAAGGCAAAATCGGGCAGGCCGAACGAGTTTATCGAAAAGGAATCGAAGCGAACCCGGATGACGCGTCACTGCATCTCAATTTATCGCTATTGTTCCGGCAAAAGGGGCAGACCGAAGAGGCCGAGAAGGAACGGCGCAAAGCAATATCACTTGACCCGAATATTGCCTCATCGCCAATATCCGCACCCGACCCGATAAAATAACATCTAAGCCGGTATGGCCTGCCGCTAAAACAGAGTATAGATAAACGGCGCGGCGGCGGAGCCGCCGAGAACAACCAGCAATCCTAAAAGTAACAATATGAGCAGAATCGGGATAAGCCACCATTTTTTGTTATGCCTGAGAAAAAACCAGAACTCGGCGATGATGCTCGGGCGTTTCTGCTGTGAAAGCTTTGCGAAGTCATTGTCTTTTCGGTCAGTTGTATTTGTCATTTATCTTCTCCGTCTTGTCAGGACTGGTGGAAATAGCGTTCAATGTCATCCCTGTGCTCGCGGGGCGTCCAATACGTCGGGGTATTATCCGGCTTGAATCTTCGCTCGAGCGGGTCTCTGCCTAAGAGTTTGAAGACGAGTCCGAAGGGCGTCAATACGAAAAAGTAGAACGCCGCCATCAGCAGAACACTTATCACAAAGCCGATGGGCAGGGCAGCAAAGGTCAGGCCGAGATAGATTATTCGCCCGGCCCTGGCGGATACAAGAGTAACGAGGAATATAGACAATCCTGCTGCGCCGGGCAGCACAGCCCAAATACCTGCTGCCCCGAACACAAAACGCAGGATAATGCCGACGGCGCCGAGCACTACCACGGCTATCAGGCCGAACTGGCGAAGCTCTCTTTTTTCGGGATTCCAGTTTATCTCAACCAGTGACATAATGTTCGCCTTTCACGCTAATCCAGCTTAAACTGGGCCATATACTCATCGACCTGGCGTTGTTCGGCCTGCGGCTGCTCGTTTTTGAACAGCAACTGATTCTGCATTACCAGCACGTCCATATCTGTCGCCATAAAGCACTTGTATGCGTGCTCCGGCGAGCAGACAATAGGTTCGCCGCGAATATTGAAACTGGTATTGATAATGACCGAGCAGCGGGTTTTTTCTCTGAAACGGCTCATCAGGCGATGCAGCTTGGGATGTCGCTTCTGGTCAACTGTCTGTATCCTTGCCGAGTAATCGACGTGAGTCACCGCCGGGATGATACTGCGCTTAGCCCTGAGCTTATCAAGCCCCTTAAGCCCCGATGTCTCGGGATTAGCCGGCAGACGTATGTCTTCTTTAACGTCGGCCACAAGAAGCATATAAGGACTGTCTTCTTCGTGCCTCATTTTGAAATATTTATCGACGTCCTCTCGCAGCACACACGGCGCAAAAGGTCTGAAGGATTCGCGAAATTTGATTTTGAGGTTCATTTTGGACTGCATCTGTTCGCTGCGGGCATCTCCGATGATACTGCGGTTGCCGAGCGCCCGCGGCCCAAATTCCATTCTGTCCTGAAACCACCCGATGACCGAGCCATCGTTTATCAAATCCGAGACCTTGTCGATGAGCTGCTCGAAGTCGCTATAAGAATGGTATTTTGCGCCGATGCCGTTGAGAAACGTTTGAATCTGCTCGTCGCTGTAAGACGGGCCCAAGAGCGAGCCGTTTTGCGTATCCATTTGTTCTGTTTTTCGCTGGTTGCCCAATATCTGGAACCACACCAATAGCGCCGCCCCAATCGCCGCGCCTGCGTCGCCCGCGGCCGGCTGAATCCAGATATTCTCGAAAGGCCCTTCGCGTAATATCCTGCCGTTTCCGACGCAGTTAAGCGCGACGCCTCCGCCAAGAACGAGATTTTTCATTCCCGTCTGCTTGTGCGCATGCCGGGCCGAGCGAAGCATTACCTCTTCACAGACCCGTTGTATAGAGGCGGCCATATCCATTTCCCGCTGCGTCAAAGGCCCTTCGGACTTGCGGGCAGGTCCACCGAAGAGCTTCTCGAATTTTCCGCCCACCATTGTCATTTTGTGGCAGTATGTAAAGTACGCCATATTCAGACGGAACGACCCGTCCTCTTTTATGTCAATCAGCTCTTTGGTTATCACGTCGTAGTAAACCGGTTCGCCGTATGGCGCCAGGCCCATCAATTTATACTCGCCGGAGTTGACCTTAAAGCCGGTAAAATATGTAAAGGCCGAGTAAAGCAGTCCAAGCGAGTGGGGGAATTTTATCTCGTTTGTAAGCTCGATTTTATTGCCTTTGCCTGTCCCGAAACTTGCGGTGGTCCACTCGCCGACGCCATCCAGAGTGAGAATAACGGCCTGGTCAAAAGGTGACGGGAAAAACGCGCTTGCCGCGTGCGATTCGTGATGTTCCGCAAAAAGATACCGTCCTTTGTATTTGTGCCCCAGCGCCTTATCCATTTCGCGAGGCAGGTGCAGTTTATGCCGAAGCCAGCCGGGCATCCCAATCAAAAACTGTCCAAAACCGCGAGGCGCGTAGCCGATATATGTTTCAAGCAGCCGTTCAAATTTCACCAGGGGCTTTTCATAAAAGACGACGCAATCAAGCTGTTCGGCGTCGATAGATCCGGCCTGCAGGCAATGACTCACCGCATTTACCGGGAAACGATTATCGTGTTTTTTTCTGGTGAATCGCTCTTCCTGCGCAGCGACGATAATCCGGCCGTCGCGCACAAGGGCGGCGGCGCTATCATGGTAAAACGCTGATATTCCCAAAATGTTCATGCAGCACTTCGAACAAAATATTTGGCCGGGTTTGGCCCGATAATCCTCAACATTTGTAACAGCCGGCTAAACATTCGATTATACTATATACCGACCTTGTTAGAAACCCGATTTTTGCCCCCAAAACCCTTTGCTGCAAGGCCAACCCAATATCCAGCCGCCCCCTTAAAGCATGCCAAAACTACGGGATTACGTTCTTGTATTTTTTGCTTAACCGGCCACTGGCGGGTGCCGATAGATAGTTGGCTGGATTAAGAACCGATTTTTGCGTGGCCGAGGGTTAAAAAAATGGGAATTCAGAACTGGTCGGAAAATATAGTTCTTGTTGACCTGCCCACTGAGCCGCTGATGGGCGATGAGTTGAAGACCATCGCGGACATTATAAAAGACAGAGGCGACTGTGACGTGGTGGTTGATTTCTCCACCATTGACATTATAACATCATCGAGCTTATCGAAGCTTCTCAAGCTGCGAAAAATGCTGATGGACTGTGACCACCAACTCATTTTCTGCGGCGTTGCGCCGGCCACAAAGGGCATCTTCGCCGTGACGGGCCTTGAGGGCATCTTTAAGGTCGTTGACGACAAATTTGTCGCTCTTGCAGGTCTTCAATTAGTCAGATAGTCAGGGGACAAAAGCATCCTGCGAAAAATAGCTCCTGCCCAATAACGCTGCCTGCCTACGCGCCGGTCTTTCCGCGAAGTGAATAAACTGAGTTGCTTATATGCTCTACGGCACAATCGATTTCCTCTTTGGTGGTAAATCTTCCCATACTGAAACGGACTGCGCCTGACGCCAGGTCCTCGCTGACACCCATCGCCCGAAGAACATAGTTTGAGCCGGATGTTCCGGATTCGCAGGCGGAGCTTGCCGAGGCGGCAACTTCAGGAGTTTTGCCGAGCAGGGAAACGGCCTCAATGTCCCCAAACGAAACATTCACGGTATTGGGCAGGCGTTCTGTTGGGTGGCCGTTGAGTTGTATGTCGGGCAATGCTTTTTTCAGGCCGGTTTCCAGTTTATTTCGCAGTTCGGCCGACAGGGAAGGTTTGTCGCCGAGTTCCTCTTCACACAATTCGCACGCTGTTCCGATGCCGACTATGCCGGGGACGTTGAGGGTTCCGCTGCGAAGGAATCGCTCCTGTCCTCCGCCGTCGATTTGGGCGGTCAGCCGGACGGCAGGGCTTTTGCCCCGCACATAAAGAGCGCCGACGCCTTTGGGGCCGTAAATTTTGTGCGCCGAAAACGCCAGCAAATCGGCATTTATCCGGTTGACGTTCACCGCGAGTTTTCCGATGGCCTGGGTGGCGTCGCAGAAGAACAATATCCCGTGTTTTTTGCAGATTGCGCCGATTTCATCCGCCTGGTTAATCGTTCCCACGACATTATTGGCGAGCATAACGCAGACAATTATCGTTTGCTTGGTAATCGCTTCGACCACTTGCTCCTGTGAAATACGACCAAAGGAATCAGGACGAAGCACCGTCAGCGAGAAACCCTGCTGTTCAAGTCGCTTGCAGGGTTCGAGAACTGCTTTATGCTCAATGGCGGAGACGATAATATGATTGCCTCTTTCGCGATACGCCTCGGCTGCGCCTTTAATAGCGAGATTGCAGCCCTCCGTCGCGCCGGATGTGAAAATAATTTCTCTGGCGGAGGCGCCGATGAGTTTGGCCGTCTGATTGCGGGCCGCCTCGACCATATCCCGTGCCTGGCGTCCCAGCGAATGACTTTCGCTGGAAGGATTCCCGAACGCAGAAGTAAGGGCAGGCATCATACTTTCCAGCACGCGCTTATCCAAGGGCGTCGTCGCGTTGTAATCGAGATATACGGGCTTATTTATTTTGGCCTCCATCAAGAGTCCTATGGCTCAAGGAACTCAAAATTTTTGTGAACACAGCAGGGACAATCGGTGTTCTTGTTCAGTTTCGAGACATCGATTTGCTTCACGACATTATTCCATACGTCGAAAACAAGCAGGCATTGTCCCGCCTTGTCCGAGTTGCCGGAGAGAATTTTTAATGCCTCCGACGCCTCGAACGCGGCCACCATCACTACCGCCGGGCCAAGCACGCCGACTTGTCGGCAGGTTTGCCCATTGCACGCGGGAGGCGAATCGAGCAGGCATCGCAGACAGGGAGTCCTGCCTGGGATTATGGTCATAACCTGCGCTTCTGTGCCGAGGACGCCAGCGAATACCCACGGTTTTGATTTTTTTATCGCGCAGTCGTTGAGGATGAACCTCGCGGGAAAATTATCTGTCCCGTCGATAATCACATCGACGCCTTCGGTCAGCCGGTCCGCAGTCAGCCGGTCTATTCTCGCGAAGACCGCCTCAATCTCACAATTGCTGTTTATTTCCCGCAGGTGATTTGCCGCCGCGTTTATTTTGAGGGTGCGTTCCTTCGCGTCTTTTTCATTGAAAAGCGACTGTCTGTGTATATTGGTCAGCTCAACGTAGTCATCGTCCACCAGCCGGAGACGCCCGACGCCCGCTCGGACGAGCAATTCCGCTACCCACGAGCCAAGCCCGCCGACGCCGACAATGAGGGCGCTGCTGCCGGCGAGCCGACGCTGGCCTTCTTCGCCGAAGGGGTTGAAGCTTATCTGTCTTGCGTAGCGTGATAAATCCTGATTTTTCATTTGCGGGGTCGATGTCCGTTATTTTTTAATTCGACGAGTCCGGTTACGCGGGAGGTAATTTTTCTTTTATCCACCCGCCTCCGAGAAGACATTCCTCGGAATAGACCACGGCCGCCTGGCCCGGAGTAACCGCCTCTAATGCTTTATCAAAATGCACCTTGAAGGTGTCTTTGCCGGTAATAATAACCTTTGCGGCTACCCCGCGATGATTATAGCGGATTTTTACCGTTGCGTCGAATTCAGTTGGTACATCCACCTGCCAGTTTGCGCCATCGGCAGTCAAACCGTCTGATAACAGGTCTTTTTTTTCGCCGATGGTTACGTCGGCTGTTTGCGGATTTATGTCGGTAACATAAACCGGATGCCCCGCCGCGATACCCGTGCCGCGACGCTGACCGATAGTAAACCTGCCGTAGCCATCGTGCCTGCCGATGATTTTGCCGGATGTGTCTATGAAATTTCCCGCCCGAAGTGCCGGGCTATTGTGCGCCTCAAGCAATTTTGCGTAGTCGCCCTCAGGGACAAAACAAATATCCTGGCTGTCGGGTTTGTCGTGAACCTCCAGCCCCAGTTCTTTGGCAATATCCCTTACGGCCTGCTTGTTTTTCAACTGGCCGACGGGAAAAATAATCCTGTCTAATTTTTCGCGCGGTATGCTGAATAAAACGTATGACTGGTCCTTGCCCGGCGCGAGAGCGGGGGCAATTATACGTTGCCCGCAAGCACCCAACTTTATGTTGGGGGTTAACCCCCAGGATAAACCTGGGGGCTTATCTACGATTCGGGCATAATGCCCTGTCGCCACGTATTGCACGCCTAAGGAATCCGCCAGCTCGAAGAGTTTGCCGAACTTGATTTTTTCGTTGCACCGGACACAGGGGTTGGGTGTTCGGCCTTTTTCGTAATCATCGATAAAGCTTTTGATTATGCTTTCAAAATCTTTTGTCGCCGACAGGGAAATGAACTTCACACCGAGCTTCGCGGCAATTCGCCGGGCGTCGGCGGCGTCCTGAGGAGTGCAGCAGGAGCGTGAGTTGCTTTCAACTGCGTGTTCCATTTGCAGGCACAGGAATACGGCCGTAACGTCGTATTCTTCTTTAAGAAGCAACGCCGCGGCCACTGCCGAGTCAACGCCGCCGCTAACAGCTACCAGGACCTTTTTTCGCATATCCGTATTTTGTATCCCGTCGAGCCAACAGGCCCTGCGGAGATAACCCGCTAATGTTTCGCCTGTTTTACAATGATTTTAGCTTACCTGGGTTTGTTTTCGAGGACTTTTTGGCGTATCTGGCAGGAAACAGGCGGGGGTATGCGCAAAAAAACGACAATTGGAAGTCCCGATTTTTGGGGAACGCCGATTGTCGCTTTGCTCGGCAAAGGCCGAGTCGAATAATAACGTTACGAGGTTAGGCGGAGGCCTCTTTGTCTTTGCCTTTTCTCTTCCACCATTCCGGTTTGGCCGGCTCCTGCACCCTCTGCTCCCACTGCTCTCCCTGCTTGTCGAACTGGACCTTGTCTGCCTTTATATCAAGCACCTTGACTTCGTGGATTGTGTCGCCCTCGTGGAGCATCTGGTCCTCGATGAGAACAGTCGGAGTGTCGTCGCAATACAGGATAGCGGTTACCACTCCGAACCTTGGTTCGGGGCGTTCAACCGCCACCACATCTTTTTTGCCGTCTTTCGACGCCTGTGTGGCTACTTTCCAGCCGAGCATTCCGCAGACGGCTATAGCCGCCAACACCAGCCATTTTACTGTGCTTTTATCCATAGATTCAGGCGGACCATATTGTCGTTCAAAAGACGCGTTTTCGCCAAGTCCGTGCCTCTCCTGTCAAAGCCCTGTGCCCAAATGTGCCGATACCAACCCATCGGCATTATCACACTCTCCCTTAAAATTCCTTCTTATCCATCACTGTTATTTGCACTCAAGTCCTCAACGTCCGGAAAAATCCTGTTTGAACGGGCATAAATTCAGCAGGATTCCTCTAATTTATAATATACAATTCCCCCGCCAAGTCCCTAATGGCTTTTAGAAAATAATTTGGAGAACGCTGATTACGGGTGATGCGGCCGGCGGATTTACCTTGAGTGTTCTATTCGCCCTTTGGGGACCGCTGTTTCCAGTCCCTGGCGGTTTTGGGAAGCAGGTGCGGAGTCGGCGGCATCCACCGTTTGGTGTCCCTCACGGGACTGCGGCGATTTACCCGTCCGGCTACGGCCCGGCTCATTCGTTGTTTCTGAGTCCTCAGCGGCACCTTCGCCGGGACGAGTGCGTCCGGCCAATTCCGCCATTGCCTCGCAGCAGATAACCTTGCCGTAAAATCCGTCTTCGTCCAGTGTGTAAATTTTAAGGGTGTTGCTAACAATCGCCCAGAGTTCGCCTCTGCGGACAAGTTCGGCGAAGCACAGCCGGCGCATTTCGATATCCCTCTGGTCAGGCGAGCCGGTTTGCTCAACGACGCCTACTAAAAAGTTTCTGGCTAAAAGCTCCATACCGCCGGAAAGGTTGCGTTTTTTAACGAGTGGTTCAGGGGGTTCGATGATGGTCTCGATTATTTCATCGTGGGTTTCCTGTTCGAGGCGTTTGGCGCGGGATTTGACTAAGCCGTAGATTCCGACGCCGGCGGCCAATATGACCACTATCAGCAGTTGAATCCAGAATGTTCCCTCGTCTTCAGCCGCTCCCAGAACAATAACCGCAAGACACCGGCTCACAGTCCCTCGCTTGGCATACGCCGATTAACCTTTTTGCTCAGTTCGACGGGTAAGCTCCTTAATCGCCGCGCACTGAATGTCTTTGCCGTAAAGGTCTTTCTCGTCTACGGCGTAAACCGTCAGCGAGGCGCTGTCTATTTCGCTTTGCTGATTGCGGCGAAGCACCTCGTTAAAGCTGAGCCGGCGCATCGCAACGTCGTTTTTGTCTTCGCCGTCGGTATTCTCGATTACGCCCAGCAGGAAATCCATTTCGAGCAAATCCATACCGCCGGCCAGGTTTCGTGCGCCCCTTGTCTTTTTTTCCATCGTCGTTTCTCCTGTAGTTTCTTCTGGCCCGCCCAGTTCAACAATCCTTGTTCCGGTGCTTTTGCGGACTTCTATTCTTCTATCACCGATTCCAAATGCCATCTTCGTTTCCTCCAATACACGGACTGACACTGACTCTAATACTGACTAACACGGACTTTTATAATGAGCTACTAAGTTTTAACACTGACTCACACTGACTTTTTACGCCCAGATTATACACCCGTGCCGGCAAGGATACCAAATAAAATTCAAAATCTGCAAGTTTATGGTTAGCCCCTTTGCTTTGCAGACATAAATCTGATATTTTTATGGCGATGGAAGCATTGGAACTAAATGGCGAGTGAAAACTCTTCGGCCACAAAGCCCAATGATTAGGAAAGATGCTGGCGAGAAAAAAAGGGAAGGCAAAAAGTTAAATGGCAAAATTTTATTCAATTTGATGAGCGGTCAGGAACATTGCCTTTTCAAAAGCATTAAAAAACTGCTGATATGGCTCCGGATCTTCAACCGCTTTCAGGTTATATTGAGCGCTAGCTCGCACCACTAACTGGTTTTCTCCGTAGGGCCTCACTGTAATAGTTATCCTCATGGCATAACGGTCTAATTTTGTAGCGCTAACCGTACCTAAATTATCATCGGCTTCGTCTATAACAAAACCCAGGTCTTGAAGAGTAGCCATAGCTGTGCGGAGAGTTTTGTTTTTGTCATTTGTCTCAAACCTACGTGATTGAATACTCCGAAGTTTAACCTGTTCACCACCGCTAAGAACAGCTTCATTCGAATTGGAGCATCCCGGAAGGCCGAAAAAAGCCAAAACTACAAATGCGGCTCCGATTAATACCGTTCCCTTGCTCATATTTTCTGTGCCTCCAGAAATACGGCCTTAGAAAGTTTGTCAAAGAATCCTACATATAACTCAGAATCATTCAGTCGTTCAAGCTTTGTGATTGTTCCATAATTGTCCCAGACAATCCGCTGAAAAGTCACCCGGACTGCCATTCCCCCCTTGCCATCATATGCAGGGTGTGTCACAAGAGACGCTCTTATTTTTTGCTTTTGGTCGTAAGTACCAGGTCCTCCAAAGAAAACGGCCAGAACAACTGCCCCAGTTACCTGCCCTGCATCAACGGCGCTCCTGTCTTTTGATGCCACGATAAGACCCACTTTGGTTTCACTTTTGTCTAAAGTGAAACCGAGATCTTGAAGAAGTGATGCGGAAGCCAAAAGAATTTTAGACTCGTCGGCTGTTTCGAATGTTCGGGTCTGGAGTTGCCTTTGTTCAACTGTTGCCTCGTTCATCTGTAAAGCGTCTTTAGGGATACTTTCGCAGCCCAGAAACATCATCATTAAGAAAAGAAACGGACTAAACAGCAAATATTGCTTCGACATTTTCCGGACTCCCTAGAACGAAGACGTGTGATAGGCAAAGTCCCTAACCTTCTTTTCTTCATCGAACTTTATAATAATAGTGAGAGTCCGTTGGCTCGTTGAGGCGGCTCCTGCTCCCTGCCCAACAAAAATAAGATTCCAGTACCCATTAGATGCGGCGACTTCCGTTGCTATTTTATCGTAAACCCAAACCTCCCGGCGTTGTTCGTCCGTTGTTACGACATTAGGAGACCCGAGCGCCTCAACCACATCGGCGCTGCTCATTCCGATTTTTATTTGTCTCTGCACGGTTCCGACAGTGACTTTGTCTGCCTTAAGTCCCTTCTGAACCTTATCTGCGTGATAATCTGCGGAACATCCAATAGTACCGATAGCTAAGGCGATTGCTGACAGAATTTGTGTGGTGAATACGATATGCTTATTTTTCATAAAACTTTCCTTTCAAGTATTTCCTATAATCCAGGGGCAATTCTAACCATCCCGGCGAAAACAACAAGCTAAAAAATGGCGATTATGAAAAAAGTTTAAATGCGAAATTAGATGTGATCCGGCCTGATTCAGGATATTTGGTGCTACCCTGTAGAATCCCGTTAAGTCGCTGTCGAGCACTAAGAAATCGAATAGCGAGCCGTATGATGGTAAGAGTGTTCATTAGGAATGCTGACATGCTTTACAGCAGATTCACTTTTACATAAACGGGCTGCGGGATGAACTCTTGCGGCCTGTTTCTTTTTTCCGCGAAAACAATCGATTGGCATGCTGAGCACACCCTACAGTTGGCTCACATTTGCTTCACTATTGCGTCGGGGCCACGGATGTAATTCGGCGTAAGGGTAAGCGGGTCGGCGAATTCGCCGAGTTGGGCTTTATGCCAGCCGAGGCGGTGAACGTTGGCGGCGGAGGGGTTCCAAAATTTTTCATCAAGCACGCTAACGTTTTTGTGAGCAAATTTATCTTTGTAGAAAACTAATCCTTCGCCAGTCAACATGATTGGTTTATCGGTGAATTGGGCGAGGAATTCTTCGGCGGTCATCAGGCAATCTGGAAGAACCTTCTTCCAGATTGCGTCTTGTGTCTTTTCATAAACTGCGATGAAGAACTGGCCTCGTTTGGCATCGAGGATTGTTGCCAAACGTTCGTTTGGCAACAACAGCGAACAGCGTTCAGCGTTCGGCGTACAGGCAAGGTTAATCACATTCGCGGCGATACAATCGAGGGTATCGACGGCTACGATTTTTGCGTCGTTGGCCAGGGCAAGTGTTTTCGCGAGAGTTACGGCGATTCGCAGGCCAGTGAAACTGCCGGGGCCGAGGGAGATATAGACCTGTTCGATTTGGTCCGGCTTTTTGCTGAATTTGCTTAACAAGTCGGCGATAGCAGGGAAAATCTCCGCGCTGTGGCGCATCGGGCCGGAGAAATGTCTTTCGGCGAGGA
>Ga0315286_10003211_pt1 | contig 15354 bp, 14 predicted proteins | sample YL17G10_0_MG_FD_205038 | JGI IMG/M metagenome (GOLD analysis project Ga0315286, IMG submission 205038) | Sediment microbial communities from Yellowstone Lake, YNP, Wyoming, USA - YL17G10_0 | ecosystem: Environmental > Aquatic > Freshwater > Lake > Sediment | place: USA: Wyoming | collected...
TCGTGGACGGGTTCGTCAGGCCGATGTGGAAGGCCAGTGTCAACCCCGAAGAGCTGAGGTTCCGGATGACCTTGCCGGTCAGGGCGACGACGATGTCGTCCTTGGCGGCCGGCTCGCCGGCAGCTCCTGCCTCGAGCCCCCCCAGGAAAAGCCCCAGACAGACAACTCCGAGCTTCCGGATAGGACTCGTTCGCTTTCTCATGTCTTTCTACCAGAATACCCAAAACGCCGGTGAGTGACAAGTCAGACTTACAACACACAGTGTTTCGTTGGGCTTGGGATTCGGCACAGGGGCAGCATTGATGGCAACCGGGCTTTCCGGCGTTGCAGTTCTCGGCCCCGTTTCTTACACTGGACATTCCGGGCCTGACCCCCGGGAAGGAGGGATATCCATGAACAGTCGCACATTGACCGGCCTCATCCTCGTTCTCCTGGCCGCGGCCCAGTGACCCGGCCGGCCCCGGCGTTCCCGGGAGAGGCGAAACCTGCTAGAATGATAGACCTCATGAGGAAGCTCGCCTTCGACTTCGCCGACCGGGCCCTCTTCGTCCGCCTTTTCGGCGGCGACGTCTACGCCGTAGGGGGCTTCGTCCGCGATCTCATCCGCGGCCACCCCTCCCCCGACGTCGACATCCTCGTCGCCCGACATGAGCTCGCGGCGATCGTCCGCAAGCTCGAAAAGCACGGCCGCGTTGACCTCGTCGGGAAAAGCTTCGGGATCGTCAAGTTCACGGTCCGCGGGAAGACCTACGACGTCGCCCTGCCGCGGACCGACCGGGCCCGGGGCGATGGCGTCCGGGGCCACAAGGACATCTTCGTCTCCGCGGACCCCGGCCTGCCCGTCGAAAAGGACCTGGAGAGGCGCGATTTTCGGACGAACAGCATGGCCCTCCGGCTCAAGGACGGGACGCTCATCGACCCGTTCGAAGGGCGCGCCGACACTCTGGCCCGGAAGATCCGCCTGACCAACCCAGCCGCCTTCCCCGAGGACCCTCTGCGCGTCGTCCGTGTCGCCCGTTTCGCCTCCGTCCTGGGCTTCAAGGTCGACCCGACGATCTACCCCGCAGCCCGGGCCGTCGACCTCTCCGGCCTCAGCGTCGAGCGGGTCAATGACGAGATGTTCAAAGTCCTCCTCGGGTCGCCGCGGCCGTCGGTCGGACTCGAGGAGATGTTCCGGCTCGGCGTCCTCGACCAGTGGTTCCCCGAGCTTCAGGCCCTGGCCCTTGTCATTCAGGATTCGGTTTTCCACCCGGAAAAGGACGCCTTCGGCCACCACACGGTCTGGGCTCACACCAAGCTCTCCCTCGACCAAGCGGCCGCCCTGGCCGGGCTGGCCGGGCTAACGGCGCCGAAAAAGCTGGCCCTGATGCTCGCCGCGCTCTACCATGACTTAGGCAAGATCTCGACGACACGCTGGGAATATAAGCGGGGCCGGATGGCTGTGACCTCATGCGGCCACGACATCCAGAGCGAGCGGGCCGCCCGACGCGTCCTGGCCCGGTTCAAGGTCCAGACCTGGAACGGATTCGCCATCGGCCGCATGGTTCCTCTCCTCATCCGGACGCACCACCGGGCCGGGGAGCTCTGGCAGAACCGGGAGGACGTGACGAAAAAGGCCTTCAACCGCCTCGCCGCCGACGTCGACGGGGAGATCGAGCTCCTCGTCTATCTCGACGCCGCCGACCGGGCCGGACGGGGGACGCGCCTCGTCCGGGGGCTCGATCGGCAGGCGCGCTGGCTTTTCAAGAAGTTCGACGACCTCCGCGTCAACCGGGAGACGATCAAGCCCCTGGTCATGGGCCGGGACCTCATCAAGCTGGGCGTCCCGCCCGGCCCGGAAATGGGCAAGCTCCTGAAGAAGCTCTACAAGGTCCAGCTCGACAACGGCTTCGAGACAAAAGCCCGGGGGCTCGAACGGGCCCGCCGGCTCGTCGAAAGGAAAGCGCCATGACCATCCTCGTCGCCGGCGGCGCCGGGTACATCGGCTCGCATACCGTCAAGGAGCTCCGCCGGGAGGGCTTCGACGTCCTCGTCTTCGACAATTTCTCGAGCGGAAAGCCGGAGCTCGTCGGGAATGCCCCTTGGGTCCGGGGCGACCTCCTCGACCGGGAGGCCTTACGACAGGTTTTCAAGACCCGGGAGATCGGGGCCGTCCTCCACTTCGCCTCTCTCATCCAGGTCGGCGAATCCTACGCCGACCCCAGGAAATACTACGTCCATAACATTACGACAAGCCTGAACCTGCTCGACGCCATGCTCGAGGCCGGAGTCAAGACGCTCATTTTCTCCTCGTCGGCGGCGGTTTACGGCGACCCTCTCGAGACGCCCATCCCCGAGACCCATCCGGCCAACCCGGTCAACCCCTACGGCCGGACCAAGCTCATGGTCGAAGACATCCTCCGGGATTACGACCGGGCCTACGGCCTGCGCTCGATCTCGCTCCGCTACTTCAACGCCGCCGGGGCGGACCCCGAGGGGGAGACGGGTGAGTGCCACGACCCGGAAACACACCTCGTGCCCAACATCCTTCTCAGCCTGCTCGGGAAGCGGCACCGGCTCGGCGTCTTCGGGAACGACTTCGCCACACCCGACGGCACGGCCGTCAGGGATTACATCCACGTCACCGACCTGGCCGCGGCCCACGTCCTCGCCCTGAGGGCCCTCCTCGCCGGACGGCCGAGCGGCGCCGTCAACCTCGGCACCGAATCGGGCCATTCCGTCCTCGACGTCATCAGGGCCTCCGAGAAGGTGACCGGACGGCCCGTCCCCTACGATGTCGGCCCGAAACGGCAGGGCGACGTCGCCGTTCTCCTCGCCTCCAAGGATAAAGCGGAAAAGTCCCTCGGCTGGAAGCCCCGCCTGTCCTCGCTCGATACGATCATCGAAACCGCCTGGAACTGGCACCGCCGAGCCGGATGAGGGCCGCTCCCGAAGCCCCGGGTTGACGGTTCCTCCTGTCTGTGTTATAAAAGAAGTCCCGTTATGACGTATTTACGACGCGCCCTGTCATTATTCCCCATTCTCTCCCTGATCCTCTTCCTGACGGCTTGCTCCTCGACGCACAAGCCGGCCAAAACCGGCGCCAACCCGGCGCCTGAGTCTGCCCAACCCGCCGCAGCGCAGCCTGCGGCCCAAGAACAACCCAAAGTCTCCCAAGAATCCGTCATCGCCACAGAAGGCGCCGGCATAAGCGTCCAGGCCGAGACCGGCAAGGGCGAGGAATTCGAGAAAGACGCCACGGTCCTTCTCGAGGACGCCTTCGCCGCCTACGAAGAGGCCCAGGCGGCCATCGAGCGGGAGGACATGGACGGCGCATTGGCCAAGCTCGACCAGGCCTACGGCCTGCTGTTAAAGATGTCCCTGCCGCCCGAATCCCCGCTCCTCCAGGAGAAAAACGACCTCCGCATCCTCATCGCCCAGCGCATCCAAAAGATCTCGGCCTCCCGGACAACCCTGGCCTCGTCCGTCAACGGCTCGATCCCCCTCATCGAGAACCAGTGGGTCATGAAGGAGATCAAGTCCTTCCAGACGGTCGAGCGGAAGGCCTTCGAGGAATCTTTCAAGCGTTCGGGCCTCTACATGGAGATGATCGTCGGCGAGCTCCGCAAGGAAGGGCTCCCGGAGCAGCTCGCCTGGATCCCCCTCATCGAGAGCGCCTTCCGGCCGCGCGCCCTCTCGCGCGCCCGGGCCCTGGGCATGTGGCAGTTCATCCGCTCGACGGGCTACCGCCACGGGCTCAAGCAGGACAAGTACGTCGACGAGCGCATGGACCCGGTCAAAGCCACCCGCGCGGCCATCCAGTACATGATCGAACTCCACGCCCTCTTCGGGGATTGGACGACCGCCATCGCCGCCTACAACTGCGGCGAGGGCCAGGTCCAGCGAGTCATCCGGGCTCAAAAGGTCGGCTATTTCGACAGCTTCTGGGACCTTTTCGCCAACCTCCCGTACGAGACGGCGCGCCACGTCCCGCGCTTCATCGCCACCCTCCTCATTGTCGGTGACCCCAACAAGTACGGCTTCTCTCTGCCCGTTCCGGACCCCTCCCTCCAATACGAAACGATCCGGGTCAACGCCGCCGTCAAACTGGCGACTCTCTCCCAGAACCTGGCCCTCGACCTGGCATTCCTGGTCACCCTCAACTCCGAGCTGAGGCATGATTCGACGCCGAACTACCCCTATGACCTCCGCGTCCCGGCGGGCTATGGGGAGCAATGCCTGGCCTGCATCGCCTCCCTGCCCCAGTTCATCCCTCCCGACGTCGTCACCGACCGCCACATTGTCCGGAGCGGCGACACCTTAGGCGCCATCGCCCGGCGCTACCGAACATCCGTCGACACCCTCGTCCGCCTCAACGGCCTCCGGAGCCGGACCATGATCTATCCGGGCCAGGTGCTCCGCGTCCCTTCGCGGGGAGGCGTCGAAACGGCGTCCGCCGTGCCCCAGGCGAAGCCGGGAGAGAGCGTCACCTACGTCGTCCAGAACGGCGACACGCTTTTCCAGATCGCCAAGAACTATAAAACAACTGTAGAAGCGATCAAGGCCGCCAACGGCCTCGCTTCCGATATTCTCGCCGTCGGCCAGAAGCTCGTCATCCTGACCGGCCGCAACCCATAATCCTCCCTTTTCCCGTTTGACATCCGATCTGTCCATCTGGTAGCGTGAGCCAGCAACGAGGAATCTTTTCCCGGTTTCGAGGATCGTCCGGGGGCGATGAAGGTCGCCCTGAAGCCCCCCGTAGCGGAGGGGGACCCGCCGTTTGCGGCGGGGGAACCGTCGGGACCGGTGCCTGGGGGGCCGGGAGGAGAAGGGTGACCTTCGTCGCCTGGCCCCGGTGACGAGCCATCGAAACCGGGAGATGAGTCAACAAAGGAGGGCACATGCGCGAGCTCACGACAGCCTTCATTCTCGTCGTCCTGGGAGCATCGGCGTCTCCGGCTGCTCCCACCGAGAGCCGTTTCCCGGCCCTTCTCGACGCCAAGTTCCAGGCTTCCGTCCGGGAAGTCGAAGCGGGCCTCGACGGCGTCCTCGGCCTCGCTCTGAAAGACCTCGAGACGGGGAATACCTTCCTCATCAACGAGCGCGAAGTCTTTCCCCAGGCGAGCTCGATCAAGATCGCCATCCTCCTCGAGGCCTTCAAACAAGCTGAGGAGGGACGGCTCAAACTCGACGAGTTCATCGCTCTCGAAGAGAGCCGGAAGGTCGCCGGCTCGGGAGTCCTCTTCTACCTCGGCCGTCCCAGCCTTTCCCTCTCCATCCGAGACATCGCCGTCCTGATGATCGTCCTCTCGGACAACACGGCTACGAACCTGCTCATCGACAAGGTCGGGATGGACGCCGTCAACAAGAGGCTGGACGGCCTGGGCTTGGCCAAGACCCGTCTCCGGCGAAAGATGATGGACCTCAAGGCCGCGGCCGAGGGCCGGGAGAACGTCTCGACGCCCCTGGAGATGATGACGCTCCTCGAGAAGGCCTGGAAGGGCGACATCCTCAAGGAGCCCTACAGAAAGGACTTCCTGGAGATCCTGGCCATCCCCAAGGAAAGCCCGCTCCGCTCCGGCGTCCCCGAAGGGGTCGACGTCTCCGAGAAGCCGGGCGAGCTCGAGGCCGTCAGGTGCGATTCCGGGATCGTCCAGCTGACCGGGCGGCCCTACGTCATCTGCGTCATGACGACTTTCCTCAAGCACGACGCCGACGGCAATCAGGCCATCACCAGGATCTCCCGGCTCGCCTACGAGCACTTTTCGCGGCTCGAACGCTCGAGCGAGATCGGCCGGGTCGTTTCCGACAAGTAGCCGCGGGCTCATAGAGATCCCCTCGAGGACGGGGCGCCCGGGAAGCCGGCCGAGAGCACCTTCAACCCCGCACAGAGGGGGTGTCACCGGCAGTCCTGGCCGGCAACCCCCTCTGTGCGGGGTTGGGTGATTTGACGAAACCGGGTCCGGCCAGTATTATATCTTACACGTGGCCGGGGCCGGGTATCGCGCGGAGCAGCCTTCCAAGCCACTGAAAGAAGACCGACGATGGTTGAAGATGCGTATCCGCCAGGTCCCGACCTCTCGGGGCTGAGGATCGAAGAGCGGGCCCGTTCGGCCGGGAGCGGGCGGAAGAAAACACGTCTCCTCGTGCTGTCCGCCGTCATCATCCTGGCCGCGGCCGGGTCCTTCTTGGCGATACGGACCAGGGCCGTGGTCGTCAGCGTGGCGGAAGCCCGCCCGGCCGGCGACCCCGCGGCGACCGCTCTCTTGAACGCCAGCGGCTACGTCACCCCCCGCCGCCGGGCCACGGTCGCGGCCAAGATCACGGCCCGGGTCGTCGATGTTTACGTCGACGAGGGGATGGCCGTCACCGAGGGCCAACTCCTGGCCAGACTCGACGATTCGGACGCGGAGCGGCGCCTGCAGGCGGCCAGGGCCCAGCGCGACGCGACGGCCGCCCAGATCCCGAGCCTCAAGGTCAACCTCGCCAACGCGGAGCGTGAGTTCCGCCGCCAGGAGGAGCTCGGAAAGGACGGCTTCACCAGCGTTCAGGCCCTCGACCTGGCGCGCACAGCCGCCGAGAGCTTGAGAGCCCAGATCGTTGCCGTCCAAGAGCAGGTCAAAGCGGCCGACGCCCAGATCGCCTTGGCCCAGCAGGACATCGATAACTGTACCGTCCGGGCGCCCTTCGCCGGAGTCGTTGTCTCGAAGGACGCCCAGCGGGGCGAGATGGTCTCGCCGATCTCGGCCGGAGGCGGCTTCACCCGGACGGGCATCGCCACGATCGTGGACATGGGATCGATCGAGATCGAGGTGGATGTCAACGAATCGTACATCGCCCGGGTCGACTCGGGCCAGCGGGTCGAGGCCGTGCTCGACGCCTATCCGGACTGGCGCATCCCGGCCAGGGTCCGGACGGTCATCCCGACGGCCGACCGACAGAAGGCCACGGTCAAGGTCCGGATCTCGTTCGACAAGCTCGACCCGCGGATCCTGCCCGACATGGGCGTCAAGGTGTCTTTTCTGGCTGGAGAGCAGGCGGCGGGGCAGGCGGCCGCGAAGGCCGTCATCCCCCGCGAGGCGGCGCGCACCTTGGACGGCAAGCCCGTGGTATTCCTATTCCGGGACGGCCTCCTCGAAAGGCGGGCCGTGAGCCTGGGCACCCCGATCGGGGGCGATGTGCAGGTCACGGCCGGCCTCGCGCCCGGCGACAAGGTCGTCGTCGAGGGGCCCAGCGAACTCCGCGACGGCCAGCGGGCTAAGCTCAAATGAAACGAAGGAGGACGAGATGGTGAGCATCGACGGAAAAGGGAACGGCCCGTGCCTCGTCTGCGTGCGCGACCTGGATAAGATCTACACCCGCGGAAGCGAGGAGATACACGTTCTCCAGGGTTTGAACCTGGAAGTCGACGCGGGCGATTTTGTCGCCTTCATGGGCCCCAGCGGTTCCGGCAAGACCACCCTGCTCAATCTCCTCGGGGGTCTCGACCTTCCGACCTCCGGAAGCATCACCGTGGCCGGGGATGAGATCACACACATGTCGGCCGGGAAGCTCACGAACTGGCGCGCGCGCCATGTGGGTTTCATTTTCCAGATGTACAACCTCATACCTGTCCTGACCGCCTTTCAGAACGTGGAACTGCCGCTTCTCCTGACCCGGCTGTCCAAGGCCGAGCGCCGGAAACACGTCGAGACCGCGCTGGCGGTCGTCGGACTGGCCGACCGCATGTATCACTACCCCCGGCAGCTGTCCGGCGGACAGGAGCAGAGGGTGGCCATCGCCCGGGCCATCGTCGCCGACCCGACCTTCCTTCTCTGTGACGAACCGACCGGCGACCTCGACCGCAAAAGCGCCGACGAGATCATGGACATCATCGAACGCCTCGTGAAAGAACACGGAAAGACGGTCCTGATGGTCAGCCATGACCCGCGGGCAGCCGAACGGGCCCGGGTCGTCCTCCATCTGGATAAAGGGGTCCTGATCGAAGCGGCCGCGGCCAGGGGCAGCGTATGAAGTCCTTCCGGCTGGTCTGGGCCAATCTCCGCCGCAAGAAGATTCGGACGACTCTGACCATCGGCTCTTTCACCGTCGCTCTTTTCCTGTTCGGACTTCTCGCAGCGATCCGTATCGGATTCCGGGGCGGGGCCGACGCGGCGGGCGCCGACCGTCTGAACACCATCAACCGGGTCTCCCTGATCCTCCCCCTGCCTCTCTCCTACCGGGACCGGATCCTGAAGATCCCAGGCGTCTCGGGCATCACTTACGCCAATTGGTTCGGCGGCGTATATCAGGACGAGCGTAACTTTTTCCCGCAGTTCGCCGTCGATAAGGACACGTGGTTCGACGTTTATGCGGATTATGCCGTCTCCCCGGAAGGGCGCGACGCCTTCCGGAAAGACCGTCAGGCATGTATGGTCGGGCGCAATCTGGCCAAGCGGTTCGGCTTTAAGGTTGGCGACAGGATCCCTCTCCGGGGGACGATCTTTACCGGGAACTGGGAGTTCAACGTGGCCGGCATCTTCGACGGCGGCCGGCCCGACGCGGATACGAGCGGGATGTTCTTCCGCGCCGATTATCTGGATGAGAATCGACAGTTCGGCCAGGGCACCGTCGGCTGGTACGTCGTGAAACTCGCCAATCTGGACGACGCGGTGCCGGTCACCAAGGCCATCGATGAGCAGTTCGCCAACTCGCCCTTCGAAACCCGGACCCAGACGGAGAAGGCCTTCACCGCCTCCTTCGCCAAGCAGATGGGGAACGTCGAGCTGCTGATCATGACCATAGGTTCCGTCGTCTTTTTTACGCTCCTTCTCGTCACCGGCAACACCATGGCCATTGCCGTCCGTGAACGGTCCGGCGAGCTGGCCGTCCTCAAAACCGTCGGCTTCTCGGACGTCCGCGTCCTCAAGCTCATCCTGGCCGAGGCGATCCTCATCGCCGGACAGGGAGGATTCATCGGCCTCGCCCTCGCCAAGATCGTCATTCCGGACCTATCCCGCGCCTTGCCCATGCTGGGCGCGCTGTATGTTTCGCCCCTCACCTTCGGCCTCGGATTCGTCCTCGCCCTTCTCATCGGGACCGCCGCGGGCGTGCTGCCGGCGGTCGGCGCGATGCGGCTCAGGGTCGTCGACGCCCTGCGGAGAGTGTGACATGGCCATTCCCCTCGTCTATAACGTGCGCAGCGTGTTCCAGCGCTGGTCTTCGGCCATCGTGGCCGTTCTCGGCGTCGCCGGGACCGTGGGTGTTTTCGTCTCCATGCTGGCTCTGGCCCAGGGCTTCCGGGCCACGCTCGTCGCCTCGGGGTCGCCGCGGAACGCGATCGTCCGGGAGGCCGGCATGAACTCCGAGATGGTTAGCGCGGTGACCCTGGAGGATTTCCGGGTGATCGAGGGCGCTGCGGGCGTCGCCCGCGACGACCGTGGGCCGCTCTCCTCCGCCGAGGTCGTGGTCATCGCCGCGTTCCCCCTGGCAAGAACAGGCACCGAAGCCAACGTCCAGATCCGCGGCGTATCGCCGCGGGTCCTCGACGTGCGCGAAAACGTCCGCGTCTCGGCCGGGCGTTTCTTCCAGCCGGGACTCGCGGAGCTCATCATCGGCAAGAACGCCATCAAGACGTACGAGGGTTTCGTCCTGGGGAACACGGTTCGTTTCGGGGGCGGCACTTGGCAGGTGGTCGGGGTCTTCGACGCCGGCGGGAGCGCCTTCGATTCCGAAATATGGTGCGATGCCAACGTTCTCAACGAGATCTACAAGCGCCCGACGAATATCTTCCAGTCGGTGACCGTCCGTCTCGAATCGGAGTCCGCCCTGACGCGCTTCAAGGACGCGCTGACCTCCGACCCGCGGCTTTCGGTCCAGGCGGACCGGGAGACCGACTACTACGAGAGGCAATCGAGAATGCTGACGGACCTCATCAGGATCCTCGGCTTTCTGGTCGCCCTCGTCATGGGCGTCGGCGCCGTCTTCGCCGCTCTGAACACGATGTACTCGGCCGTGGCCGAGAGGTCCCGAGAGATCGCGACGATCCGGGCGCTCGGCTTCAGGGGCGGGGCCGTCGTCGTCTCGTTCGTCCTCGAATCGCTCTTCATCGCCTTCTTGGGGGGCATCCTGGGCTGCCTGGCCGTTCTCCCCATGAACGGCTTCACGACCGGGACGATCAATTGGCAGACCTTTTCCCACCTCGCCTTCGCCTTCAGCATCACTCCCGGCCTGCTGGTCGACGGGATCGTCTTCGCGCTGATCATGGGCTTGGTGGGCGGCGTCCCACCGGCCGTCCGCGCCGTCCGAAGGCCTGTGGCCGTCGCCCTGCGTGGCCTCTGACACGGCTGGGCCGAGCGGCGGCGGCCCTTCGGATCCTTAGGTCTTGAGGGATGCCGACAAGCCGCTCTTTCCGAGCCTCGATCCCCGACAGATAGCCGCTGGCTAGAAGAGGTCGCCCTCCACGCCGAGGCCGGGCAGGTCGTTCAGGACGAGCCGGTCCTTGACCGTCCGGACGCCGCGGAACGGGTCGTTCGAAACAAGCAGGTTCCCGTCGAGGTCAGCGTAGTCGAAGAGGGAGGCCACGGCCGCGCCGGCCGATATTCCCAGCGAGCTCTCGATCATGCAGCCGATCATAAGCTTCAGCCCCAGAGCCCTGGCCATGGCCGCCAGCCGGATGGCCTCCTGGACGCCGCCGCACTTCATGAGCTTGATGTTGACGCCGTGGAAATAGGGGGCGATCCGCGGCAGGTCAGAGGCCTGGATGAGGCTCTCGTCGGCGAAGACGGGGATCTTGACCTTGTCTTTGAGCCAGGCGTAATCCTCGAGGCGGGAGGCGGGCCGGGGCTGTTCGACGAGCTCGACGCCCAGGCCGGCCATCCAGTTGATCATTTCCAGGGCTTCTTCCTTCGTTTTCCAGCCCTCGTTGGCGTCGGTCCGGAGAGGCTTGGCCGTGACCGCCCGGATGCCTTCGATGATCTTCCGGTCGTCCGCCGTCCCGACCTTGATCTTATAGACGGAGAAATCCGCCGCGTCCCGGACCTTCTGCTGCATGACCGGCACCTCGTCGATCCCGATGGAGTAGGTCGTCGTGACGAGTTTATCCCGGCCGAGGCCGAGGAGCTTCCAGAGCGGGACCTTGAGCCGATTGCCGACCCAGTCCAGGATGGCCATGTCCAAGGCGGCCTTGGCCGCGTGCTCTCCCGGCCCGACGGCGTCGACCTCGCCGAAGCGCACGGCGTATTCCGAAAGGTCCCTCTCGAGGAGGGCGCGAGTCTTGTCGATGAAAGCCGCGGCGCTCTCCGCGGTCTCGTTGTATCGGGCGATCGGGGCCGCTTCGCCGAGTCCGACGACGCCGTCCCGCTCGATACGGACGTAGCAGTTGCGCCGCGTCGTCCAGGTCCCCCGGGACAGGCCCCAGGCCTGCCGGAGCTTGAGCTCGTAGAGCTTGACCGTGACGAGCGTCTTCCCCGCCCCGCCCGCCCAGGCGTCGCGGACGGCCGGACCGGCGGCGAAGAGAGAGCCCGCCGCGGCGGCTCCGGCCAGCCTCAGGAATTCCTCCCGTTTCATGGCGTCACCTCTCGCGGGCATTATAACCCGAAATCGCCGCTAAACGGAAAATGCGGGAGAAAATTCGTGGTTATCATGCCGAGGATTTTTTGATATGATAGCGCTCCCCAAGGAGGTCCGAAGATGATGAAAACACCGGCCATTGTCCTGCTTCTTGCCCTAATATTCGTTCCGGCTTTCGCCGCCCAAAATCCCGCCGTCCCTGACCAAGCCGCCGTGATCAACTCCGTCGAGAACATGCATAGCCGCTCGACCTCGTCATCCGACGTTGTCAGCCAAGCCATCCTCGGCACGAACGTCAAGCTCCTCAAGAAGGAAAGGAACTCGGACGGCGAGGACTGGTGCCAGGTAGAAACGCCCGACACCTACAAGGGCTGGATCATCTCCTCCGCCCTCGAATTCCTGAAGCCCGGCGCCAAGCCCTACGTCTCCTCAGGAAATATTTTCGTCGTCACCGCCCTCTTGGCCAATACCTACCGCGAGCCGGACGTCACCAAGCACAAGCCGGTCAAGGTCGCCCCGATCAGCGCAATCCTCGAGGTCGTCGAAGAACGCGACGCGCGCTGGCTGCAGGTGAACCTCCCCTGCGGCACGAAGGTCTGGATCCAGCACGGCGACGGGGAGGTCCGCGAGGCGCCCATGGTCTGGCCGCGGACGTCTCCCAAAGACATGGTCGCCCTGTCGAAGCGCTTCATCGGACTCCCCTACTGTTGGGGCGGGACGTCCCCCCTCGGCCTCGACTGCTCGGGTTTTGTCCAGCTCGTCTACAAAATGGGCGGCAGGCCCATCCTGAGGGACGCGGACATCCAGTTCGAGGGCAGCGGGCTTGTCGAGGTGGCCGCGGGGGAGGAAATGGCCGGAGACCTCGTGTTTTTCGGCAAGAACATCGGTCACGTCGGCATGATGATCGACGCCGAGTATTTCATCGATGCCACGACCCATGAGAAGCCCGTCGTCCGGATCGACCGGCTCAAGGACGCCTACTGGCAGAAGATCTACCAGGGCGCGCGGCGTCCCAAGTAAAAAAAAGGGGGACACGAACCGGAGGCACGGCCGGGAGCATGCCTCCGGTACGTGTCCCCGGAACGGATTGATTACTTCGCGGCCGACTTCTTGGCGTCCTTGGCCTTCTTCTTAGCCTTTTTCTTGAACTCGCTGCCGACGAGCTCGAGCATGGCCATCGAGGCGCCGTCGCCCATCCGCTTGTCGAGCTTGACGATCCGGGTGTAGCCGCCCGGCCTCTCGGCGAACCGGGGCCCGAGCTCGGTGAAGAGTTTCTGCACAGCCGCTTCCTGGGTCATGTAGGCCAGGGCCTGGCGGCGAGCATGGAGGGTGCCCCGCTTGGCCAGGGTGATCATCTTTTCCGCGACGGGGCGGGCCGCCCGGGCCTTGGCCAAGGTTGTCCGTATCCGCTCGCGATCGAGGAACGACGTCACCAGGTTGCGCAAGAGCGCCCGGCGGTGGGCGGTGTTCCTCCCGAGTTTTCCCTTCTTGACCTGGTGCCTCATGCCTCTGTCTCCTTCTCGGGCATGCTTTCTTTGATGTCCGCCAAGATCCTCTCGACGATCCGGGGGTGGAGTTCGATGTTCAGCCCGAGGTTCAAATTGATCAGGGTCTCCTTGATCTCGGCCAGGGACTTGCGGCCGAAGTTCTTGGTCTTGAGGAGCTCGTCCTCGGTCTTCACCACAAGCTCATAGATCCTTTCGATGCCGGCCGAGCGGAGGCAGTTGTTGGACCGGACCGACAGCTCCAGGTGATCGATCGTCTTGGCCAGGATGTCGGCTTGGAGCAGGTAGGGGATCTCCTTCTTCGACGTGGCCGCCTCCCGTTCGAGGGGCTCGTCGACGATGTTCAGGAAGATCCCCAGGTGGTCGCGCATGATCTTGGCTGCCTGGGACAGGGCGTCCATGGGCCGCAGGGCCCCGGTCGTCCAGATCTCCAGGGTCAGGCTCTCGTAGTCGATCCTCTTGCCGACGCGGGCCGGCTCGACCTTGTAGTTGACCTTGAGGACGGGTGAATGGGAGGAGTCGAGCGGGATGTAGTCGAGGCTCTGCTCCTCGTCGAAATTCTGGTCGGCCGGGATGTAGCCGCGGCCGTTCTTGACGATCATCTCGACCTCGAGCGTCCCGTCGGTGTCGAGGGAGGCGATGGGGACGGTCTCGTCGAGGATCTCGATGTCGGCGTCGCGGACGATGTCGGACGACTTGGCCAGGACGGGGCCGGTCTTCTTGAGGGTCATCCGCTTCGGCTCGTTCCCCTTGAGCTTCAGGGGGATGCTCTTGAGGTTGAGGATGATGTCGGTGACGTCTTCCACGACCCCGGGAATGGTCGAGAACTCGTGGAGAACACCTTGGAGGCGGACGGCCGTGATGGCGGCTCCGGTGACCGACGAAAGGAGGATCCGCCGCAGGGCGTTGCCCACGGTCACCCCGTATCCCCGCTCGAACGGCTGGGCCTGGAAGCGCCCGAACTGCCCGGTCAGCGTGTCGAAATCGCACTCCAAGTTCTTGGGTCTCTGGAAATTCATTTCTGTCATGTGACCTCCTTTGGGAGATGTCCTCCAATCGGTCCGAAGACCTTACTTGGAGTACAGCTCGACGACCAGGTGTTCCTCGACCGGAAGGGTGACGTCCTGGCGCGTGGGAAGCGCGCGGACCCTCCCCTTCAAGTTCTCCCAATCCACCTCGAGCCAGCCGGGAACGGTCTTCGACCGATTTGAGGCGACGACGGCCCGGACGTCTTCGCTCTTGGCCGACCGCAGCCTGAAGGCGACGACGTCCCCCGTCTTGACCAGGGCGGACGCGATGTCGGCCTTGTGGTTATTGAGCCGGAAGTGCCCGTGGCCGATGAGCTGGCGGGCGTGCCCCCGGGACAGGGAAAATCCCATCAGGTAAACGACGTTGTCCAGCCTCCGTTCGAGCATGGACAGGAGGTTCTCGCCGGTGATCCCCTTCTGGCGCTCGGCCCGTTCGAAGAAGAACCGGAACTGCTCCTCGGACATGCCATAGAACCTTTTGAGCTTCTGCTTCTCGCGTAGCTGGATGGCGTAGCCCAGAACCCTCTTCCTCGAACGCCCGTGCTGTCCCGGGGGGTAGGGCCTCCGTTCGAGGGGGCACTTCTCCGTCAGGCACTTGTGGCCCTTGAAAAACAGCTTGTTCTTCTCGACGCGGCAGAGCCGGCAATCGGCTCCTTCGTATTTTGCCATTGTGCTCTCCTTCCGGGCCTCAGACCCGCCGCCGGCGGCGGACCCGGCAGCCATTGTGCGGGATGGGCGTTACGTCCTTGATGGACTTGATCTCGAGGCCGGCCGCCTGCATGGCGCGAATGCTGGACTCCCGTCCCGCGCCCGGTCCCTTGAGACGGACGTCGACGAAGCGGAGGCCGAACTCACGGGCCTTGGTGGCCGCGTCCTTGGCCGCAAGCTGGGCAGCGAAGGGCGTCCCTTTGCGGGCCCCCTTGAAACCGGAGGTGCCGGCGCTGGCCCAGACGACGGTCTCGCCCACGTGGTCGGTGATGGTGATGATCGTATTGTTGAAGGTGGACTGGATGTGCGCCACCCCAAATCCGATTTCCTTCCGGATCTTCTTCTTGACGCTGGATTTAGGCATGTCCGCGGGCCCTCCTTACACTTTCTTATCTTTGAGTTTCTTGATCCGCTGACCGCGGGCGCCCTTGCGAGTTCGGGCGTTGGTCTTCGTTCTCTGGCCCCGGACGGGGAGTTTCTTCTTGTGCCGGAGGCCCCGGTAGCAGCCGATGTCCACGAGCCGCTTGATGTTCATGGCGACTTCCTGGCGGAGGTCGCCTTCGATCTTCTCCCGCTTTTCGATG
>Ga0315286_10003212_pt1 | contig 15349 bp, 16 predicted proteins | sample YL17G10_0_MG_FD_205038 | JGI IMG/M metagenome (GOLD analysis project Ga0315286, IMG submission 205038) | Sediment microbial communities from Yellowstone Lake, YNP, Wyoming, USA - YL17G10_0 | ecosystem: Environmental > Aquatic > Freshwater > Lake > Sediment | place: USA: Wyoming | collected...
AGAGAAAGAAATCGGGCGTGCAGGCGGCCGTGAACGCCTGGGCGACTTTCTGCGTGTCGTCGAGGAGGAAGGGGAAGCGCCATCCCTTGGATGCGGCGAGTTTCTTCATGTGCTCCGGTCCGTCCTGCGGATATTTGTCGACGTCATTCGCATTGATCGCGACGACGCTGACGCCCTTCGGGATGTAATCTCCGGTTACGCGGCCCAGCTCGTCCATGACGTGCTTGACGAACGGACAGTGGTTGCAGATGAACATGACGAGCGTGGCTTTCTTTCCCGCCGCGTCGCGGTCGGTCACCGTTTTTCCCGTCACCGCGTCCTTCAGGGAAAAAGCCGGGATTTTCGTCCCCAGCGGAAGCATCGTCGATGGTGTTTCGGCCATTGTGTTCTCCCTCGGTTGACTGATGAACGATCGCGCAATGTCTCGCGCCGATCAAATGAGGATTCCTTCCTCCCACCCGATCTTGACGAGATCGATTTTCGCCGGGTCCGCCGTCCCCAGATGATGCCGCGTATCCGCGAAGTAGATGGATTTGGGTGGAGGGTTCAACGGGCGATCCTCCCCGAAATACTCTTTGCGTTTGGCGACAAGAATCCTCACCCCCGTCGAATCCACCGCGACGGGATCGACTCCGACGAGGAGCCCCCCGTAGAGCCACGTGTATTCGGGGTTGAAATGGTGCGGGCCGATCCCATGGAAAAGGGGCGTGAGGACCACAAGGATATTTAGGCGGGTTTTTCCCGCGCAGACGGGGAGCGCCCAGATCTTCGCGAGGTCGGCGCAGGAATCGTCGTGATACCCCCACGGGGTCCGCGAGAACATGATGTAGTTCTTGATGAGGCTTCCGACGCCCGACCAGTGGTGCGTCCGCATCGGCCGCACATTGATCAGCGCCGTCGATTTGACGAAGATCTCGTCGTCGAGGACCCCCTGGTCGCGAATCGAGATGTTCTTCTCGGAGACGCCGGCTCCGATCACGCGCTTCTCGATCGCGTTCTCTAGCGCCTTCGGCGTGGGAAGGTGCCCCCACTGGTTCGTCTTGATCCCGACGACGTCCTCCGGCTTGACGATCCTTTTCCAGGCATTCGCGGGGTCGGGCTCGTCGAGAAGAGCCGTTACCGCGTTGTCGAGCATCCGCTCGAGAACATTCGCGTCGACGTTGCCCGTCGAGTCGAGGACGTCCTTGTCCCGGACAAGTACGACTCGCGTCTTCTTCTCCGTCACTTGACCGAAGACGTCCCTTGGGTCGCTCATGAAAAGCGCGCCGGCGATGGCCGCCGTAGAAGTCGCCTTGAGAAAATCCCTTCGCGTGAGGCCATTCCTGTCGAGGCCGTTCCTGTCCGCCTTGTCTGTCTTGTCCGTTTTGTCCGTTTTGTCCGTTTTGTCCGTTTTGTCCGTTTTGTCCATCTTGTCCATCTTGTTCATCTCGACCATCTCTTCCTCCCGCGCTCTATCTTGGCTCGGTGTTATCTCCGCCGGTTTCCTTCGATTCGATGATCGCCTCGACCTGGTCGAGGAGTCCCACCGCCGTCTCTCTCGCCGGCGCGTTGAACACGACCGCAAGAATGCTCCCCGACCCGCGGCACCCCGTCCACGTCGAATCTTCGATCTGCGCGACGGGCTCGATATCCATCTCGGGCAGATAGTGGATCACGAAATCCGTCCGGGCGAGACGCGCCTCCATGTCGCTTGGATACTCGACGACGACGAGGTACCACCGTTTGTCCCCGCTCCCGTATTTGGCGAGCACCGCCCCGGTGTTCTCGTCGATGTGGAGAATGTTCTCGTCTGATACGAAATAGTGCGAGTTGAGCCATATGTAGTGATGAAAATAGCGGATGCTCTCTTCGATGAGCGAATCGCGCGGAACGAAATCGAGGATCCCGGGGAGCGGTCCCTCGCGGGGGATCTCGCTCTCGATCTCTCGCGCCAGCGCGAAGACCGCCGCCTTCGATGCTTTTGTCTCGGGGCTCGCCAGGATCGACACGTAGTATCTGTCCTTCCAGAATAGGAGAAGCCCCTTGGTGTACTGCGAACCCTGACCGAAGGTCGAGTCGATCGTTTCGCGCGAGTGAGAAAACGCGCCAAAGGCGTTTTCCGAAGACCCCATGTCGAACAGGTCGACCGTGATGTCGGGCTCGCCCTCCCGCGTGTACGTGCGCGCGAAGACAGACGAGAGCCCGTACGAGAGATAGAGCTCCGCGCCGCCGTCGATGTATTCGAAGAGGTTCTCCGCGGTGTAGATCCTGTCCTCGCCGCTCGCCGCCCATTCCAAGACGCGATCGGGGAGTTGTATGGGAAAGCCGGGGGCCAATCCGCTCATGGACAATCCTCCCGCGGCGAGCAGCACCATCGTTGTGACGACGACTCTTTTTCGGACCATGGATTTTCCCGCCGGTTCACGCGGGGTTTACGTACGCGTAGAGAAGCTGGTCGACGATCTTTCCGTCCTTGATCGCGCTCCGGCGCATGCGGCCTTCGAGCGTGTACCCCGCCTTCTCGAGGACCCGCATCGACGGGGCGTTCCACTCGAAGGGTACCGCAAAGACGCGTGAGAGGCCATACGTTTCGATGGCGTACCGCGTCATCGCCGTGAGGGATTCGGCGACGATTCCCTTCCCCCAGAACGACTCTCCCAACCAGTAGCCGATTTCCGCCGACACCCGCTCGACGTCGGGGAGAAGCTTGAACCCGATGGCCCCGACCGCTTGCCCCTCGACGGCGATCGCAAAATCCGTCTCGGGTTTCCGGGCAAGGGCGAACGCGATGAAAGCCCAGGCGTCCTTGATCGAGTAGGGGTGGGGAAAAGTGTCCCGGAGATTGAGCCAAATCTTGCGGTTATCGGCGTGGAGAGCGATCGACGCGGCGTCGTGCTCGCGAAAGGACCGGACGTCGCTTTTTTGGAGCCGGATCAGCATGGACCTCCGGACCCCGCTGAAAGACTTTTCTTCTTCGCGTACTCGCGGATCACGTTCCAGGTGTACGGGTCGATGGAAAAGCGTTCGAGCTCGTCCAAAGACGCCCACGTGTACTCCTGGGCCTCGTCGTTCAGGACAACCTCCGTCGAGTCGGTCTTGCAGGCAAAGTCGAAGAAGATGAAATGCTTCTTCCGCCAAAACCCGTCACCGTATATGAACTCCTGAAAACAGACGAACTCGAGGTCGTGGACATCGAGGTTCGTCTCCTCTTTGATCTCTCTTCGCACGGCGTCTTCGATCCGTTCCCCCAGATCGACGTGTCCCCCCGGCATGACCCACTTGCCCTTCCACTTATGGGACTTCATCAGGAAGAGCCTGCCTTCCCGGTCGAAGACGAGCGCCCCGGTGGTCGGTTCGGGGTAAACTTGCTCGGTCATGTTTTTCCTTTCCTCTTACGAAGCCCAGAGGAGCGTTGTTTCGGTTCGGCTCACACGTCCTCGACAAACACGACACGAACCGTGCTGGTAAGGGCTTTCCCCACGTGACGGTCGGCCTTACCCGGCGGGATGAACACGCCGTCGCCCGCCTCATAGATCACCGTCTCGCCGTCGAACCCGATCTCGAAGGTGCCCTCTAGGACGTATCCGTAGTGCCCCTTCTCGCACCAGTGGGGTTCCATCGCCGGTGTGTACTCGACGAGCCTGACTTGCTTTCCCCCGTGCTTGAGCGTTTTCGCCCGCACTCCCGCTATCGGGGTTTCCCAGGCGAGTTTTTTGAAATCGACTTTGTGAGGACTCATGTTTGCCGCCTTTCACCAAGCTTCTTCGCGCCGCCGGTCGTGCGAAGAAGAAGAACAAGCCCGCGTCGACGCGCCGCTAGGTAATCGAAGGGGGTCGTCCGATCATCGCGACGAGCTCCTCGAGACTTTTTACGCTTCGGTCCGCCTGTGAGGCGTACTCGGGCCGCCCGAGGTTGTCGACGAAGATGGTCGCGGTGCCGGCGTCGTGCCCCGCAAGAATATCGAAGAGATAATCGCCGACCATCACCGCATCGACGGGCGATGCGTTCCATAGTGTAAGGAGTCTCTTGATGCCGTCACCGCTTGGTTTGAGTGCGCACATTTCGCGGGACATGATGTGGGGAGGGTCGAAAAACTCCGCAAGCCCGCACGTTCGAAGCGTCTCGAGCGCGGTGCCGTGGCTGTTTCTCGTGAGGATGCCGATTCTCGCGCCGCGCGCCCGTAACGCGGCGAGAAGCTCGCGCGACCCCGGCTGTGGCCGGGCGCGGCGGGCGATCTCGAGCTCGATCTCGTCGAGACGCGCGAAGAGAACCGCGGCGCGCTCCTCGCCAAGCTCTGCGAGCTGCTCGAGAATCGGCCGCCCTTGGGGCAGCCCAAGCTCCCGTCGCATCGCGTCGAAATCGTGCGCCGGGACGGTAAGCGTCCCGTCGAGATCGAAGATCCAGTATTTTTTGTGTCCGAGGGTCATACGGCTTCGGGTTGGCGGCGAGGGGGGCGACCCCGCGCGCTCGAACGATTCTCGCGGGGCCCGGGCGGACGCGGTGCTCTCGCTAGATCTCGTAGTCGAGCGAAAATCTCTCGGCGATCCATTGTTTGACGTCGTTTTCGTCGGCGGGATCGTTGGGGGCGTCTCTTTTATCGCCCAACTTCTTTCGGATCTCCGCGTAGACCGCTGACCGGTCGATTTCGTCGACGACTTTGCCTTCTTCGACGACGAGCTCGATCACCGTTTTGTAGGCGGCCGGCTTCTGAAAACCCATATGGACGTATTGATCCTGGACGAGATTGCGCGAGATGAGAAGCCTCCCGGCAAAGCGGCTCGCCACGCGGATCCCCTCGTACCTCGCCGTCGGCGGGACCCGCTCGACCATCGGCTGAACTCCGCCGATTTCGTTATAGCGGTTTCCCTGTGAGCTGACCGTCATCTCGGTGAGCCATAGCGCGTCGTCGACGCACGTGTACTCCGTCCAGTACCCCCTGTAGCACGACGTCAAGACGCTCACCGGCGTCATGCCGAAGTCCTTCGGCGAGAAAAGTCCGTGGCCTTTCACACCGACGAGGACGTATTCCTCGTCCTTATACCTCACCACATCGGGCATCTGCGCCGTCATTGCTTTTCCTCTTTATTATCGGAGACTGTGCCGGCGTCTCACCGGAACCGTCCGCGACTCCACGGTCGATTGTATCTTTGCCGCGTGCGTATTTCTAGTACGGCGGCGGCTCCATGCCCATCTTCTTCCACTCTTCTTTGGACGGACCGAAGAGCCCCGGGACTTTCGACTTCGCCTGGCGAAGGAGCACCGTCATCTGTCCCACATGGTGAACTTCATGCGTGACGAGCGCAAAGAGAGCGCTTCCCCGCGGCCACTTCTCGCCGTACATCTCGTCCGTCTCGAAAAGCGTCTTGTCGCGCCAGTCGGCCGAGATCGCCTGGACGAGTTCGGCCGTCACCTTTTTGTACGCGGTGGCGATCTTTCTGGCCGACGCCGGCGGCATCGCCTCCGGGTCGACGGAGCTCAAGGCCAGCCCCGTCTTGTTCATCATCTCGGGGATGGTAACGACGATGTGCCACGCGAGGTCCCCGAGCGTGCGGTGCCCCGGAGCCACGCGCCGGCTGAGGTTCTTGTTGTTAAGGGCGGCAAACACCTTCCCCGTCCCCGCCGTCAAATGACCGTAGGCGCCGAAAAAATCATCGAGCGTCCGAAACACATGGGCCTCCTCTCATTTCTCCCCCTCGGGTTTCTCCGTTCTCCTCGATGACACCGTACATTTGATCCGGTGTCAAGATCTCAGGAAACCGCGTGCGAAGCGCGCGGCGCGCTTCCTAACAGAAGTGACAGGCATCGGCGTACGCATCCTCGTGGTGGCACCCGGCGAACTCTTCCCAAGGACGCTTCGGGCCTGGCGATGGTATGGAGTCCCGAGAGAGTCATGCGGGCATTTTAGCACGGTTTCGGCGCCGATCCAAATTGCGGTTCGCGGGGGCGCTCGTTCTACCCAGCGGATGCGCTCCGTGGCACCCTTAGCCGCTCGCGCCGTCCGATGAACGACGCAACGGTGTCGAAAGAACTCTCCGGAGAAGTGGGGTCGTAGGGGATCAATTGGACCTGCCGGAGCGCAAACGGTAGTTCATCCACGCCGACGCCCCCGGTGAAGGTAAACACCCGCCCGTAGTCTTTGCGCCCCGAATGAACTTCCGCGAAGAAGCTCTGCCATTCGTACCTCACCCAGCCGCTATTGAACCGTTCCGGGCGGCTTCCCACGACCACCAGGACCGCCGACTGTTCGAGAGCCTCGTTGATCGCGCGGTAATAGTCGGCGGCCCCGAGCCACTTGAGGGTTTCGGAGCTCATGAAAACGTTTAACCCGCGCTGTCGCAGGTCCCCGGCAAGGCTCTGGGCGACGGGCAAGTCCACCTCGCGGAAACTGATGAACACGTCGAACTCGCCCTTGGCGTGTTCGACACGCGGTGAATCGCCCTTTTCAACCCGCTTCTCCGTTTTGTCCCATTCGAAGAATCGGGTGATGATCGAACGGGTGATCGGGCAGAGGTTGTATTTGGGTTCCGTGGCTGCGTAGTCCTGCCTCTCCTTGTCCGAGCGGTCGAGTATCGGGCTCTTCAAGTACTCTTTAATAATACCGGCGAGCTTCTCGGTCCGGTCAGCGGATTCCTTTTCTTGCAGCGTCCGGTCCTTGCCGTCGAAAAACACCACATCGGGTATGAACTCCGTTCGCGAGAGGTCCCGCATCTTTTCGACTTCGAAAAGTCCGATCACTTCGTTCAGAAGCTTTCCGTTCCGGTGCTCCCCGTCGAGAAGCGTGACTCCTTTGCCGAGATTGATGAAGGCGATCCGGTCGAGTTCGATCGCGTTGTCCTCCGGCGTGATATTGATGAAATGTCCCTTCGTCTCGCGGCGGCGGCCCTCTACGGTGACGTCGGCGGCATCGGGACCGTCGACCCACTTGAGCGGAATCGGCAACCGCTCGAACTTGAACAGGTCGATATTCAGCTTTTCCGACCACGCGGCGAGCGCGCCCTTTAGAAAGCCAAGGGGCACGGTGTCTTCTTCGGGTTCATAGGTGAAGAGATGCCGGGTGGTAAAATCGGCGACGATCACTTCCTCGCCGAATTCACGGAGAACGATGCGGTTGGGATCGAGCATTTCCGCCGTGGTGTCCGACGCGCCGTTCGCGATGTTCCATCCGATGGGGAAGATGTCCCGGTAAAAGAGCCAAAAATAATCCCGCCCGTCGAGACGCACCACGGGTAGGACACCGCCGTTCGCGTAGCGAAGCGGGTGCCGTGAGCAATCGAAGCAGTATTCGCGTTCGCGAGGGTCGGCGAAGAAATCGGCCAAACGCATCGCCAGAGTGTCTCGGGCCTGCATCCCCGATTCGCGAACGATACGGTTGAACTCGCGCTTGCCGTCGATATCGATGATCGAAGGCATTCGGTCCGTGACCTCCACGGATAGCCGGATCCCCGTGCCCGGGCGCTCCTTCCTCAGCGTGAACTCCGGCAGAAGGACCTGGAGCAACTCATCGGTCCGGTCCCGGAGCGGAAGAATGTGCGGGCCCTTCGCGAATTCGACGCTCTCGCCACGATCACTCATCATACACTCCTGTGAATCAAAGTTTGTACACTTCCAACCCGGCTTCCCTGAGCTTCGCCGGCAGGGTTTCGATTCCGTCGAGATCGAACTTTTGGATATGCGGCGAAATCTCGCCCCACGGCAAGAGATACGGCGAGATTTTCTTGGCGACATCCTTTTTCTCGCCGTAACGCCAGCCCATGAGAAGACGTTCGACGTTCCAGCGACCGTGTTCCATCTCGGCCAAACGGCGGATGCCGTTCTCGCCGAGCGCCTTTCGCATGTTGAAAAGCGGTGCCTTACCGCGGGTCAGAGGACGAACTCCGAGCCCCGCCGTGTTGAGTATGTGCGCGGCGTAAGCAACCTGGTGGTAGTTACCGATCTTGAGAGATTCGGGAAGGTCCTCCCATGGCAATAGAGAGGGCTCCCTGGGCTTCGCCGACTTGACGTACTCCTCGTGCGCTTTCCGGGCAGCCGTCTCGAACTCCGCCCGCTTCACCGGAAGCTCGTCCACGAGGAGAAACGCGCGAAGCGTCATCGGATCCTTGGGGAGCCGGACGAGATTCGGGTGGTCCTGCCAATCGGGATCGTCGAAACCGCGTTCTTTCGGCAGGTCCTTCACGTCCTTGTCGTCCACCAAACCAACGCGTGCTCCCAGGGCAAGAGCCATCGCGCATTCGGTCTTTGAGATCAGGCCGCCCACGTAGGCAACGAGCTTCACCCGCCTCGGGTCCACACCGGCGGAGATCATGTCCGTCCATCCTTGCATCGGATCGAGAGGCGTGAAATCCTCGCCCCGCGAGCTGAACCGCCGGGTGAACCGCGAGGGTGTCGAATCCTCCTGAACACCGCGCGGGAGAAGCCGCGGCAGATAGCCGAACGCTCGGATACCGCCGCGCGACCTCTCAGCGACGTCGCCGGCAAGACCGCTGATCCCCGACGTCGTGCCGCCGGTGAGGAGCGTAAACGATAACCCCTCGCAAGCGGCGACCACGTGCGGCTTGAACGCGCTCATGATGCGTTGCACCTCTGGCGCGCATCCGCCGGAGAGAATGACGATCTTGTCGTGTTTCGAGAGATGAGCTTTCTCGTTTTTCCACGACGCGCGCGCGCGCAAGGTCTTCTTGGCCTCCGTATCGTTCAGACGCGCCGCGAGACCGAGAAGGACCGCTTGCTCGCACCACTCGTAGCCGGGCAGCGTCTCCTTGATTCGCCGGATCCGGTTGAACGTCTCGCGCAGGCGAAGAAGGGCGCGCCCCGCGGCGCACGGCTTCGCGGTCTCGCCCCTACGTCCGGTGGCTGCCCCGGACGACGTTGCCGGTTCATCACAGAGACGGATGACCTGGGCGACGGCTCCGAGGGCCGGGAAAGGTTCCCCCACAAAAAGGTGAAACACAGCGAGGCTCGACCACGCCCACGGGAGATTGACCCGCCCCTCGATCTGCTTGCGACACCGGTCCATCGCGCTCCGGATCATCGGCGCGGCGAGCTGAACGACGACGTCGTTCGACACGTGCGCCACCTCGAATTCGATGTAACGGCTGAGCGTCACCGGCTCGGTGGCATCCACGCCGATAGCCTGGTTGAATAGCTCGCGCGCCTTCAATTCATCATCGCGAGCCCAGCTCTCCGCGTACGCGCACAGGGTCTCGGCGTCCTTTCGCTCGTGCGCGCAGGCGGCCTCGAGCAGTTTCCGGCCTTGCCGATAGTTCCTTTGTTTGGGGTCTTCCCAGTACATTTCCGTCAGCGCCAGACCGCGAACGCGCTGCACGCCCTGGTGAGCGGTGGTCGCGTACGGCGTGAGAATCTTGAGCGCAAGCTCGTGTTCGCCGATGGTGAGCGCGAGCTGCGCGATCTTGACCGCCATATCGGCGGTGTCCGGGTCGCACGACAGCACGATGCGGAGTCTCTCGATCTCGGCTTCCACTTCAAGCCGCGTGTGGTAGGCCCCATAGTTCGTCTTGAACTCGTCAACCGCGTCGACCAGCCGGCCGAATTCGTTGTCCGCTCCCTCAAGCACCGCCCAGAGCGCCGCCGACAGACGGCGAAGCCGGTCCGGCACTTTGACGTCCGTTTTGTACAACAAGTCGTGCGCGATATCCGCCGAGGCGTGCTCGAGCATCGTCCGCACCTGGATCTCCGCCTTCAACTTCAGAATCCTTCTCGGAACGACGACATCGATCCCCGCCGCGCGAAGCTTGTCCGGATTGACGCTGACGATATAGTGGATCGAGCGGTAGCCGAATTCCGTGGGTTTGAGCCGCTTGCTCACGTCCTCGCTGTTGGGCCAGTCGATGTCGAACGCTTTCTCGATGAATCGGCAGACCGCCGCGACCTGAACGGACGTTTGGGCGATCACGCGTCCGCCGCAGAGGTCCGTCATCCGAATCAATGGATCCGGGGCGGGCGGGATCGGCGGGGCGGTGTAGAGCTTTCGTTTGAGGAGGATCTTCCCGGCGAAGCTCGGGATGCTCTTCGCTCGCGCCTCGACGATGGCGAGAGGCGCGAGCTTGCGGCACGCCTCCTTGAGCACGGTTTTCAAGAAGCTCTCGTGCGCCACGTAATCCGGCCGAACGGTCGCGAAGCGCGGGACGTGTAATTCGACCCACTGTTTGTCGTTGAGATCGATCCAGGTCGCGGGGTCGCTCGGAAGGGTCCTCGTGGACTTCGTGGTCTTCGGTCTCTTGGGGGTCGTCCCGGTTCTCAGCTTCTTCGAGCCTGTCGGAGTTTTCGGATTCTTGGAGCTCGTCTTATTTTTCGGTTTCTTACGCTTCATTTCTTCGTTCCTTCTCTCGCGGCGTATTCCAGCATGAAAGCCCGGATGTTGTCGACCAGCGCCATACGGGGATATTCCCCGAACGGGACCCACGCGAACTCGTCGTGCTCTTCGCTCAGTCTCAGATTGCCCCCGAAGACTCGCGCCTCCAGGCAAAGAAGGACCACGTGGACCGCGGGCATTTCGTAGCCCAAGGCCCCCGCTACTCCCGTGATCTCCACCTGGAGACCGCTCTCCTCCAACACCTCGCGTTTCAGAGCTACGTCGAAAGCTTCCCCCGGGTCGCTCTTGCCGCCGGGCCATTCCCACTGCCCGACGAAATTCCGGTTGGCGCGCGACCGCCTGATGAGGAGCGAGCGGCCCGCGTCATCGACGATCACAGCTTTGACGGCGAGACCGAGTGGCTTTTGTGGCATGTCATTCTCCGGCGGACATGTAACACGTCGAGATGTTGTTGGTAAACACGCGGTACTTCATAAGGCTCTTTTGTCGCCCTCGTTTGACACAAACCGTTTTCTCAGCTCCAGCACTTGCTCGCGCTCCTCGTCGGTCAAAACGGGAACCTCCAGAGTCCGGAGACCCAGACTCTTGATCCGCTCATCGAGCGGCGATCGGCAAGACAACACCACCGCGTTCCCCGGGTAGCACTTGAGGAATTCTCTGACAGCCTCGACGCGCTCGGCGGGCCGAAGCGACTCGTCGATGCCGTCGAATACGCAGAGGATCCTCCCTCTTGCCAGAAGCTTTCGAAAAACCCTATCCGACACGGGGTAGTAGCTCCGCATCGATTCGAATAGGATGTCTTCCACGCTCCCTTCGACCCATCGAACACCGGAGACGATGACCGGGACCCGTGTCTTCCCCGGCTCCCTCATCACTTCCATCGCTTTTTTCAAAACCGCGCGATGAAGGAGGGTCGTCTTGCCGGATCCGGGACCGCCCTCGAGAACCAGACCGGAGTCGAGCGCGGCGGCGACCGCCGCCTCGATCCGCGGCCGCGGCAGATGGTAAGGCTTCGCGACCGCTTTCAATTGATCCGACAACACGCGGACGAACTCGGTGACTTCGCGGCACTGCGGGGAGAACGCGAGGGAGAGACGAAGTTTGGTTTCCTGCCGCGCGCGTTGGATCGCCCGGAGTTCTCTCGCCCTCAATCGGCGGTCGACGACGACGAGGATGATCACCGCCCCGACGATCTCACTCGCGAGATTCAAGCTGAAACTCGGCCAATTCTGCGTCCCCGAAGAAAGCGCGGCGATGACGAGCACCAACGCGACGACCAGCAACCCCACGTAGAGCAAAAGCGAGGGCGCCGGCGCCGGCAATTGCGCCGGGGGTTCGGGATCCCGTTGTCGACCCAGTGCGCTGTTGAGTGAACCCGGTTCTACCGACATAGCGAGCGATCGGAAGATGGTGTGTGTTCGTACGTCGCCGGGCCTGGTTGTCGAGAGCATCGAAGTGAGCGTAGGGCCCGAAAGGATATGTAAGGAAAGAGGATACCGCAACGGAGGCGAATCGTCAACGCCGCTTTCGCGACGGCTCGGGCGCGTCGGCTTTCGCGTCACTCTCGCGGGTTTCGCTCGCGCCGCGATCCATTCTACGGCGCCCGTCCCGGCCGCCTTCTCTCGAACACGACGATCACCGTCTGCGACGGATCCTTACAGATCGTGTACTCCTCGAACGGGATCCGTATCTCCTTGCGCGGTTCGAAACCCGCCGCGATCGCCGTCATCTCCGGCGTCCCGTGAAACCACCCGGGAAAGACGGCAAGCCAATCGGCGTCCATGATCGCCTGTTGTCGCTCGATCTCGCCAAAGGCGATTCTCCTGGCGTTGAGCCCCATCAGATCGATCGTCCGTCTCTTGCCGAAATACCGGATGGCCCCCGCGTCGTTCACCGCGACGACGCTCGTCTCGGGCGTGTGCTCGGCGATCCACTTTCCCGTTTGTACGTTCAAGATGTGAATCGCCCGCGAGTCGGTGGAGAGATGATCGCGCCTGTCGATGTAGGAATGCTGATACGAAGGAAAAGACGTCGCGAGCACCACGATCGCCGCGACGCCGACAAGCACCTCGAGACGGCGGTTCTCTCTTGCGGCGAGTTCTCCCTGGTGTACGGCATCGCCTCGCGGCACGAGCCCCGCGATGAGTGCGCCGAACCCCACGCAAAACGGGATCATCATCATGATGCACGCGGGATCGAGCCATCGCGTCCAATAGTACCCATCGAAGACGATGGTTCGCGAACCCGTCACGGCGACGAGATACACGACCGGCGGTGCCGTCAGCAACAAAACACGAAGCGCCCCCCGCGATCTCCCCACGGTGAGGCACGCAGATACACACGCGGCAAGACCCGCGACAAAAGCCCACCACGAGGTGAGCCCGCTCGAGAAGATCGCCCGCCATGCAATCGCGACCTCGGCGGACCCGAACTCGAACGGCCGGGTCTTGAGATAATAGGTGTTCGGGAGAAAGTGCCCCGTCGTGGTCTTACAAAATGCCATCCACAGGAGAAAAGGAACCACGGGAATAATCCACGCCGCGAATGTCGCCAGACTCCAACCCCGACGGCGGGAGAGCTGAACGAGCGCGGGTAGACACAGCGGCAGCAAGACCACGGCCTCCGGCCGTGTGACCGGTGCCAGGCTCAAGAGAATCACCGAAAGAAGGAAACGTCCCCCGAGCAAGGCATCGCACGCCCACGCCCAAAGGGCTATAAGAAGGATGTTCTCCATTCCGGCAAGACTCGAAAAAAGAAATCTCGGCTCGAGGGCAAAGAGCGTCGCCCCGATCAAACCGGCAAGAGTCGAACCGCCCACACGCGTGCCGATCCGGACCACGGCGGCGAGAGTCGCAAGCCCGAGAAGAACGCCGATGAGCTTTACCGCAGCAGCGACCGTTTCCTCTCCCGCTCCTTCGAGCCAGTGCGCCGGTGCCGTCACCACCGCCCACAGGGGGCTCGTCGATCCCGCCTCCTGTTCACCCTCGTTGTACGCGAATCCGTGTCCGAACGCGATCGACCGGGAATAAACGCGGTGGATCCACGCGTCATCGAGCGGGAAATCGAACCGCGAATACGAATCCCCCAGGAAACCCGAGAGGGCAAAAAGATAAACCGCCACCGGCACGAGAATGGCGCGCTTCGCCAACGCGGCCGGTACGAGTCTCTCGAGTGTGGATGCGAAGGCGCGCATGGATCGTCCTTGGGAGAGCGCGATCAGTCGATCCCCAACCGCTTCATGATTTCGAGCATCGGCTGAACGTTCACGTACAACTGCCAGACGGCGACCTTGTCGCCATCAACCACCACGCGCCACGCGGCCGGGACCGACCACCGATTCTCCGCCACGAGAATCCCCTCATGTTGAAAAGTGCCCGCGGCCGTGCCCAAAAGAACCACCGTCTCGCCCCGCGTGAATTTCTCGGTCACGTCGATCCGGTAGTCGGGGACCATCGCGAAGTAACCGCGCCAACCACCGAGCATCTTCTCGCGGCCGCTCATCCGTGTGCCGTCCGAATCGACGAACACATGGTCCGTTGTCATCAACTTGACGACATTTTCAGCGCGCGTAGAGTTGATCGCATCGACGAAGGCAAGTGCGATTTCTTCGGGTGTCATCGCCGTCGATCTCTTTGGCCTTTGGAGCGGCCCATTTGCGCGACGATCGCGTCGCTCGTCGTCACCAGAGCAAAACCGTACGCGAGGTTCAAAAGGCTCGCGAGGTGCATCTCCTCGTTTATCGTTCCCGTCCCATCCGCGGGGAAGAAGACCCTGTAGTCCCGGTAGTACGCGTCGCGCGCCGTCGATTCGCAGCACATGTTCGTCATGACGCCCGCGATCACGAGATCTTCCACCTTGAGGCAACGAAGCACGGTCTCGAGGTCCGTGTTGTAGAACGCCGAATAACGGTGCTTGAACACAACCTTCTCGTTCGCTCGGGGCGCAATCCCCGGATGGATCTCGCTCTCGGGGCTCCCCTCGATGCATTTCCCTTCCCACCACCATCCCATGATCCCGCTGTCGAGATCGTCCGGATGATGGACGTGACGCGTGAAAATCACGGGGCGCCCCGCGCCGCGAAAAACCTTGATCAACCGCTTCACCGAGGGGAGAATCGCCGCCGCTCCGCAAGTAAAGGTCGGCGATAAAGGGTCGAGGAAAAACTCCTGCATGTCGACGACGAGGAGGGCGCTCTTCGCGGGGTTGAGCCGCATATCGTGCTCGTTGTACGGTTGGATCTTCTCTAGCCACTCGAGGGCTTTCTTCCCGATCGTCTTGTCGGTCACGTACGGGTCCATCAACTCTCCTTTTCAAAAAGCGCGGCGCCTTCTCACGACCGAAGATACGACGCGCCGTTTACGTCGATGATTGCTCCGGTCATGAACTCGGAGCCCTCAGCGGCAAGAAACAAGACCGCCTGCGCGATTTCCTCCGGACGGGCGACGGCCCGCCCGATCCCCCGCGAACCTCCCGTGACGAGGACGCACTTACCCGAAAAATCCATGACTCTCGAAAAGTCCATCACCGATGCCATCCCTCTCTTGCGATCTCATCCTTGTTGGGAATTCCCTCGCGGCCGCCAAGACGCGTGCTCACCCTCGCCGCCGCCCACGCGGCGAAGTCGAGACTCTTTTCGATGTCCCACCCCCGAACCACACCGTACGACACGCCGGCGTGAAAAACATCGCCGCACCCCGTGGTATCCACCACATCGACTTCGTACGCCGGCCGTTCGATCATCTTACCGTTCGCCAGGGCGACGTAGCCCCTCGGTCCGAGCGTCACGCCCACGACGCGCGGCCCAAGCTCGGCCATCTTCCGGCACGCGTCAATGGCGCGATCACGACCCAGGGGCCCGCGACCAACGAGCCCGCCATCGTCACCCGCGAGTTCGCGTCCACTACTCACGGCCGTGGCATCGTCGCCCACGAGCTCGCGACTATCACTCGCGCTCCCGGAATCGTCACCCAAGATCTGGCGCGCGAACTTTTCCGACGCGATGAAATAATCGCTCAAACGGGCGAGGTCGAGCATCCCCTC
>Ga0315286_10003213_pt1 | contig 15348 bp, 12 predicted proteins | sample YL17G10_0_MG_FD_205038 | JGI IMG/M metagenome (GOLD analysis project Ga0315286, IMG submission 205038) | Sediment microbial communities from Yellowstone Lake, YNP, Wyoming, USA - YL17G10_0 | ecosystem: Environmental > Aquatic > Freshwater > Lake > Sediment | place: USA: Wyoming | collected...
CGGAGAACTTGTTGACGACCGTGCTCTCGTCGCCGCTGAGATAGAGGATGTTCTTCTCCTGGCCGTATTTCTGGAGGTCGTCCTCCTTGCGCTTGAGGTCCTCCCGAAGGAGGGCCACTTGTTCGGATAGGAACTCCGAGGTCTGCTTGGTGGCCTCGTAGCGGGTCTCGACCGAGAAGCTGACGAATTCCTCGACGAGGGCGTTGACGACGTCGGCCGCGAGCGCGGCGTGCGGCGAGATATAGCTGACGTAGACGAGACGCGTCTCCTCGATGGGCGCGATGCTCAACCCGCCCAGGATGGAGAAGGCGTAGTCCGCATAGGCCGGCGTGGGTTCCCCCGCCCCCCGGAACTCCGGCCGCGCGCCGAGGTTGATCTTCTTGGCCACCCGCTCGGCCAGGGAGCGGCTGGTGAGGAGGCGGAGCTGGGTGTTGAAATACGTCCCCATGTAATCGGTGCGGTAGTAGGCGCCGGCGTTGAGGACGTCCTGGATGTTGAGCAGGCTCGCCCCGGGCTCGTCGATCAGGAGCGTCGCCGTGGCCCGGTAGAGCGGCGTCGTGGTGAACGAGAGGACGGCCGCAAGCGCGACGAGCACGGCGGCGAAGGTCACCAGGACCCATTTCCTCTTGAGGACGACCCGGCCGTACTCGAGGACGTCGATCTCTTTCTTATCCGTCTTGCTGGCGAAACCCTTCATGACTTTTCTCCCCGCATCCCGGCTCAAAAGAGGCTTTCCGGGACGTAGACCGTATCGTTCTCCTTGAGCGGGACGTCCTTGATCTTGCCCTTGAGGATGTCCCGGACGCTGACGCTGATCTCGAACTCCTTGCCCGAGGCGTCCTTTCTACGGATGTTGACCTTCTTCCGGTTGGCCCGGTCGGTGAAGCCCCCAGCCTGGGCGATGGCCTGGGTCAGGGTCGGCAGGCTGGATCTCTTGACCTGCAGGGCTCCCGGGTTCTTGACCTGCCCGAAGACATAGATCGCGACAACCTTGTCGACGGGGACGTTGATGACGTCGCCGGGCTCGAGGACGATGTTGAGCTTGGGGTCGCCCTGGACGAACAGGCCGTCGATCGAAATGCGGATGGCCTTGCTGTCCCCCGCCGCGAGCTGGCGGATGATAATGATCTCGTCGCCCGCGTCCCGGGTCAGGCCGCCCGCCTCGGACAGGACGGAGAGGACGGTCTGCCGCCCGAGGAGCTCGAACGGCCCCGGCTTCTCCACCGCCCCGACGACCGAGACGCGCCGGCTCAGGTATTCCAGGATGTGGACCGTCACCTGGGGCTTGAGGACGATCTTCTCGCCGGCGAGCAGGGCCAGCTTCTTCTCCAGCTCGAACTTGGTCAGGTTGCCGACCTCGACCTCCCCCAGCAGGGGCAGGGTGATCCGGCCTAGTTCGGAGACGCGGACGACGAGCTTGCTGATCTCCGCCACGCCGAGGACGGAGATCTCGAGGAGGTCCTTCGCCCCGATCTTGTATTCGGCGCTCACCGGCTGCTGGGCGGCCGCCGGCCCGGCCAGGGTCACGGCCAGGGCGATGAGCCCGGCGATTTTCATGAAGCTTTTCATGTGCGGCTCCTTAAAATTCGTAGGTTAGAAATGCCCCGACAAAGTTCCGCCGGACATTGAAGCCCGGGGCGTTCGACATCCTCTTATAGAAATTATAGGTCAGGCCGAGCCCGACGGCGCCGGCGACCCGGACGACCGGGCCCACGGAGAAGGTCGTATAGACGTCTTCCCGGTGTTCGACGATGACGGGCCCCCCCCCATACCAGATCTCCTGAGGTTCGGGGTAATCCATCGTCCCGGACTGGACGCTTCCGTCGATCCTGAGAAAAGGCGCGACATAGAACGAGAGGCCGGCCCGGGCCCGGCCGTCGACGTAGTAATACGCACTCTCGTTGTAGGAAAAGGTGTTGTCGCGGACATACCCCAGGTTGATGCCGAGCCGCCCGAAGCGGAAGGAGACGTCCGTCGCGGCGACGAGGCCGGAAAACGGCTTGCGCTCCGGGGATTCGGGCTGGAACGATTTCCAGCCGAGCGAGAGCGTCCCCCGGGCCCGCCCGAGGAGCGGGAAGCGGAGGCCCGCCGAGACCTCGAAGGAGGAGGCGTCGCGCCAAGCGGATTCCGGAAAGACGAATTCGTAGCGCGTCCAGCCGGCGGTCGTGAAGAAAAAACTCTGGGAGAAGACGCGGTAGTAGAGCTCGACGGCGGCCGCGGTTTCCCGCCGGTCGAGGGCTCGGGCGTAGATGTCGTCGGGGGCGTCCGCGGCGACGTCCTTGTACCGGAAGTCCTCTATCGACCCCGTGAACCCGACCGCCGTCCCCCGGGGCGTCTCGAAAAAGAACCCGGCTGTCCCGCCCGTTAGCGTGTCCTGAATCCGCTGGTCGAGCTCGCTCGTGGCCCGCCGGACATGGCTCAGGACATGATAGTCGGCCGAGAGCGAGAAGCTCCGCAGGGCAAGCATCCTCAGGCCCGTTGAAAAACTGTTCGTGAAGGCGCGCAGCCCTTTCTCTTTAGCGTAGAAGAGGTATTCGGGATTTTCCGTCACGGACAGGATGACGGAGCTCCCGACGAGCCAGTAGCCCCTGGCCTCGGGCGAGAAGGTCGCCGTGAAGTCCGAGACGACTTCGCCTCCCTCTTCCCGGAAATAGACGTTCGAATCGCGGCCGGCCTCGGACAGACGGAAAACGGGGATGACCCGCAGCGGCCCCAAACGGAGCCGGGCCCTTTCCCGGATGCCGTCGTATTCCTCCCGGAAGTTCCGGTAGGACTGCCCGGACAGGCGGACGCCGGCGAGCAGGACGAGCAGGGCGGCGGTGAAACAGGGAAACTTCTTCATCGGAGGTATTTTTTCGGTTCTTCGCGCCGGTCTTAGGCCGCTCTTCCGGTCAGGACAGGCCGACGGGCCCCAGGCGGTCTTTGACGTCGCGGAAAAATTTCATGAACGAGAGCCTCTGCAGAAGGGCGAAGATGAGCCCGCTGTGCCAGTCGAAATCGGCCTTCTCGCGGATGATCGGAACGATGCCGTCGGTCTGGGCCAGATGGAAAAGGCTCTCGATCCGGCCGTCGCTCAGCCGGGCGCACATCCGCCGGGTGTAGTGGCCGACCACGATCTCCTTCTGGAGAAGGCCCTTCCAGCGGCGCTCGTACTCGGCCAGGTCCGCGGCGCCGAAGGACGACCGGCCGAAGCACTCCAGGATGACGTCCGCGGCCAGGTCGGCACAGGTCAGGCCGTAGCTGATCCCGCCGCCGGTCGTCGTCTTGGTCTGGCCCGCCGCTTCGCCCACGGCCAGGACGCGATCGCCGAAGGTCCCGGAGAGAAGGCCCTGGGCGACGGGCTTCGTCCTGATCGGGGCCTCATCTCCCGTCCCGGGGCGGCCGTCGAAGTGCGCGTCGAGGAGCTTCCGGAGACAGGCCTTGGGATCCTTCTTGGTCAGCAGGCCGACGCGCGCCCTTCCCTCGCCGGCCGGGACCGACCAGGCGAAGGCGCCCGGAGCGACGTCACGGCCGAAAAAGAGGGTCGTCGTGTCCCTGCCGGGAAAGAACGCTTCGACCTGGGCGCCCTTCAGGAAATCCCGGGGCGTCGCCAGGCCGATCTTTTTCTGGAGGCCGAAGTCGACGCCCGTGGCCAGGACGGCCACGGCCGCGGCCTGCCGCGAGACCCCGCCATCCCCGTTACGGACCGTGACCTCGACGCCCTCGCGGCCGATGGCGATATCGTCGACGCGCGCATCGCAGGCGACAGCCGCTCCGGCCGACACGGCCGCGTCGGCCAGGGCGTTGTCGAACTTCTCCCTGTCCACGACGCAGGCGAACGGACGCGGGTGCTCGTAGGTCAGGACCGTCGCCAGCGGAGAGACGAGACGGACGGTCCGGAGCTCTTCAATAACCGACCCCCGGTCGAGGCCGAAATCGTCGAAGACCTCCTTGCCGACGATCCCCGTACAGACGACGTTGGCGCCGACCCGGGATTTCTTTTCGAGGACGCGGACGTCGAGGCCGGCGGCGGCCAGTCGTCCGGCCGCGCGCAACCCGCTCGGCCCGGCCCCTATAATAATGACATCTGCCCGTTTCATTTTATTCCGTCATTCTCCGTAAAGAGAGCGAAGGTTGTCAACAAACTCGTCTTTAAAGCTTGCCGGCATTACGTTTTCTGTGGCCAAGAACCGACAACACTTGGACCATGCCAAGAGGAGGACGCTGAATAACGGGGCTGAGGGTATCGTCGAAGGGAGCATAAAGCGGCGATTTAGTCATCACGGTCCGAATACGTTCCTACGGATAAGGACCGTGATGGCGTTAAGAATCACCGCAGCGAACGGAGACGATGCCCAAAGCCCCTCAGCGGCCCACGGAACGGCATGCTCCAATTCTGGAAGTCGAAGAAACAGAAAAAGAGATGCCGGCGACTGCATGATCAAACCTTCGGCTCTCTCGATTCCCACTTGCCGCGGAAGGTGATCCAGAACGACAGGGCGACAAGCTTGAGGTCGAGCCAAAAGCTCCCCTTGCGGATGTAGAGGAGGTCGTAGCGGAATTTTCTGCGCCGCGGCGTCTCGCCCGGGAGGTAGACCTGGGCCAGGCCGGTCAGACCGGGCCTGACGGCATGGCGGACGTCGTATCCCGGGATCTCGGCGATCGATTCCGGCCCGCCGCCGCCCCGGACTTCCTTCTCGTTCGGCCGGAGCGCCCGAGGACCGACGAAGCTCATGTCGCCTTTGAAGATGTTGACGAGCTGCGGCAGTTCGTCCATGGCCGAAGCCCTCAGGAGCCGGCCGACCTTGGTCACCCGGGAGTCGTTGGCGACGGCCTGGACCGGACCGCTGAAGGTCTCGGCGTCCTTGACCATGGACCGGAACTTGAGCGCCTTGAAGATCCGTCCGTTCCGGCCGACGCGCTCCTGGGCGTAAAAAACGGGGCCCCGGTCCTCGAGCCAGACGGCCAGCGGGATGGCCGCCCAGAGCGGCGCGGACAGGAGGAGCCCGACCGACGACAGGACGACGTCGAACGGCCTCTTCAGGAAAAGGGCCCGGCCGACGGAGCTTTTCCGGCTGGTGCCCCGCTTCGACCCCGCCCAGGCGATGGCGGCGATGACGGCCAGGATCCCGGCCGTGTCCACGGCCCAGTCGAACGGGCTCCCGTATCTGTTCGGGACGAACGATTGGAGAAATTCGTCGAGAAAACCGTAGGCGATGGCTACGGAGGCCGCCTGGAGCGCCTTCGGCTTGGACCAAGTCGGCCCGCGACCGGCCCGGAAGGCCCGGTAAAGAAGGAAGGCCAGGAACCCGTACTCGATAAAGTGGAGAGTCTTGCGTAAAACGATGTAGACCAGGCCGAGCGTGTGGGCGGAAGCCTGAGGCGCGAGCCATTTGAAGACGTCGGCGAAGACCTCGAATATGCGGCTCGAGCCGAGAGCCCGATTTGCCACCGGGAAGATGAAGGCCATCCAGAGAAGCGGCGGCAGGCCGTAGGCGGCGAATTTCTTCCAGGCGGACATCTTGGCCATCAGGATACCATGGATCTCAAGAGTTTGTCATAGGACCCGAGGATCTTGTCCTTGGCGAATTGACGGACGACGTGCTCGCGGGCGTTCCCGCCGAGAAGCCGCCGTCTCTCCGGCGACCGTTCGAGCGTCCGCACGGCTTCGGCGACAGCCGCCGCCCCGTCGGGGGGCACGGCGAGACCGCATTCCTTCTCGCAGAGCAGGATGGCCACTTCGGAATCCGGCTCGGCCAGGCCGAGGATGGGCCGTCCGGCGGCCATGAAGGTGTAGAGTTTCGAGGGCACGGAGAGCTGGGATTTATCCTTGTCCAGCGGGACGAGCAGAACATCGGCCGAGGCGAGCAGGTCCGGCAGGTCCCGGTAGGGCTGGAAAGGCAAAAAGGCCATGTTCCTCAGGCCGAGGGAGGCCGCCTTCTTTCGCAGGGCCTCCTTCTTCAGCCCTTCTCCGACGATGACGAAGAGGATGTCCGGGTCGCCGGCCAGGAGTTTCGCCGCTTCGAGGACGCGCTCCAGGGTCCTATTGCTGCTGATGCTGATCGTTCCGGAATACATGACGACGAACTTGTCGTGGAGCCCGTGCCGGCGCGAAACGGGGTTATCCTTGGGCCCGGGTTTCAGGAAATCCGTGTCCACCCAATTCGGCAGGACCTCGACCTTGCCGGCCGGGACGCCTTTTTCGCGGAGATTGCGGGCGAAGCCATCGCTGATTACGGCGATCCTGTCGGCCAGGCCGTAAACCCACTTTTCGAGCGCTTTAGCGAACCTGATGCCGGCCGGGTTCTTCAGGATGCCGGATTCGATGGCCAGGTCCGGATGGATGTCCTGGACGTTGACGAGGACCCGGGCCCCGCGGACGGCTTTGGCCCAGAAGGCCGGCACGCCGAGCTGGAGGGGCGGCGTCCGCAGGAAGAGGACGTCGCCTTTCCGGACGGAGAGGAGGTTGAGAAGGGCCGCGGCCGTGTAGATGTTCCAGGCCAGGAGCCGTCCGAGCGGAAAGGGCGCGCTGTTGGTCCAGAAGCGTTTGACGACGAACCCGCGGTCCTTGCGCCGGGAATAGAAGAGGCCGCGGAACTCCGGCACGCGCGTCCGGGGCATGGTCGTCACGACCTCGACCTCGTGCCCGGCCGCGGCCAGATAGCCGGCGAGCTCGTCCATGAGGACCGGAGCGCTCCCGAAATCCGGGAGGTAGTACATGGTATGGATGAAGATCTTCATGTCTCTGACCCGGGGTTTTCGGAAGCCCATTGATAGATGAAGCACACGGCCGGGACGAGGAGGAGCAGGTCGACGCCGTAGAACGCGGCGGTCGATTCGAAAAAGCTCCGGGCCGTGAGGAAGCCGAAGATGAGCACGGACTGCATGAGCAGGGTCTGGTCCGGCCCTTCGGCCCCCCGGATCTTGCGGATGACCCCGCTCTTCCACAAGAACGCCCACAGGACGGCGACGGCCGCGGTGAAGAGCAGGGCCCCGACGAGCCCGGCCTGGATCGCGGCGTGGAGGTACGAGTTGTGCATGTGCTCCGAGTCGAGGAGGAGCCGGTCGGCGTGGAAGCCCCAGCCGAAAAAGGGCGAGTGCCCGATCTGGGTCAGGCCTTTCTGCCAGGTGTTGTCGCGGCCCGTCAGGAAAACGAGGGAGCTGATCTCGCCCTTGGCCCGCCAAGTGAACCCGGACACCCAGATGGCGTATGCCGCCACAGGTCCGGCGACGAGGAAGCGGAGGTTGACGCCCTTGATCAGGACGAAGAGCATGCTGACAACGGCCAGGCCCAGGAGCGAGGAACGCGACTGGGTCTGCATGAGGAGGAAGAGGGCCGGGATCGTCAGCGGCAGCCAGAGAAGACGCTTCTTTCCGGACGAGGTCGCAAAGTTGGCGAAGGCGACGATGAGGACGATGAGCGCGTAACGGCCGACGCCGTTGGCCCGGACCTCGCCGAGGCCGAACGGCAGCATGTAGATCTCGAAACGGGTCGCCCGGCCGAACCCGAACCGGTAGGCCTCGGGGAGAACGGCCAGCATCAAGCAGATGATGACGGCGGCGTTCAGCCGCAGGACCGTTCTGAGGACGGGCAGGGGGTCGGGCCGTTCGGTGATGAACCAGGCCGCGAGCAGGGGCGCGATGTACGCCGACCCCCAGTACAGGGCCGTGACCTTGTCGGGAGAATAGAAGACCGAGGCGAGAAGGCCCAACGCTCCGTAACAGCAGAGAAAACCGAGCGAGGTCAGGCCGAAACGGAAGCGCGCCCTCGTCGCTAGGGCCCACAGGAGGCAGAAATAGGCGGCCATGATCGGGAGCAGGGCCCGGGCGCCCTGGAAGAGCGCGAGGGGATCGTGGATCGAGGGCAGCGGCGTCAGGTTGTAGAGGCCCGTGAAAACGCCGCCCCAGACCATGGCCCAGAGAACGAGCGAGGGGATCATGGACGCTCTCCCTCCCACCGCGGCCCTTCGCCGAGCGCGTCGGCGTAGATGCGGCGAAGCCTCGCCCCGAGGCGGCCCCACTCGTAGAACTCACCGGCCCGTTCCCTAGCCGCGCCGCCCATGCGGGCTCTCAACCCGGGGTCGCACCAGAAGCGCCCCAAGGCGCCGGCCAGCCCGGCCGCGACCGCGTCCGGCCGGCCCGGAGGGACCTTGACCCCCCAGCCGTCCTGGACGTGGAACCCCGGCCCGCCGACATCCAGGCAGACGACGGGCAGGCCGCTGGCCATGGCCTCGACGACGACGGCCCCTCCCCCGTCCCGTAAGGATGGGAAGAGGAAGACGTCGCTCCGTCGCATCCGGGCGAAGATATCGGACCGCGGACTCCAAGGGATCCAGACGAGGCGGTCGGCGATCCCCAGGCGCGCGGCCAGCGCTTCGAGGCGCGGCCGCTCCGGGCCTTCGCCGACGAGCTCCAGCGTCGCCCCGGGCGCGATGCCGGCGAGGATCCGCAAGGCTTCGAAGGCCAGCGGCAGGCCCTTGATGGCGTCGAACCGGCCGACGTAGAGCAGGCGGAACCCTTCCCGCCCGGAAAGAACGGGAAGATCGGCGGCGATGTCCTCCCGGGAGATGCCGTTGACGGGGAAATCGACCACCTTCGCCGCGTAGCGGGCGAGGACGTCCTTCGTTTCCTTGTTGCAGACGAGGATGGCTGAGGCCTTCCGGGCGCACCGGCGCCGGGCGGGAGTCGCGCGCCAGAGGGATTGGAGGAAGGTCCTCGCCCTCTCCCGGCGCCGGTCGCGGCGGGCCAACGTCCGCATCAGTTCTCCAGGCACTTTCTGTCCGCCGCCGATCGGGCCCCAAACGAAGGGGACGGGAAGGGCGGGGGCGATGAAGCTCGGCATCCAGTCGTTCGAGAAGGTGATCTGGTGGAACAGGTCGAAGCGTTCCCGGCCGGCGAGCTCCGTGGCGAACTTGGCGGCCTGGCGCTGCCAGAGAAAATAGTAAAAGCGCACGCCGTAATGCCGCTCACGGAGCGCCCGATGGACCCGCGGGGACAGGTCGACGTAATGGATCGTCACCGGCCGTCCGTCCGGGCCCGCGAGCGTCCCCTCGACGCCCGGGCGGTTGAAGGCCCAGGTGATCAGATGGAGGTCGGCGAAGCCGGCGATCTCCCTGGCCAAGGACCAGCCCAGGATGGCCTCGCCGGGGAAATGGGCGGAGGCGGGGCGGGGGTGGCAGGCGTAGGCCGAAACCAGGACCTTGGGTCTCGCGGCACTCATTTCGTCTTCCTCATTGTTTTACGGCGCGACAGCCAAGCGGCCGCCCGCGGGGCTTTGCGGATGATCGCGACACGAGCCTTGCCGAAGATGCCGAGCCGAGCGCGAAAGAGGTCTCCCCAGGTGAGCGGCTTGCGGGCAAGGAGGGAAAAGTATGTCCTGGAAGAAGCCAAGAGCTTTCCGGGGTTGGTAAAACCCCGGCCGATTTCGCCCCTTTCGACAAGGTCGATGACCTTGAGCATGGCGTCGGTCCGCCGGCTGATGACCGCCGGCGAGAAATTAAACAGGCCGCCATAGGACTGCCCGGCGTGCTGGCGGTAGATGTAAAGCGGCTGGGGCACGTACTCGACGCGCGCGAATTTTTTGATCATCAGGCCAAGGAAGACGTCCTCATGGGGAAAAGGGACTTCGGCCGGGAGGGGGAAGATCCGGTCCGCAACCCGCCGCGCCAACGTCCATGACCAGCACGGCGGGGAAACCATAATCCGTCGGAGGGACTGCTCGAGGCTCATGTCCTGAAATCGTCCGCCTGTACGAATCCTCGTCAGGTCTCCTGTCTGTTCGTCGAGAAGCAGGGCGTCGTGATACGATGCCTCCGCCGCGGCAAGCCGTGGAAACGCGCCCGAGAAAGCGGGGGCGAGCAGGTCGTCTCCGTCGACGATCTTGATATGCTCTCCACGGCAGAATCCGTAACCATGGTTGACCGCCTGGACCTTGCCGGTACCCGGATTTTCGGCGAGCATGACGCGGACATCGGACTTACCCAGCGCAGCGACGAGGCGCGCCGTAGCGTCCTGCGAATGGTCGTCGACGACGATGAGCTCCCAGTCGCTGAGGGTTTGGGCCTGGACGCTGCGCACGGCCTCTTCGACGAAGGCCGCGCCGTCCTTAACGGCCATGATCAAGGTCAGGAGCGGCATCGGATCATCCTCGGGCCCTTATCGCCAATTTCGCCAGGCCGACGACGTTGCCCCAGGCCCGGGCGATGAAGGACGCCTTGCGCTCCCGGGCGGCGAAGGCGACGTTCATCAAGAGCCTCGCGGATAGCGCGGCGTAACACTTCCGGAGCGAAAACTCCGGATGCTTTTTCACGAAATGGACCCGGTTGAGGACCTCCCTGACCCCGAAGGCGTAGCCTCCGCCCCGGCCCCCGGGCGCTTGCAGGTGGTGGTATCGGGCGCCGGCGACGACGGCCAGCTTATAGGCCTTGCCGACGCGGTAGCTGAAGTCCAGATCCTCGAGGTAGCTGTAGCCGTCGTACCATTCATCGAAACGGTGATCTCGGACGACCTCTCTTCGCCAGACCGAGGCCCCGCTCGGAAGCCAATCCGTCCATTCCGTTCTCGCGAGCGGCCCGATCATCGTCTGGAATCCGGAGGCCGTGACGGCGCCTCCCCTTCTGGCGTAAAGCCCGAGGGACTCGACGATGCGGGTCCGCTTGAGGATCGGCCAGTCGAGCGGCGGATGGTTGGCCATGTTGAAGGCGGCGCCACCGACCCCGGCGTCCGCCGTTTCGAAGAAGCGGAGCATCTCCTCGACGGCGCCCTCTTCCAGGACGGCATCGTCGTCGAGGAACCCGATGAGGTCCGCGTCCGGGCCGACGGCGTCCAGGCCGAGGTTGCGCTGCCGCGTCGCCGAGGCGACGGCGGTCCGGATGTAGCGCAGGACGGGCGGAGCCGCCCGCGGGCCGACGAGAGTGGACGGCCGGGCGCTGGCGTCGACGATGACGACCTCGTCGGGAGGACGCGTCTGCCGGCTAAGGCTGCGCCACATGCGCCGCAGTTCCTCCGGACGGTCCTTGGTGGCGACCACGAACGTCAGCTTAAGAGGCGCCGGCACGGTTCTCCTCCAGGAACTCCCTGACGATCACCCTCATCTCGCGGACAAAGCGCTCCGCCGAAAACAGTCCCGCCCGGGCCCGGAGATGGTCCCGAAGCCGGGTCTGCTTCTCGGGTTCGGTCAGGACGCCCCGGATCTTGGCCACCGCCTCGTCCCGTCCCGCGTAGATGAGCTCGGGATGGGCGAGGATCTCGGTCTGGCCGCCGCCGTCGGGCACCCAGACGAGACATCCGGCCTTGACCATCTCGGCCACGGCGATCCCGAAGGCCTCCGAGCGGCGCCCGGAAATGCCGTATTTGTGCCCCGCCAGGAACCGCTCTTTCTCCGGGCTGTACATTTCACCCTCGAGGTGGACCCACTCCGCATGTCGCCGGCAAAGCTCCTCGATCTCCCTGGCGGTGGCGGCCGGGCCCTGCCGGCCGATGATGTGGAGATGGACGGGCTTTTCCTTGCGGACATCACCCAAGATCTCGATGACCCGATGGACGCCCTTTTCAGGGACCAGCCGGCCGATGAAGACGAACCCGTCCTCGCGCTCGCTCCAGGGGACCGCGGGGAAATCGCCTACGACGGGAGGATAGACGACGTTGGAAGCGACGCCGAACCTCTCCCGGAGCAGGTCGCGCGTCCACTCCGAATTGGCCACGGTGAGGTTCCTCTTCCAGTCGTCGCCACGGCTTCCGGTGAGGGCGCGGGCGAGCCCAAGGTAGAGCGATCGCCCGACAGAAGCTTTGTGAAACGCGCTCTCGGCGACGCCGCCCGCGAAATCGAGCTCCCGGCGGAGGCCGTCGTCGAAGGAAAGATCGGCGATCATCTGGATCCCGGGGACTCCGAAATCCATGACGTTGTAGGCGGAGATCATGGCGTCGAAATCGCGGGCGTGCCGGCGGCAGTATCGGGCCAGCCGGAATCCCCGTAACGCGTCGAACCGTTTCCGCGTCCCGGGGGGAAGACGGAGGAACCGGCCCTCGATCTTGTTCTCGTCGACCGTCGTCCCGTACTTCCGGTTCATGGATCCGAGGTCGGGCCGCCCCATCGTGACCAGGGTCAGGCGGCATTCGTCCTGGAGAGCCTGGAGCGTCCACATCGCGCACGCTTCCGAGCCGCCGCCGGCGACGAGCTGGGGATGGACGACGGCCACGCGGGGGGTCATCCCCTGTCCTCCGTTTCCGCCGCATCCTTTCGGCCGGCCTCGCGCCGGATCCCGAGCAAGCCCGCGATGAACACCCGTTCCTCGCCGTCGAGAAGGCGGAAGTAGGCCGCCCCGGCAAAGGCGAGGACGAGGACGCCCGCTCCCCAGACGCCGAAACCAAGCACCGCGTTGGCGGCCAGGCCGGCGGCGAAAAGGCCCAGGGCGGCCAGGGACCCGGCCAGGCCCTTCTTCCAGACGAACCCTAAGCGGACCCGGCCGGCCTTGAACGACGCCGCCGAGAGGAAGAGGGTGAAGGCGACCAGCCTGACGGCCGAGGCCACGGCGACGCCCTTGATGCCCCAGAACTTCGCCCCCGCCCAAGTCATGGCGGTGAAGGCGACGAGCTCGAAGGCCTGGTATTTCGGGGCGATGTCCACCCGGCCGATCCCCTGGAGGTAGTTGTTGGGCACGGCGATGACGGTATTGATGAGAAAGCCGGCCGCCAGGACCTGGACGACGAAAGCGCTCTTCGCCGCGAATTCCGGGCCCAGCCAGAGACGGAGGAAATCCCCGGCGAAGAACATCAGCAGGAGGAAGATGGGGCCGGTCGAGAGGAGGAGGAGCTTCATCGACCGGGCGAAAAGCGTTTCCACCCTGTCGTTCCTGCCGCCCGCGTCGAGGTAGCTGAAGGCGGGGAAGAGGACCATCGACAGGCTGCCGGGAACGACCCCGACCCGGTTGATGGCTTCGTAGGGCGCGCTGTAAAAGGTGACGGCCTCGACGGTGATCAGGGAGCCGATGACCAGCCGGTCCATCGAGGAGGTCACGGCGTAGAGGATGCCGGACAGCCCGAGCCAGCCGCTGAACGAGAAAAGCGGCCGGACGAGTTTCCCGTGAAGGACCGGCCGCGTCCGCAGGGAGGGCATGACGCGCAGGCTCAACGCCCCCCAGACGACGAGCGCCGCCGCCCTGGAGGCCACCAGGAGGACGACGATGCCGGGGAGTCCGAACCCCAGGGCGACTCCGGCGAGGGGAAGGACGTAGAAGAGAACGTTCACCGGGACCTTGACGGCGTTGACCAGGTCGAACCTCTGCGCCGCTTCGAGGACGCCGCGGAAGGACGAGCTGATGAACATCACCGGCAGAGACAGGCCGACGAGGCGGATCGTCAGGATCGTCTCGCCGATGAACCCCTCCGGGATGTTGAGGACGCGGCGGACGATCAGGGGGGCGGCCAGGTAGGACAGGAAGGCGGCGGCGAGCCCGATCCCGGTCTGGAGATAGACGGTTGTCCAGAGGGTGCCGGCGAGCTTGCCGCTCTCGTTCCGGCCCAGGGCGTCGGCGATGTACCGCGTCGTCGTCCGGCCGAGGCCGAGGTCGAAGAGGCCGAAGTAACCGAAGACGACCCAGACGAGGGCTAGGATCCCGAAGCGGTCGTTCCCCAGGGCCCGGACGACCAGGGGGATGGTGACGAAGCCGACGGCCAGCGGGACGATGAGCCCGAAGAAGTTCAGGACCGTGTTCCGGAAGATGATCTTGTTACGGACGTCCATGGGTGGACCGATAGACTTTTCGCGGCAGGCTACCGCCGTTGGCTAAAACGCCGCACCTCGCGGCAGGAACTTCGGGCGTTTTATCGGCTATTGCGAATGACGGAATGCCCCTATTATGGCTGAATGTTCGGCCGGCGAAGAGGGAGGGGCATGCCGTATCATAGCGGGCCCATGATAAGGCTGGCGAACCCCCCGGGCAATCGTCCGGCCGGATGAATCCAGGGGTGAAAAATCACCCCTTGACCTAGCCCTTTGGGGTGAGGGAAAACGGGACCAGGCTAATCCCCGGGTGAGCCGTTCCTGATTTGCCGATAGGGTGAGAGCTTTACGAGATAAACCCTTCTGTTATTTTGTCCTTGATCATCCTGTAGCTCGCCTACTCGCCAAACGCGCGACGCGCCTTACTTAGGAGAAGTCCGATGTACGCACGGTGGTCTCTCCAGGACGAGACTTCCTTTGGCATTTTCTTCTTGAACAAGATCATCGCCCATAGGTGGCCGGCGAGCATGGAAGATCCCGCTAGGACAAATGGCTTATGGCAGCACTCCCGCAGGGCCATGAGTGTGTCGAACCAAAGCGGCATTCGCAGGACATAGTTCATTTGCCCCAAGTAAAAGCACGTGGGGACCTTGGACGCGATCGTGGAGGCGTAGCCCTTGTATGGAACATGGTGGTTCGCCCAAATGTCCGAAAACGAGCGGACGGTCCAGCCCTTGCGCCGCGCATCGGCGCAGGCCAGCCCGTCTTCGTGGCCGTAGGGCTTGTACCCGCCAATGTCCTCGTAGCATTTTCGGCGGAACATTTGGATCGGCCCGCCGACGGCCTCCGGGTTCTTGAAACCGCCGCGGGCTTGCACGCCGTCTGGAAGAATGCTCCTGATCATTCCGCCGGCGATCCCTAGGGAACGATCCGATTCAAAGCGTTGCAGGACTTGCTCGTAATAGGAGGGCTCAAAGGTCACGTCGGCATCGAGGTTTGCGAAATACTCGTACTCCACCCCGCTGAGCGACGCTAGCGCCTTCTCGACCGCCGCCACCTTGCCGGGCGCGACCTTCTCGACTCGTCTTCGTTCTTGCTCGGGTTTTTCTCGTCGCACGAACCGCATCCAGGGAGTCTCTCCAGCATAACGTCGGGCGATCTCGTCCGTCTTGTCGGTCGAGCCGTCGCTAACGATGATCCACACGAGCGGTTTCATCGTTTGTGCAAGGACACACCCGAACAGGCGGTCCAGGTTGTCTTCCTCGTTGTGCGCGGCCGTGACGATCACGTACGATGCCATTACCCGTTCCTCTCAACACGCCTATTCGTTGTCAGGCAGATCAAGCCTCTTCCCTGCCGACTGAAATGAGGTTATCCCGGTCCCTGATCGGTGTCAAGAACTTGGTCTCGTCCCTGATTTGCCGGCCGTTTTCTTGACACTCCCCGGACCCTCATCTATACTCTAGTTTCCTTTTAGCAGACGGACCCGGAACTCCATGAAGCTGACAAAAACTGTCCTGAAAAAAGTCGCGGCGGCCGAAGGCATCCCCGTCGAAACCCTGGCCGGGCTCGTCGCCCGCGGGCTCGTCGTCATCCCCTTTAACCCGAACCACTCCCCCGCCCGTCCCGCCGGGATCGGCAAGGGCCTC